>Ga0116180_1000296_pt1 | contig 48743 bp, 37 predicted proteins | sample AD_UKC073_MetaG_FD_89804 | JGI IMG/M metagenome (GOLD analysis project Ga0116180, IMG submission 89804) | Active sludge microbial communities of municipal wastewater-treating anaerobic digesters from USA - AD_UKC073_MetaG | ecosystem: Engineered > Bioreactor > Anaerobic > Digestate | place: USA... | reverse complement strand
GCTTCAGCAGCATCACCGCGGCCTGGGCCTCCGGGGTCGGGTCGACCTCCTTGAGCCGGTCGCCGACGTCGGTGTTCACCTTCACGAAATTGTCGATGGCCTGCTTGAAGGCCGAGAACATGATTGCGCCGACTTGGGTGGCGATCGGCTCGGGGTACGGCGTTCGGCCGGCGAGTCGGGTCATCTCCAGATAGGTGATGAGGTAGCCGCGGGCCGACGAGATCCGCGAGCCGGCGGTGGTGAGCGAGCCGGCACGCATCGTCCGCACGTAGAAGTCGTTCTGGGTGTGCGCGGCACGCCCGGTGGCGAGCATGAGTTCGAACGTGAACAGGTTGTCCTCATGTGCGATGCCGGGGTAGAAGCGCAGTCCCAGATTGCGGAGGTGGTCGCCGCGCACCAGGTAGAGACAAGGCTGGACCCGGTACTCCTGCACGCTGCGCATTGCGGCCAGCAACTCCGGCCCGGTACGCACGCCGAGGTAGGACGAGCGGGTGTAGTAGGTGCGGTATCGCTCCCACATGCGGTCGGTGACGCCGTCCTCGCGACGGGAGACCGCGTCGAAGAGCAGCATGTCCAGCCGGTCGGCGTCCGCCTGCCGCACCAGGTCGGCCAAGCCGTCGAAACGCCAGGAGTCATCACTGTCCACGAAGCAGATGTAGCGGCCGGTGGCCACCTCCAGGCCGCGGTTGCGGGCGACGGACGCGCCGGCGTTGGCCTGGTGGATGACGGTGATGCGCGGGTCGGCCTTCGCGAACTGGTCGAGGATCTTCCCGGAGGAGTCGGACGAGCCGTCATCGACGCAGATGATCTGAAGCGTTGCCTGGGTCTGCGCCTGGACGCTGCGGATGCACTCGTAGAGGAAGACCTCGGTGTTGTGGACGGGGACGATCACCGACACGTCGGGACGGGTGCCAACCTCGGTCGCCGGGGTCGCGGGCGACCCGTGGTGCAGGTCGACCGGACCGGTGGGGACGATCGCGGCGAGCTTGGCAGCGTTGGCTCGCACCTCCATCTCGCGCAGGGCTTCGCGGACCTCGGCTTCGGCGCGCGAGGTGGCTTCGTTCGCCCTGGTCAAACGTGAGAAGAGAAGCTCCTCTGTGGACAGTTCCATGATCGCGCGCACCTGCGATGCGAGCGTCTGCCGCAGGAAGTATTCGGGCTCGCGCCCGGTGATGCCGAAGCGGGCGAAGATGTCCGTACGCAGCGCCTCGTGCAGTTGGGCGAAAGCACTGGCCGAGCGCACCTTGCGGAGGTTGTTCAGGCACATCTCCACGGCCTCGTTGACGAAAGCCCGCTCCAGCTTCGGGAAGAGTCCTGCGGCGCGTAGGTCCGCGTCCAAGGCGTCCAGTGCCTCGACGAACTCCAAGGGAGATTCGGTCAGCGAGCCCTGCAGGCTGCTCTTGTTGTTGACGCGGTAGTCGATGAGGTAGCCCTCGACCACGCTGATTCGCGCTGAGAGCGCCAACGCCATGAAGTTGAAGTAGACGTCGTTGGTGCGGCGAAGCTCTTGGAACCGTAGTCCCGAACTGCGGATGAACTCGGTACGGAACAGCTTGTTCCAGGCCGCTGGATGGATCGCGAAGAAAAGGTAGTCGCCCAGGTCGTTCGGAGAGATCGGGCCGCGCTGTGGGAAGTACTGCAGCCGGAGCCCCCAGTCGGCAGGCGTGGCGTCGCCGGTGACCTCGTCGACGACGCGGAACTTCGTGAGCGCGATGTCCGCCTCTTCGTAGGATGCGCGCTCGTAGAGGTCCTCAAGCATGTTCGGGGCGAAGAAGTCGTCCGCGTCCAGGAACGACAGGTATCTCCCGGTAGCCAAGTCGAGGCCGACGTTGCGGGCCGCACTCGCGCTGCCCACCCCAGGCCCCTCGACGTAATGCACGCGGTTGTCGCTGGACGCGAATTCCTCGATGATGCTGCGCGTGTCGTCCGTGGAGCCGTCGTCGATGACGAAGATCTCGATGTCGGCCAGTGTCTGGCGCACGACACTGCCGAGACTCCCGCGTAGGTGGGTCTGCCCGTTACGCACCGGGATGACCACGGAGACCAGCGGCATGAGATCCTCTCAAGAAAACCGGGCGGCCCGAGCCAGGTCAGGTGCCTGGGCCGAGAGGCATTCTAGCTGTACGACCGCCAACCCCTGACAAATCTAGTGAGCCGACCGAACCCTGTGTGGCAGCGGACCACAACCTTTTGAGTCGCCACGCACTTGTAGGGTGACACCATGTTTCGCAACCTCAAGGATGCGGTCGCGATCGCGCGCAGCGAAATTGTCGACCGCGAATACTATGAGGCGCTAACGGGTCACCGCTTCCAGACCACGCTCGCCGCGGCACAGGACTTTCTCGCCGCTCCGGAGCGTGCCGACCGCTCGCTCCATCCGCTCTTCGAACCGAGCTTTTTGGACTCAAAGCCCGACCCGGACCTGGTATTGCACTACCTGCGGCAGCCCACGGACTACTTGGCAAAGAGCCCGCACCCCTGTTTCGACCTCAAAGCCGCAAAGAAGGCACTGCGGGCCGCAGGGGTCGCGGCTCCTGACGGCGCCTGGCTCGCCTGGACGCGGACAGCAACGCCGGAAACGCTGGTGCCGGTTCCGGCCGGCGCGACCCCGGTGCGCTGGGGCGAGTTGAGGGCTGCCCTGATCCGGGCCGCGCAGCAGTGGCGCGCCGGCGCCGCATTCCCGTGCTTCGATTGGGCCGCCGCAGCGCAGCGGCCCCGAAACGCTGGCCGCACCAGCATCATTGTCCCGATCGTCGGCAGCCTGAACGCGAGCCTGCGTCGGCTGAGCCTGCTCATGGGCGACGACGAGCGCGAACTGGTCTGCACAGGCTTCACCTCGCGCGCTCAGTTCAGTTCGTTCAGTGCGCTCGCTCAGGTGCGGCCGCTGGTGCTCGTCCCTGGCGCCGGACGGAACCTGGCGCAGCAGTGGAACGCTGGCGCGGCCGCCAGTTCGGGCGACCGGCTGGTCTTCCTGGCTCCGCATGCCACCCTGCCAACCGAGGCCATCCCCGAGTTGCTGGCCGCGCTCGCCAACCCAGAGGTTGCAGTAGCACAGCCGCTCAACGAGACGCCGGCCATGCTGGTGCACAGCGCCGGCGCCTACTTCGCAGACGGGGACGCACTACCCAGCGCCCTGCTCAGCGGGCACCCGATCACCGATGCCGAAGTGCTTGGCACCACTACGATCCCTGCGACCTACTCGGCCGCGCTCGCACTTCGTAGCGAGTCGTTCTTCGCGCTCGGCGGCTTCGACGAGCGCTACGCCAACGATTTCGCGGATGTGGACCTCAGCCTGCGGATGGCTACCGCTGCCGCAGGAGCAGCCGTGCTGGTGCCGGCCGCGCGGGTGGTCGTGCAGCCACCGGTCAAGGCCTTCCCCGCCGACCCGTCCGCCTCAGCCATGCTGCTGCGTGCGAACCACACCTCCATCCCCTCTGCCGACGCGGCCGCTCTGTTGTGCGCCGCAGGCTTCGAGGTGACTGGTCACGAGCACCGGCCGTTCGCTGCAACCGAACCGGCTTCAGGCATGGCCACCGTGCTCGAACCCGTCCTGCGCCGACCCTCATCCGGCGTCGCGGCGTTGCCTAGACTCCGCTGGACGATCGACACACCGGTCACCGCCGGCTGGTGGGCTCAGATCTGGGGCGACTGGCACTTCGCCAACTCGTTGGCCCGGGCGCTTCGCCGACTCGGCCAGCAAGTGGCGGTCGACACCAAGCAGGCGCGCGGACGAGAAACGCGTCGCTTCGACGATGTCCTGCTGACGCTGCGTGGCCTCGATGAGGTCACCCCCGCGCCTGGCCGGGTGAACCTGATGTGGGTGATCTCCCATCCCGATCAGGTCACTGCGGCCGAAGCGGCCGGTTACGACCAGGTCTTTGCCGCGTCCACACGGTGGGCGGCGGACCGGACGCAGGAGTGGGGCCAACTGATCGAGCCTCTCCTCCAGTGCACCGATGCCGAGTGGTTCCACCCCGGGCGAGCGCAGCGTCCGTCCGACGATCGCGCGGTCTTCGTCGGCAACCTCCGCCCAGACCGAACCCGACCCATTGTGGACGCGGCAATCGCGGCAGGCATCGGACTGGACCTCTACGGCACCGGCTGGGAGGACACTCCTAGCGGGGCCCACGTGGTAGGCCGGAGGGTGCCGAACGAAGACCTGGGCCAGCTGTACGCCGAGGCGGGGGTGGTGCTGAACGACCACTGGCCGGACATGCGCAGGCTCGGTTTCATCTCCAACCGGCTCTTCGACGCCGTCGCCTGTGGCGCGCGGGTGCTCAGCGACTCGGTCACAGGTGCGGATGCGATCTTCGGCGACGCCGTCCGGTTCTGCGACACTGCGGACGAGGCGTCGGAGATCCTGCGGAGATCGCTGGATGAACACTGGCCAGATCGAGAAACCCGCTTGGCGATTGCAGAGCGCGTGCGCACTGAACATTCGTTCGACCGCCGCGCCGAGGCACTCGTGAGAGCCGCGAGCCGCATCGTTGCCGAGCGCTGATCAGGCCAACATCTGCAGTCTCACTCGAGAGTCGCGCGGTGAATCCAAGCTAACCCGGTGGCCGAACTGGAACCGTCGGGAACCTCAGATAGACTGCCAGAGTCCCCCCGGCCCTGCCATCGGGCCGTCTTCTCCAAGATTGAAGGGTGTGAGTCTCCTCATGACTCGATTGGTTCGTTACCTCACGCCAGGCGTGGCTGCTCTGGCGATGTCGTCCGCTCTGCTCGTTGCTCCAGCTGCACCGGCCAGCGCTGCGCTGATCACCGCGCCGACGGTCGTGAGCACTTGGGCGCAACGCCTTGAGGCCGGCTACAACGCCTACCAGCGGCACTGCTCAGCCCCGAAGGCTGCCAACACCAGTGTGGTGGGCGCGAAGCTGACGCTGCAGATCAAGAAGCAGACCAGCGCCGCCGAGAAGGCAGCCGCCCAGGCAGCCGGCTGCAACAAGAAGCTGGTCAAGGCCGGCCGGGTCTACAGCAACGCGATGGTCAGCACCCAGAACCTGTGGACGGTGAAGGCCGGCGTGACCACCCCGACCGTCGTCGAGGCGAAGATCAAGTTCGCTGCGGCCAAGGGTATGCATGGCGGTGTCTGGCTGCAGTCGCTCGGCGGTCCCGAGATCGACATGATCGAGTCCTACGGCACCCGTATCACCCACGTTCATCACTATGGCGGCACGACCAAGAACTACGGCTACAAGTCGATCAAGAAGAAGTCCTCCTGGTACAAGAAGGCGCACACCTTCCGGGTCGAGTTCACCACCTCGCAGATCAAGTACTACATCGATGGCAAGTTGACCAACAAGGCCAGCGCGAGCCTGCCCGCCGACACCGAGTATTTCCTGGTGGCGAGCCTGCTCAGCTCCGATTGGGAGGTCAAGAAGATCAAGAACAGCAAGCTGTCCAAGTCGAAGATGACCGTCTACAGCGTCAGCGTCACCCCGGGATCCTGATCCCCTGAAAGCGATGTGAAGAGTTGCCAGGCGCCCGCCTGGCAACTCTTGCATTTACCCGAAAGGACCCGCAGCATGGCGAAATCGTTGGCCGCAGGCCTGGTCGTTTCCACCGTCGCGGCACTCACGCTGACCGCCTGCTCGCCGGCGATGGACCCCGGCGAAACCTCGCCGCCAGCGTCCAGTTCGGCGCCAGCGTCCGGCTCGCCGGCGGCCAGCGGGACGGTCAGCGCCGAGCCAACCGGCGATGCGGACGGATGGAAAGAGGTGCTTTCGACCGATTTTGAGGACAACACCCTCGGCGCTTTGTGGGCGCCTCGAAACTCGGGCAGCTACCTTGCCGGCGGACGGCAGTGCTCGGCTCCCGCAGAAAGCAACATCGAGGTGAAGAACGACAAGGTGCGACTGTCGGTGAGCAAGGAGACCTCGGCCGCCAACATCGCGAAGGCGAAGAAGGCCGGCTGCAAGGAAGCCGGTGTGTACCGCAACGGCATGGTCAGCACCCAGAACGTCTTCAGCCTGAAGCAGGGCAAGGTGGCCGCGCGCATCAAGTTCCCCATGGCGCAGGGCATGCACGGCGGGGTCTGGCTGCAGTCAGGACTGATGGCCGAGATCGACATCGTTGAGTCGTACGGATACGGCAAGGGACTCACCAGCGTCGTCCACGTGGACGGGCAACGCACCCCCAAGGCGGGGAAGGACACCTACGTCCTGAAGGACGCGGTCAAGGACCCTGAATGGTGGTCCGAGTACCACGTGTACTCGGCGGAATGGAACGACGACGAGGTGATCTTCCGCATCGACGATCAGGAGACTCAGCGACTGCAGGTCGCCATGCCCGACACCGACTACTTCCTGGTGCTGAGCAACCTGAATTCCGACTGGGAACAGGATCGGCTCACCGCGCCCAAGGGTGCGGACGACGTCAAGCCCGCCAAGCTTCCCGTGGCCATGTCGGTCGACTGGGTCCGCGCCTGGGTGCCGGCCTGACTCTCCGGACCGGGACGACTCGAAGCGGATCCGACGCTCGCCGTTCGCCACCGTCGACGCGCGGGCACCGATCGCTCAGTAGTAGTAAGGGAACTTCGACCAGTTCGGCGGACGCTTCTCCAGGAAGGAGTCGCGTCCCTCAACGGCTTCGTCGGTCATGTAGGCCAGGCGAGTGGTCTCGCCGGCGAAGACCTGCTGACCGATCAGGCCGTCGTCGATGGCGTTGAAGGCAAACTTCAGCATTCGCTGGGCGGTGGGCGACTTGCCGCAGATCTTGGCTGCCCACTCTAGGCCGACCGTCTCCAGGTCGGCGTGCGGTACGACCTTGTTGACCGTGCCCATCTCGTAGGCCCGCTGGGCGTCATAAACATCGCCCAAGAAGAAGATCTCGCGCGCGACCTTCTGGCCGACCTGCCGCGCCAGATAGGCGGAGCCGAAACCGGCATCGAACGAACCGACGTCGGCGTCCGTCTGCTTGAAGCGCGCGTGCTCGGCTGAGGCCAGGGTCAGGTCGCAGACCACATGCAGCGAGTGCCCACCGCCCGCCGCCCAACCATTGACTAGGGCGATCACCACCTTCGGCATGAAGCGGATCAGTCGCTGCACCTCCAGGATGTGCAACCGGCCGCCTTCGGCCGCAGTGCGCCGGGCGTCCACTGTCTCCGCCGTCTCGCCTTCCGCGTACTGATAGCCGGAGCGCCCACGGATCCGCTGGTCGCCGCCCGAGCAGAACGCCCAGCCACCGTCCTTCGCGGACGGTCCGTTGCCGGTCAGCAGGACGCAACCCACGTCCGAACTCATCCGGGCGTGGTCGAGCGCGGCGTACAGCTCATCCACAGTGTGCGGGCGGAACGCATTGCGCACCTCGGGGCGGTTGAACGCGATCCGAACCGCGGGCACCTCCACTGCCCGGTGGTAGGTGATGTCGGTGAAGTCGAAGCCTTCGACCTCGCGCCAGAGTTCAGGCTGCCAGGGGCTGGTGGTCATGGCGGCAGCCTAGTGGTGGGCTCAGGTGAGCGCCCGACGCGGCGCAGCGGACGCCGTGCGGCGGTCGGAACCTGGGGCGAAGGCCACGGCGACAGCCGCCCCGGCGAACGCTGCGGCACCGATCCCGAGCACCACCATCGGCGGCGGCGCCCACGACCACCACCAATCGATGCCGTTGTTCAGGTTGAACCAGGTCTCGTCCAGCCCCGTGAGGTAGCGCCGCAGGTTCGTGTGCAGCGCGCTGGCGTGCGCCACGGCGATAGCTGAAACCAACATGACCGCGCGGGCCGGTTCGAGTTCGAGCCCGTCCAAGTTGTCCTCGATGATCGCGATCATCGCGAACAAGATCAGCAGCGGCAGGAAGTACCGCGGCTGCACCGCTCCGAATAGGGACGCCTGCCGCGCCGTCGCGATCACCATGGGCGCCGCGAGTGCCAGCACCCCGACGATCGAGAGCGCGACTGCCTTGCGCCAGGAACAGCGGCGGAGGCCAAGGAAGATGACCATCACGTACGCGGAGCCGGCGAGCACCCAGGTCATCGGACGCATGGTGGTGTCCAGCCAGCCGAGCTTCCGCGTGCCGAACGAGCCGGCGTACAGGTTGGGCAGGTCGAGCAGATTCTGGAACCAGCCGGCGACCGGACCTTCAGCGTTCGCCGGCGGGCCGAAACCGAGGATGCCTGCGGACCGGAATGACTGCGCCCAGAAGAAGATCACCACCAGGAAGACCGCCACGCCGCCGGCGTAGAGGGCCATCCGCCGGCCCACCTTCACCGTGAGCAACAGCGCCAAGCCGATCGCAAGACCGGCGTACGCCGCCGCGTCCGCCCTGGAAGCGAACGCAAGGGTCAGACCGAAAGCGCCCAGTAGCGCGAAACCGATCCGGGTCCTGCGCTCGGTCGCCCTGGCCAACTCGACCGCGCTCGCCCAGATGAGGGTGGCCGACGTGACTGCCCAACTGCTCGGATTGGTCGAAGCGATCACGAAGATGCCCAGCGGCACCAAGGTGGCGAGCGAGCCGAGCGCGTAGCCCTGTCGGCGGCGGACGGGGGCCAGGTACAGCAGCGCGGCCAAGCCGACCGCATACAAGACCGAGTTCAGCACCCGCATGCCGATCACCGACTGCTCCACCGACGGCCCAGCCAGCAGGCCCATGGTGGTGTAGAACCCATTCGGGTAGTAACTGGCGAAGTTGCCCCGGTTGGTCTCAATCATCTGTCCTGGGGCGGACGGGCACTCCCCCGGCATCGCCGGCTCGAACTTGAAGCAGGCCACCTGGACGACGTCGGTGGGCACGACCCGAGTGGCGGCGGTGGCTCCGGGGCTGCACAGCCCGTCGCGCGTGCCCAGCGCGCACCACGCACTGACCAGATGGAAGTCCTCATCCGGGGACGATCCGGGCGGCGAGGACACTGACCAGGCCAGCATCGCCACCAACAGCAGCAGCGGATAGCTGATCCAAAGCTGAGCGAACCTCCCCAGCCTGCGGCGCGTGCGGCCAGTCGCGCTCGCGGCTGAGGCCGGCTGTTGCCGTTCGGTTGAGGTGTGGACGCCCCGCGAGGCGGTCGCGTCGGTTGCCGACCGCGAGTCAGGGGGTTCGCTCACAGCCCAATCTCACCACGGCAGGCCACGTGTGGACCACTTCGCAACGCACCCGGCAAACCGCCTGGCCTCAACGCCGGCCCAGAACAGGGACCGGCGCTCGGGGATTGTTCGCCGAACTCCGAGTCCGGCTCGGGACTGAAGTTGGTCAACGACGGCCGCATCCTCGCGCCGGGGGGAGCGCGTTCACTCCGGTAGGCTGCCCGGGAGACGAAGACCTCGGCCCGAGTGACGGAAGGTGTCAGATGGTCGCAGCGGTACCCGGCGGTAACGTCACCGGCAAGACGGTCGCCATCACCGGTGGCACCGGGTCCTTCGGGTCGACCATGGCTCGCCACCTGCTGTCCCGAGGGGCCGGGCGGGTGCACGTCTTCAGCCGGGACGAAGCCAAGCAGGATCAGATGCGGCGCGTGTTCAGCGACGAGCGGTTGAGGTTCTTCCTTGGCGACGTCCGCGACGCGGACAGCATCGCCCCAGCTTTCGAGGGCGTGGACTACGTGTTCCACGCCGCGGCTCTCAAGCAGGTGCCGTCCTGCGAGTTCTTCCCCCAACAGGCCGTCCTCACCAACATCAACGGCAGCCACAACGTCATCCAGTCAGCGGCGAGCGCCGGCGTGACTTCGGTGGTCGTGCTGAGCACCGACAAGGCGGTTTACCCGGTCAACGCCATGGGCATGTCCAAAGGCCTGATGGAGAAGACCGCGCAAGCCTTCGCGCGCAACCACCCGGACTCGCCGATGACCGTGGCCATCACCCGCTACGGGAACGTGATGTACTCACGCGGCTCGGTGATTCCGTTGTTCGTCGAACAGGTGCTCACCGGGAAGCCGCTGACGATCACCGACCCCAGCATGACCCGGTTCCTGATGTCGTTGGACGAATCGGTCGATCTGGTCACACACGCCATGACCCACGCCGATCCGGGCGACCTGTTCGTCAAGAAGGCGCCGGGGTGCACTGTCGAGATCCTCGCCAGAGCCGTGGCGGGCCTGCTCGGCGAAGACGACCCTGCCATAACCGTCATCGGCACGCGCCACGGTGAGAAGCTTCACGAGACACTGCTCACCCGTGGCGAAGCGCTCGCGGCGCAGGACCAGGGCGATTTCTTCCGGGTGCCGCTGGATGCGCGCGGACTGCAGTACGAGGCGTACTTCTCCGAGGGCGAGACCCGCGAGGCGGCGATCGACGACTACACATCGCAGAACACCCGACAGCTCACCTTGGCCGAGACCAAGGAGCTGATCGCGGCTCTGCCCGAGATGGCCCAGGTACTGGACGCAGCCAAGTGAAGGTCGTGGTCACGGGAGCGGACGGCTTCCTGGGCTGGCACCTGCGGTGCCGGCTGGCCGCGCTCACCGATCACGAGGTCGTCCCGGTCGGACGGGCTGAGTTCGGCGAGCTTGACCGGCTCGCAGCCGACGCCGACGCCATCGTCCACTTGGCGGGCGTCAATCGGGACACCGATCATGAGTTGGTGGCAGGCAACCTCCGCCTGGCCCAGGACGTGAGCCGGGCGGCCAACTCGGCCCGGGTTGCGCCTCGCCTGATCTACGCGAACTCGATCCAGACCGGTAACGGCACCCCCTACGGCAGCGGGAAGCTGGCCGCCGCCGCAGAACTGGCGAAGACCGCGACCCAGCTCGGCGCCGACTTTGTCGAGGTGCGCCTGCCCAACCTCTTCGGCGAGCACGGCCGGCCCCACTACAACTCGTTCGTCGCGACCTTCGTGGACGCGGTCGTCACCCACCGGCAGCCTCAAGTCGACGACCGGGAGATCAACTTGCTGCACGCCCAGGGTGCCGCACAAGCGCTGATCGAGGCATTGACCGCCCCGACCGGCGTCATCGAGCCGGCTGGCCAGGCCTCGACAGTGGGTGCAGTCTGGGCGTCGTTGCGCGAGTTTCACGGCACGTATGGCGTTGCCGGCGAGATTCCGGCGCTCGGCAGCGCTTTCGAGGTGGATCTTTTCAACACCTACCGGGCCCGATTGATGCCGGGGCAGTTCCCGATGGCCCTCGAGCCGCGGCTGGACGCACGGGGTCGACTCGTGGAAACCGTCCGCACCCACGGCCGGGGCGGCCAAACCTTCGTCTCCACCACCGTTCCGCGTGCAACGCGCGGGGACCACTTCCACCTGACCAAGTTCGAGCGGTTCATCGTCGTCGAGGGGACCGCAACCATTCGGCTCCGCAGGCTGTTCAGTGACGAGGTGATCAGCTTCGAGGTCGATGGGGCGGTCCCGGTCGCGGTAGATATGCCGACCATGTGGGCGCACAACATCACCAACACCTCCTCGGCGCCACTGACCACTGTCTTCTGGACGGACACCCTTTTCGACCCGGCGAACCCGGATACCTATCCTCAGCCCGTGGAGAGGAACTGACCCATGACCAAGGTGATGACGGTCGTCGGTACGCGTCCGGAGATCATTCGGCTCTCCCAGGTGATCAAGCGCCTGGACGCGTCCGTGGACCACGTCCTGGTGCACACCGGACAGAACTACGACCACATGCTCAACGACGTCTTCTTCGACGAGTTGGGTTTGCGGGCGCCAGATCACCGGCTGGCAGTCGACACCAGCAGCCTGGGCGCGGTGCTGGGCGGAGTGCTGATCAAGACCGAGGAAGCCATCCGCGCCGAGCATCCCGATGCCCTGCTCGTACTGGGCGATACGAACAGCGCCATCTCCGCGGTCATCGCCAAGCGGATGCGGGTGCCGGTCTACCACATGGAAGCGGGCAATCGCTGCTTCGATGCCAATGTGCCTGAGGAGGCCAACCGCAAACTCGTCGATCACGTCGCGGATTTCAACCTGGTCTACACCGAACATGCCCGCCGCAATCTCCTCGCCGAAGGTCTGCCGTCACGCCGGATCGTCAAGACCGGCTCGCCGATGCGGGAAGTGCTGAACGCCTACCTGCCGCAGATCCAGGCATCCGACGCAGTGTCCCGACTGGGCCTCAAGACGCGCGGATACTTCCTGGTGAGCGCACACCGTGAGGAGAACGTCGACAACCCGGCCCGGCTGCGGGCGCTGCTCAACTGTCTTGAGGCGGTGGCCGCCGAGTACGGACTTCCGGTCCTTGTCTCCACCCATCCACGCACCCGCAAGCGCCTCGACGCGGCTGGGGGCACCCCACCGATGGTGCGCTTCCACGAGCCGTTGGGATTCCTCGATTACAACCAGTTGCAGTTGAACGCGTTCTGCGTGTTGTCCGATTCGGGGACCATCGCCGAAGAGGCCTCGATCCTGGACTTTCCGGCGGTCACGCTGCGCGACTCCATCGAGCGTCCCGAAGCCCTGGACACCGGTGCCCTGATCATGACCGGGCTGGACCCGGCGAACGTGGTGGAAGGCGTCGAGCTTGCGGTTGCCGACGGGGCGGTACGCGAGTTGCCCGTCGACTACGCTCCCACGAACTGCTCGCAGCGAGCTGTGAACTTCATCGTTTCGACCTACCGACGCCACCACCAATGGGACGGCATCCGGGTCTAGGGGTTGAGGCAGTCTCAGCAATGATCTCCGTCAGCGAAGTGCTCGCGACAATCGTCACCTTCCACCCTGGGGACGAAGCCGAGGCACTGTGCGCCGCCCTCCGCGCCCAGGGTTGCGCGGTGCTGGTGGTCGACAACGCGTCCGCCGACAGCGAAGCGATCCTCGCCGGCTTGGGGCGAGCCGGGGCCGAGGTGATGCGCAGCCCGCAGAACCGGGGAGTGGCCGGCGCTCTGGCGCAGGCGCTCGATGTCGCGGCCGACCGTGGCTATGGCTGGCTGCTCACGTTCGACCAGGACAGTGTGATCGAAGCGGGTTTCCTGGACGCCCTGCTGGGCTGTCCGGCCACCGAGCAAGCACGGACCGCGATCGTTGCGCCGCGCATTCACGACCGCGGCACCGGGACCTGGATCCAGGGCACGGCGGACGCAGCCACCGTGCTCCCGGTAGAACGCGTGATCACCTCGGGCGCGCTCGGTCGGGTCGATGCGCTGCGGGCAGTGGGCGGGTTCCGGCGAGATTTGTTCATCGACTTCGTCGACTGGGACGTTTCGGCTCGCCTTCGCGCCGAGGGCTGGACGATCTCGATCGCACCCGGCGCCGTGCTGAGTCATGCCGTCGGCCAGGCCACCACGCACCGGTTCTTGGGACTGTCGGTCGTAACCACCGACCACTCGCCGCAGCGGCTCTACTACCGCTACCGCAACTTCGTGCTGCTGGCTCGCCAGCGACGGTTCCGAGGCCAGCGAAGTTGGTTCTGGCAGACCACCTTCGCGCTCGTGGTCGCACCGGCAAAGATCGTGCTCTTCGAGGACCGGCGGTGGCAGAAGCTGCGCGCGATAGCGCGGGGAGCCGTCGCCGGTTTCCGGCGAGAGCCCAACCCAGCACTCGAGTAGTCGCCGCAAGGGACAACTCACGACGAGCGGCAACGACATACCTGCGAGAATGGACGGGCCGTCCGCGCCAAGCCCGGGTGACCAATGCCTGTCCGAAGAGAGTTGGAATGCACAAACTGCTGGTATCGACCGCCACCTTCGGCATTCGTTCCGGACGCCGCCTGCTCGCACCCTTTCCTGGGTTCAGGCGTCAGCTCAGGCGCTTGATCGGTGCTCTGACCGGCGAGCCGTTTTCCTCCGAGGACTACCTGCGCTGGGTGGCCGGCCACCTTCCCGACGCGATCGCCGGCGTACGCCTGCTGGACGATCTGCGGCGATTCGAGCGGCGTCCGACGATCTCGGTGATCGTGCCCACCTACGACACCGACCTGGAGCACTTGAGCGAGTGCATCGATTCGGTGCGCTCACAGCTCTACCCCGACTGGCAACTCGTCCTGATCGACGACGCCTCGCCCAACCGCGCCGTGCGGGATGTGCTGGCCGCCCACCAAGCCAAGGACCCACGCATCAGCTGCACGTTCCGGGCCACCAACGGTCACATCGCAGCGGCGACGAACGAGGCCCTGGCCCTCGCCACCGGCGAGTTCGTCGCGTTTTTGGACCACGACGACCTGCTGTGGCCGAACGCACTGCTCGAGGTGGTGCGCGCCATCAACGAGCAGCCCGACGCCGACTTGGTTTACTCCGACGAGGACTTCGTCAGTGAGGACCGCAGCATCCATCTCGCGCCGTTCTTCAAGCCCGACTGGAATCCCGATTTCCTGCACAGTGTGAACTACATCACTCACCTGACAGTCATCCGTCGGTCAGTGATCGAGCAGGTTGGTGGGCTGCGCGGGGAGTTCAACGGCGCCCAGGATTGGGATCTGTTGCTGCGCGTAGGTGACGTCGCCAAGCGGGTGGTGCACATTCCGAAAGTGCTTTACAGCTGGCGGATTCATGACAAATCCACCGCTTCCGGCACCGACGCGAAGCCATACGTGGTGGCCGCGCAGGAGCGGGCCATCAAGGAGGATTTGGCGCGCCGCGGGCGGCCGGACGCGATCGTGCGCAGCTACAGTGCGCGGGAAGCGGCCAACTACTGGACCGTGACCTACCCGGTGGTCGGCGAACCGCTGATTTCGATCGTCATCCCGTCCAAGGACCAGCTGGCGGTGGTTCGCCGCTGTGTCGATTCGATCTTCGAGAAGACGTCCTACCGCAACTTCGAGATCGTCCTCGTGGACACGGGAAGCACCGACGCAGCGGTGTGGACCTGGTACGAGCAGACCTCAGCGGGTCACCCGAACTTTCGCGTGCTCAAGTGGCCCGAGCAGCCTTTCAGCTATGCGCGGTCCTGCAATGCGGGCGCCCGCGTCGCCGACGGAGAAATCCTGGTGATGCTCAACAACGACACGAAGGTCCTGACCCCGGCCTGGCTTGAAGTGCTGGCCGGTGAGGCTCAGCGCCCGGAGATCGGTGCCGCTGGGTGCTTGCTGCTCTACCCGGATGGCAAACACATCCAACATGCCGGGGTGGGGGTTGGCTTGGGCGGGGTGGCCGCCAACTCATTCTCTGGGATGCTTCTCAACGGCCGCCATACGCGCACGCAGAGCCTGATGATCCACACGCGTCATAACGTGACCGCCGTCACGGCCGCCTGCCTGGCGATCCGTAAGGAAGTGTTCGACCAAGTCGGCGGCTTCGACGAAGCGTTCCGGGTCACGTACAACGATGTGGACCTGTGCCTCCGCCTGGTCGATTCCGGATACCGGATCCTGTACACCCCCGACGCACGCCTGCTGCACCACGAATCGCTCAGCGTCAAGGACCCGAACGACGCGACCCGCGACCGTCCCGAGTTCGAAGCGGCCAAGGCGCTCTTTCTGGAGCGATGGCAGCGCTTTGTGGACAACGATCCGAACCTGAACGCCAACCTGTCGAGGTCCAACGCCTACTACGACCTCCCCCCGCGGGCTTGATCACCTCAGGGCCCGTGCTCGCCGGCCGATCGGGTCCGGGCTAGCCAGGCAGTGAGTCCAGCCAAGCGTCGCGGATGACTCCGTCGGGCAGCTGGGTCGCTTCCTGCCGCAACAGGCCGAGCGAGCCAACTCCCGTTCGGCTCAGGTCGAGATCCCGGATGGCGGTCGCGGTGAGGGGCGCGCGAAATCTCGCTGCGACCAGCTCGAGCGCTCCGATCGAGGCGAAATTGCTCAGCGTCATGAGGCACTTGGAGCAGCGACCGCAGTTCCCTTCACCGGGAGCCTCCCAGCACACCTTCAGCCACTTGAGCGCAATCGGGTCAGTGGCGACTATGGCCGCCTTGGCGGTGCGGGTGTCGGCGGCGGACGCCTGGACGATCCGCGTCCGGGTGGTTGACCACGCCGACACCAACGTCGAGTCACTGCCGTGGGCAATGGGAGCCGACGCGCTCCCGTAGGTCGATGAAATCAGGATCTCACCCAAGCCACCGCCGGCCAGAAGGGCTGTCGACACCAAAGCTGCGCCGTGGGTGTCGTTCCAATCCATGAGGGGATCCAGGACGTCTCGAGCATTGGTGGTGAACCGATACAGCGGCAGCCCGTAGTCCGAGGCGGCGCGCTCGGTCGCTTCCCAAACCTCTCGCTGCCATCCCGGGTTGAAGGGCGGATCGACCCAATCCAACCCCAGAAGCACATCGACTCCGTAGCGGCCCCGCACGAGAGTCGAGAAGGAATCAAGTCCGCGAGAGAAGAACAATCCCCGCGCGGTTGGTCGATTTGCTGCTTGCTGCGTTTGCTCGGCAACGATCTCTGCGGGCTGGAAGCCGTACGCCTCAGCAAGACGGGCCGAAGCGCGGCCGGCGCCGGCTAGGGCGGCTGCATCGACCGCTCCACCAACCTGCAAGGGTACGGCGAGCCTGCTGGCAAGCATCGACAGCAGCGGCAGAAACGGGGTCAACGACCCGTCCAGTTCATCGCTGCGGGGATTGTGCCAACGCAGCTCGAGTCGGAAATCAGAGCCGAGCGCCGGTCCGCTGACTGCGACGGAACTCACCATCGCGCCATCGATATGTTCCAAGCGATGGTCCTCAGCGAGGAGCACCGCGCCTGGGTTCAACCTGTTTTCCCCCGCCACCGGAGTAGCACGTACCATTCGAGTTACTCCGATCGAGTGCTGCTGCTCGCGATGATACCGAAGGCGGACGAAATGACGACGTGGTTCGCCCTCGCCAGAACGCTCCATCCCGGCTCTAGAGAGGATTCCCCGTGCGCGTATTGATTCTCGGCGACATCGGATCCCCAGGCAACTACCACCTCGGTGACGAGGCCATGGCGGAGGCACTGGCGTGCGCATTGAACGTGGACGGCGACGTTGAGGTGATTGCCATCTCTGGGGACGAAGCCAGCACCCGCTCGCGCTATGGCTGGCAGACCGCCGCACGCTTTGGGTTCGCGGCCTTGGGCACGGACTGGGAGCGAGACGCGCGCCTCGACGCGATCGGGTTGGCCGCAAGCGGGGCGTCCACCGCGCTGGCGTGGAACGACCCGGCCTGGGAAGTCATCCACGCCATCTCCTCCGCGGATGCGGTGGTGATTTCCGGCGGGGGCAACCTGAACTCCACTTGGCCAGAGCACATCTACGAGCGTGCCGCGACCGCACAAGTCGCGGTTCGGTCCGCGATTCCCTACGCCATCACCGGGCAGTCGATCGGCCCTCACCTCACCGGTCGGCATGGTCAACTGGTTGCCGAAATCCTCGGCCGCGCTGTCCTAGTCGGTGTCCGCGAGGCGACTTCCCACGGCATCGCCCGTCGACTCGGCGCTCCCGCTGACCGGCTCGCCCACACGATTGACGACGCCGCTCACCTGGACTTCGCTCAGGTGAGCGATCCGCTCCCTGCCGGCCCGTATATCGCCGCGACCTTCGCACCACACGGCGGGCTGGCGGAGCTGGACTCGCTGATCGCGTCTGCAGCCGTCCTGTTCGACGACCTTGCCGAGCTCACTGACTGGCGAGTTGTGCTCGTCCCACATGAGTCCGGCTCACCGGGTTCCCAGCGCATCGACGACCGGACCGTGCACCAGGCCATCGCCAACTCCGTCACGAGGGCACAGGTCGATGTGCTCGACACCGTCACCGCACGTCACGCTGCGAAGATCGTCGCTTCCGCGAGGCTGGTGCTGAGCACGCGCTACCACCCGGTGGTGTTCGGGATGGCCAACGGGGTGCCCGCCCTGGGTATCTGCGTGGATGCGTACACCTCCAACAAGATCCGCGGAGCCTTGGAGAACTACGGCTGCGCGCCGCTAGCGGTTTCGGTGGCATCGCTGGTTCGCGGCGAACTCGGCGCGATTGCTCGCGACGTCATCGCTCGCGAGGGCGAGATCCGGCGACACCTCGACAAGGTGAGGGTTGTCCGGCGGCGAGAGCAGGAGGCCTGGTGGCGCGCCCTCCGCACTGCCGTCACCTCGCCCGGCACGGCCGCCCCCGAGCTGCAGTTCGCCGAAGTACCGCTGCTGTGGAACCAGTCGCCCTTCCCCGTCGCTACCGCACTACGCGATTGGAGTGCGGAGGTGTCCGCGCGAATCGAAGCCGACGCCCTGACTGTGGCCACGATCGCGTCTGCGGGGGAGACAGCTGACCTTCTTCGTCGAATCGAGGAACTCAGACTCCAGCGAGATGACCTCGCGACCCAGCTGAGCGCCGAGCGCGACCAAGTCCTCCTCCTGCGAGCCACCGCGGCCGAACTTGAGCACGCCGGTCACGAGGCCCGCGCTACGGCGACCCGGCTCAGGGCCGAACTCGACGCGCTCTACGCCACTCGTTCGTACCGGTATCTCGCACCAGTTCGACGCTTCTACTCAAAGTTGCGCCAGCGCTGAGGAAGCCGCGTTCCTTGCGCCAGGGTGGCCTCCACGACACCCGGCGTGGCGCGACGGGCCGGGACGCGGGCCGGAAATCAATCCGGCGCTGGTGACCCAGGCAGCAAGCCGCGAAACTCGCTGTGCATCACCGCGAAACCACCAGATTCGACCGGCGTCCCGGTGCCGACGCTGAAGGTGATCGCCCGCGGAAGTGAGTCCAGCACCCGGGCATTGCGGTCGGCGTTGATGCCGGCGCCCAGACGATAGGAGCCGGCGCGCAGCGGCAGGCTGGGAATCACGAGATCCACCGTGCCCTTGCCTTGCCGCAGCGGCGGCGGGCGCCAGGAGGACTGCTCGCTGTTGTGCGCCCAGAGCAGGAAGCCGGATTCGTGTTCGATGCTGAACCCGTAGGACGCCAGGTAAGCCGGCTCGTGGCAGGTGAAATGCATGCGCAGCGTCAGCCGGTCACCAGTGCGCGCGTGGCGAATGTCTGCGCCCATCGGGTCGAGGATCTCCACCTGGTCGATGGTTACCTCGCCGGTGCCGAACCGTCCCTGCGTCTGGTCTTCGACGAACGCCTGGGACTCATCGGCCGGCCACGGTGTGCCTGCCGGATGCGAAGAGTTGTGGGCTTGGTCGGCGTACTGGTTGATGATCTCGTTGGCGGTCCCGACACCCATCAGGCGGCCCTTGTGCAACCAGGCGGCGTCGTCGCAGAACGTCCGCATCTGTTCGAGGGCGTGCGAGACCACCACAACCGTTCGACCTTCACGACGCAGATCAGCGAACTTGGTTGTGCACTTCTCCTGGAAGGCCAGGTCGCCGACGGCGAGCACCTCATCAACCAAGAGGATGTCTGGCTCAACGTGGATCGCGATCGAGAACCCCAGCCGGACATACATGCCTGAGGAGTAGTTCTTCACCGGCTGGTCGATGAACTCCTCCACCCCCGAGAACGCCACGATCGAGTCGAACTTGCGATCAATCTCGGCCTTGCTCATCCCGAGGATCGCACCATTGAGATAGACATTGTCCCGACCTGACAACTCGGGGTGGAACCCGGACCCCACCTCCAGCATCGCGGCCATCCTGCCCTGGCGGGTGATCGACCCCCAGTTGGGCTGGAGGATCTGCGCGATGCACTTCAGGAGCGTGGATTTGCCCGAGCCGTTGTTGCCAAGCAGGCCGAAGGTGCGGCCCTGAGCGATTTCCAAGGTCACGTCCCGAAGTGCCCAGAATTCTTCGTACTTCGCACGACGGCCCTTCAGCACGGTGGCTTTCAACGACCGGTTTCGGTCCCGATAGACCCGAAAAGACTTGGAAACATCTGCAACCACGACGGCGCTGGAGTTCACAGCTCCTCCACGATTCGGCCGGAGAACCGACGGAACACGAACGCCCCGATGGCCAGCGAGATGGTCGCCCAGATCACCATGGCGAGCCAGCGCGCACCGTCGGGTGCCGCGAAATCGTAGAGCACGTCCCGGTACGCCTCGACGAACTGGTAGCCGGGGTTGGCCTCGAACAACAGCGTCAGCGGGACGCCGAACTGCTGCTGGGCTTCGACCACCATGCTGATCGGGATGACGATTCCGGAGGCGTACAGCCAAAGCTGAAGGAAGATTCCCCAAAGGTGCTGAATATCGCCGAAGTAAACGACGGCCACTGACAGCACCAGCGCGATTCCCAGCACGAACGCGGCGTTCAGGATCACGATCGGCACCAGCAAGGGCAGTCGGAACAGGATCGTCGGACCTCCCGCCAGGCCCATCACCAGAGCCAGCGCGGCCAACTCAGTGAAGAAGGTACTGGTCAAAGAGAGCACCGATGCCGTCGGCAGCACGAATCTGGGGAAGTAGACCTTGGTCAGCAGGCCGGCATTGCCAGAAAGCGCGGTCTGCCCCATTGATGTGCCCGAGGCCATGAACCCCCAAGCGATGACGCCGCAGGCGACCCAAAGCGCGAAGCTGTGGATTCCGGAGTTGCTACCAGCGGGCGGTACCGCTCGAATCAGCACACCGAACACCAAGGAGTAGATCGCGATGTTGGCCAGCGGGTTCATGAGCGACCAGAGTCGCCCCAGAACGGTCTTCCGATACTGACCTTTCACCTCGCGCATCGTCAGATTGAGCAGAAGATTCAGGGTGCTGTTCCGCGAGAGCGTTTGAACGAACCCCACCGATTCGTCAGTCCCGGACGCCATCGGCGGCCCTCCTTGTGTTCAAACCCTTCGTAGTCTAGCAATCTCCCTTCGAGGCCCCCGGTAACGGTGGATCAACGGCGGCGCGGCTGGAATCTGCAGAAGGGATCCTCGCGGGAAAGGTTGGGGTTCAGCATCGGATCGTCGGTCAGCTCTCGCTGCCATCGTCGGGCCATCAGGTCGCGGGCGGCTTCCACTTCAGCCTCGCCCGCGGACCGCCTGGACGCCGAGACGCTGATCGACTCGTGGTGGCGAAGCTGCACCCGCGATTCATACAGGTTCACCAATCCGGCCTGCTGCAGCCGCAGGCAGAGGTCGACGTCGTTGAAAGTCACCGCAAGTCGCTCGTCGAAGCCGCCGACCGAGCTGAAGGCGTCCTTCCGGATGGCTAGGCAGGCCGCGGTCACCGCGCTCAGTTGGTGGCTGGTGTGCAGCATCAAGGCCTGGGTTCGGGTCAAGCCGAGTGCCGGGTAGACGCCGGACAGCAGATTGCCCGCCACCCCCTCAATCCCGAGCCCGACGCCGGCATGCTGCACCCTTCGTCCGCCTGGGAAGTAGAGCTGACATCCGACCGCTCCGACCTCTGGACGTTGCGCGGCCGCACCGAGTCGCTCGATCCAGTCCGAGCTGATCACCTCGGTGTCGTTGTTCAGCATGACCAGGATCGAACCTTCGGCGATGCGAGCGCCCTCGTTGCAAGTGCGGGAGTAGCTGAACGGCTGCTCCGGCCAGGACACGAGTCGGAACGTGCTCGTCCGCGCGCCCATCTCGTCATACCAGGACAGCACGTCGGGGTCGTCACTCCCGGTGTCCATCAGGATCACCTCGAACCGCCGATACGAGCTTCGGGAGTAGATCGATTCGACGCACCTGCGGACCAACTTCAGCTGGTTCTTGCTCGGAATCACGATGGAGACGAGGGGTTCTGCCCTCAGCGCGTACCGGAGGTCCCACGCTGAGGGGAAGGCGAGGTTGCGGGTGAAGGCGGCGTCCGCATGGCCACGCGCAGCCAGGTCGTTGGCGACCACTTCCCGCTCGCCCGGGTCGTGAGCCTGAGCCGGAGCCGACGGTCGGCTGCACAGCACCTGCGGCAGATGCACCCATCTGGGCGTCTCGCGAGCCAGGCGCAGGTGTAGGTCCCACGAGTCGGCTGTGCTGGTACCGAAGTCGTTCAGGCCACCTAGTCGGCGAACCAGGTCGGTGCGCATCGCCACCAGGGGTCCGACGTAGTCGCAACTGTGCAGAAGCTCGCGGTTCCAGCCCGGCTTGAACGTCGGTGTGGTGTGGCGGCCCTGCGTGGTGCGGACGTCATGGTCGCTGAACAACGCGTCCGCCACCTCGTCGGCAGCGGCGCGCACGGCTGCTACCGCGTCGGGCCAAAGCCAGTGCCCCGCGCTGAGAAAGGCGACAAAGGTGCCATCGACGAGTTCGAGCGCCTGGTTCGCCAACACCGCGGTGGAACTGGCCGAACTGTCCAGCCAGCGAATCCGGACGTCGGCTACCGCGGCGGCCGGGTCAAGCGCCCCGGCGACGATCGCCTCCCAGCCCGAGTGAGTCTGCGCAGCCAGCGAGCTGAGGGTCAATGCCAAGCCCCCGGAGTCTTCGTTCCCGCCCACGATCACGAAGGAAACGACCGGTGGGTCGGAGGTGGCTGGTCCGGTCCCGATCCGCTTGCCGGCGAGTTCGCCGGCAGCCCAAGCGCTATACCCCCGATCCTGGCGATTGGGTCGGGCCGTCCAGTTGAGCATCAGCGACCTCAAGAACGCCTTCAGCTGCGGTGAGCGGCGCAGTGCGCGCCGACGCACCTGGCGCCATTTGGGCAGCGGCGCGACGCCGGATCGGCCCATTCGCTTCCTAACTGCGGACGGTTGGCTACGCCCACGCAGACTATCCCGACCGGCGCGTAGCCGACCTTCAGTACGCGCTCGCGCTTTTGGCGCCAGAATGGCAGGGTGACCAGCGAGCTTCAGGTATCGGTTTGCATGGCCACGTTCAACGGTGAGGCGAATGTCCGGGAGCAGATCTGCTCCGTGCTCGCCCAACTAGGGGCCACCGACGAACTTGTGATCGTCGACGATGCTTCCACCGATGCCACCGTGCGGACGATCCGTGACCTGGAGGATACCCGAATCCGGTTGATCGAACTGCCGCGGAACCTGGGCCATGTGAGCGCCTTCGAGCGAGCCTTGACTGAAGCCAGCGGCGAGTGCCTGATGCTCTGCGACCAGGACGACTTGTGGCCCCCCGGCCGGGCGGCGCTGCTGGCTGAAGCTCTGCAGGATTCGCACTTCGTTGCCGGCAACGTCGAGCCGTTCGGTGCCCGAGTGGCGCCGCTGGATCACCCGCTGCGCGCCCCCATGTCCAGATGGCGCTGGCGCAACATCCTCGGCCTCGCCCTCGGCCGCAGAGCCTATTTCGGTTGCGCGATGGGGCTCCGCCGCGACCTGCTCGCCAGGTTGCTTCCCTTCCCGCGGCACCTCGAAGCTCACGACCACTGGCTGGCCGTCGTCGCGAATCTGGCCGGGCCGTTTCCGCACGTCGAGCAGCCCGTGGTGAGACGCCGCGTGCACGCATCGAACCTCACCCCGCGGCGGCGGCGCGGCGTGTGGACCATCGCGCGTAGTCGCCTGCGGTTCGTTCGAATGGTCGCCGTGGCAGTGCTGAGGACGGCGAGTACCCCCGTGGCGACGCATCGGGAACGGTCGAACCCGGACTCGGGTAGCATCAGGCGAGGGTTTCGGCGATGTCGAGCCGCGATGCGACAACGGAGATCAGAGCAGTGAGTCAATCACACGCCGGCAAACCGGGTGGTGTCGGTCGTCTGCACGCCGTCACCCGTTGGCGCCTGACCCGTGCTGTGAGCCGGGCACTGGCCCGGCCGCGGGTGAACCTCGCGAGCCAGTTCGTCCTGGACTCTCTCGCCTGGGCCGTGGCCCTGTTGATCGCCCAGATTCTTCGCTACGAGTTCGCCGTCCGGATGGTCAACCCTTGGTCGACGACCTTGTTCATCGGCCTGGCTGTTGTCGGGCAGCTGATCGTTGGTCTGCTGATGTGGCTTTATCGCGGACGCTACAGCTACGGCTCCTTCGAGGAGGTGCGCGCGCTGACGCTGACCACCAGCGGCGTCGCCCTGGTGCTCTTCGCGATCGGGCTGGTAGTCGGCCCCACTGTGGGGGTGCCTCGCGGCACGGTTCCGCTCGCGTTGCCGATGGCGCTGCTGGCCATGTTCGCCGTCCGCTACATCGCGCGGCTCGTCCGGGACTACCGCTCCCAGCCGACCGATGCGCAGCCGGCACTGGTCTATGGAGCCGGCTACACCGGCAACAGCCTGATCCGACGCATGCTCACCGACGCCCGCTCGCCCTACTTCCCGGTGGGCGCGCTTGATGACGATCCCCGGAAACGTCACGTCCGGATTCGCTCGGTGGACGTGCTCGGCTGCCTGGACGATCTACCTCGAGCAGTGGCAGACACCGGCGCGACCGTGCTGGTGGTGGCGATCGCGAACGCGGACGCCCGGCTGATGGCGCGCGTGGCGGACGTCGCCGACCCGCTCAAACTGCACGTCAAGGTGCTGCCGCCGATTGACGAACTGCTCAAGGGGTCGACCACTTTCAACGACCTCCGCGACCTGTCCATCGAAGACATTCTCGGACGTCGGCCCGTGGACACCGATGTCAGCTCGATCGCCGGCTATCTCACCGGCAAGCGGGTGCTGGTCACCGGTGCCGGCGGCTCCATCGGCAAAGAGCTCTGCCGGCAGATTCACCGGTTCGAACCTGCCGAACTGATCATGCTCGACCGCGACGAGAGCGGCCTGCAATCGGCGGAGTTACGGGTGTTCGGGCACGGGCTGCTGGACGGCGAGGACGTGGTGCTCGCCGATATTCGCGATTCCGAGGCCCTGCACAAGGTGTTCCTCGAGCGCGCGCCTGACGTCGTCTTCCACGCCGCGGCACTGAAACACCTGCCGATGCTGCAGCAGTATCCCGACGAGGCCTGGAAGACGAACGTTCTGGGCACCCTCAACGTGCTGGAGGCCGCGCGCGTCGCCGGCGTGCAGTCGTTCATCAACATCTCCACCGACAAGGCTGCCGACCCGACCAGCGTGCTGGGCCATTCCAAGCGCCTGGCCGAGCGGCTGACCGCGTACTACGGCGAGCTCACCGGGCTGCCCTACCTGTCCGTGCGCTTCGGTAACGTGCTCGGCAGCCGCGGTTCGATGCTGCCGGTGTTCACGTCCATGATCCAAAACGGCGGCCCGCTCACGGTCACCGACCCCGACGTCACGCGGTACTTCATGACCATTCCGGAGGCGTGCCAGCTGGTCGTGCAGGCTGGGGCGATCGGTCGCGCGGGCGAGGTGCTCATTCTCGACATGGGCGAACCAGTCCGAATCATGGATATCGCCGAGCGGATGATCGAGATGTCCGGGCGGGACATCGAGATTGTCTTCACCGGCTTGCGTGAGGGCGAGAAGCTGCACGAGGTGCTGCGCGCCGACGGCGAAACGGACCAGCGTCCCGCGCACCCGAAGATCTCCCACGCCAGGGTGTCGGTGCTCGACCCGGTCGAGTTGGATTGGTCGCGCTGGTCGGTCAACTGGAGAACCCCACGTCCGGGCGCGTCGCCGGAAGCCGCGCTTCACCCCAGTGGAACCGTCCGGCAATGAGCTCCCGGATCTACCTCTCCCCGCCTGACGTCGGTCAACTCGAGGAGAGCTACCTGACCAGCGCGATCAGATCAGGCTGGGTAGCGCCACTCGGTCCGGAAGTGGACGCGTTCGAGGCCGAGCTCGCCGCCTACTGTGATCGTGAGCATTGCGTGGCGCTTTCGTCAGGCACGGCAGCCCTGCATCTCGCGCTCGTCGAACTCGGGGTGGGACGCGATCAGGTGGTGGTCACCTCCTCGATGACGTTCGCGGCCACCGCCAACGCCATCACCTACGTCGGGGCGAAGCCTTACTTCGTCGACTCTGACGACTCCGGCAACCTGGACCCGGCGTTGTTGGCAGAGGTGCTGGCCGAACTGGCAGCCGAAGGGGTCCGACCGGCAGCGGTCATCCCGGTGGATCTGCTGGGCAAGGTGGCCCAACATGAACGCATCGACGCCATCGCGGCCGCCTATGGCGTCCCGGTGATCAGCGATGCCGCCGAATCGCTGGGTGCACGTCGGGGCGGGCGGCCGGCAGCGGCGTACGGCCAGGCCGCGGCACTGTCCTTCAACGGCAACAAGATCATCACCACCTCCGGTGGCGGCGCGCTGCTCACCGATGACGGCGAAGCCGCGGCTCGCGTCCGCTACCTGGCTACACAGGCCAGGCAGCCGGCCGCACACTACGAGCACACCGAGATCGGCTACAACTACCGGATGTCGAACCTGCTCGCGGCGGTGGGACGCGCGCAGCTCACTCGACTGCCCCAGATGCTCGCCCGACGCCGCGAGCTCCGCGAGCTGTACCGTGCCCGCTTCGAGCAGGTGCCGGGCGTCCGCATCTTCGGCGGGGACGACGACGCTGAGGACAACACCTGGCTCACCGCCATCCTGGTGGACCCCGAGGTGACCGGATGGCGCGCAGCCGACCTCGGCACTTACCTGGCCGAGCACAACATCGAGTCCCGCCCGCTCTGGAAGCCAATGCATCTGCAACCCGCGTTCCGGGACGCGCGAGCGCGGGTCAGTGGGGTCTCGCAGCGACTCTTCGAGACTGGGCTCTCCCTGCCCAGCGGATCGCTGCTGAGCGCGCGCGACCGGGACCGGGTGTTCAGCTGCGTCGACGCCTTCCTGGCCCGGCCACCCCGACTCGGGCAGGGGAGATCGACACCACAGCCTTCCGCGGATCAAGGCTGAAGGACCGATCTTGACCAGTGGCCGACGTGGTTTCTATCCACCCGTGAAGCGCTGCCTGGATGTGGCCGGGGCCGGCATCCTGTTAGTCGCGTCCGCGCCGGTTCAGGCGGTGGTGGCGGCGCTCGTCGCGGCCCGCATGGGACGCCCGGTACTGTTTCGCCAGCCTCGTCCCGGGCTCGGAGGCGAGATCTTCACCCTTTTGAAGTTCCGCTCCATGCTGAGCGAGGACGCCGAGCGCGGGCTGGTAGCCGACGAGCAGCGGCTGACCAAGCTGGGCCGGATACTGCGGGCGACGAGTCTGGACGAGCTGCCGACGCTGTGGAACGTCCTTCGCGGCGAGATGAGTTTCGTCGGCCCGCGGCCGTTGCTGGTGGAGTACCTGCCGCTTTACAGCTCGGAGCAGGCCCGCCGACATGAGGTCCGTCCCGGCATCACCGGCCTCGCCCAGGTGAGCGGACGCAACTCGCTGACCTGGGCGGAGAAGTTCCGCCTGGACGTTCGCTACGTCGACAACTTGTCGCCGGCTTTGGACGCTCGCATTCTGCTGGCCACCCTTCGCACCGTCCTCAGCCGAGAGGGCGTGAGCCAAGACGGCCAAGCCACCATGAGCCGATTCGAGGGGAATCATGCCGACTGATCTCTTCGTCGTGGGTGCCGGCGGGTTCGGCCGCGAGGTCCTCGACGTGGTGGCTGCCATCAACCGAGTCGAGAACCGTTTCCGGGTGCTGGGGGTGGTGGACGACCGACCCAGCCAGCGCGACCTGGCTCGACTGCGGGCGCTCGCGATGCCGTGGCTCGGCACCGTCGCTGAGGTCATCGCGGCCTACGCGCCGGCCGACTTCGCCTTGGCGATCGGCGACCCGCGGTCGAGGCGACTCGTGGCCGGAATCCTGGAAAGCGCAGGTTGGCGTCCGGCGACGTTGATTCACCCGGCGGCGGTGGTCGGTTCGGTGGCCGAGATCGGTGCCGGCAGCATCGTTTGCGGTGGGGTCCAGCTCTCGACGAACACCACCCTGGGCCGGTTCGTGAACCTGAACCCGAACGCGACCGTGGGTCATGACGCCGATCTCGCCGACTTCGTCTCGGTGAATCCGGCGGCCGTCGTCTCTGGCGAGGTCAGGCTCGATCCGGGAGTGCTGCTGGGCGCCGGCGCGGTCGTGCTGCAGGGCCTCAGCGTGGGTTCGGGCAGCACGATCGGCGCAGCGGCGTGCGTGACCCGGTCCGTGCCGGCGAACGTGATCGCTAAAGGCGTGCCGGCCCGATGGGCCTGAACGCGGACGGGCGGCTGCGATGAGGATCGTCGTCGTCTCCCAGTACTACCCGCCCGAGAACGTGCCGATTCCCGCCGAGGTCGCGCGCGGCCTGGCCGAGCGCGGGCACAGCGTCCGGGTGATCACCGGCTACCCCAACTACCCCAAAGGCAACATTTTCGCCGGCTATCGCCAGCGGTGGCGCGGTCGTGAACTCGACGGCCCGGTTCAGGTGCTGCGGGTGCCGCTGTTTGCGGACCACTCGCCAAGGGCGCTGCGACGGATGCTGAACTACCTCTCGTTCGCGCTGTCGTCGGCGTCCGCACGCGGCTTCGCCAACGGGGCGGACGTGGTCTACGTGTACGCAACCCAGATGACCGCAGCGCTGGGTCCATGGCTCTGGCGGCTGGTGGGAGGTCCGCCGTATGTGCTGCACGTGCAGGATCTGTGGCCCGACTCGATCACTGGCTCTTCCCTCGTCGAGACGAAAGCGCGGCCGGGGCTGATCGAAAAGCTGATCACGCCCTGGCTGAGCAGCGTCTATCGGCACGCGGCCGCGGTGATCGCGATCGCGCCCACGATGCTCAAGACGCTGGTCGAGCGCGGGGTCGCACCGGAAAAGGCCCAGCTGGTCTACAACTGGGCAGACGAACCGGCGGCACCGGCACCGGCACACCTGCGGACGGCTGACGGCACCACGCGAATCCTCTACGCAGGCAACGTCGGCGACATGCAGGACCTGGAGACGGCGGTGATCGCGGCCCACAATGCGAGCGGCTGCGGGGTGCACCTCACTGTGCTCGGTGACGGGGTGGCGCTGCCCAGGATCAAGCAGCTGGCAAAGGATCTCGGCTGCACCAACGTCGAGTTCCGCGGACAAGTGCCGATGGATCAGGTGCACCGCGAGCTACGGGGCGCGGATTTCGCCCTGGTCTGTCTCAAGGACCTGCCCGTCTTTCGCGGCACCATCCCGTCCAAATTCCAGACCGCACTGGCCAACGGAGTCCCGGTGGTCAGCACCGTCCAGGGTGACCTGCGCGAACTGGTGGATAGCTACCGCATCGGTTTCTCAGCGGACGCCGAGGACCCCGATGCACTGGCAGCCACGTTCTGCGCGGCGAGCAGGCTCGACCGGACCGAGCGAATCGAGTTGGGTGTCCGCGCCCACGATCTTCATCAAACGCTCTTTGCTGCTTCCGTCGGCATGGCAGGGCTAGAGAGAGTACTGCGCAGCAGTCGTAGCCACCGATCAGCGCGAGATCAGCCGGCGTAGCTTACGTCGAACGGCCAGGCTTGGCCGAAGCAACGGCCAGACCCGCTGCTTGGCGCGGATCTCGTCCAGACGTCGCGTGGCCACCTCAGCGAACGCTTCGGTCGATAGCCGCTTTGCAACATCGGCGCGGGCGCGCTCGGCGCGTTCTTTGACGTCGGCATCGCCCGAAGCCATCCGCCGAAGGATGGCTGCGGCCTGGTCAAGGTCCGGCTCGGCCCACTCCGCGCTGGTTGGGTAGGGCTCACACCCCGCCGGCACCTTCACGAGCGCGGAATCCACGAGCCAGCTGTTGGCGTCGTTCATGAACGTGAGGTTCCCCGAGTAGCGCGTGGCGATCACGGGAACGCCCTGAGCCATCGATTCTGCAAGCGTCAAGCCGAAGCCCTCCGAACGGTGCAGACTCGCATACACGTCGGCACGCTGCATGAGGGCCGCCAACTCGTCGCGCTCCAGATAGCGGTCGATCAGCATGACGTCTTTGCGTCCGTTGATCGCATACCGCAGCCGCTCGTCGTCGGCCGCGCGTCGTGACCCGTTGATCGTCTTGATGACCAGGCGGGCTTTGGAGCCTGAATCGCCAAATGCCCGAGTGAATGCCTCGACCAGGCCGAGTGGGTTCTTCCGCTCGAACACGCTCAGGTAGTCAAACACGAACAGCACCGTGAACACGTCGTCGGCGAGACCCAACGGCTCGACCAACTCGAGCATTTCGGCATCGGTGAACGTCGGCGGAGCCGCTACCGGCAGCGGGACCAGGGTCACCGGTACGTCGAGACGCCGCCGTAGTGCGTCGGCCACAAAGTCAGTGGTCACCCAGACTTCGTCCAGCAACTCGGCAGCGCGGATCATCTGTTCCGGAACGTCGTCCAGTTCCCAATACCAACACCCGATGTGGTAGCGACCCTTCGCGTAGCCGGGGCCGACGTCTTCCAGGAAGGCCGGCAACATGTCCGCGTTGACGCAGGTGATCAGGACGTCGTGCCGTGACCCCGCAGCCGCCACCCGGTCCTGGTACTGCTGGTCGAGCCGGCTCATCGTACGGTCGTACGATCGAGTGGACACCGGAATTCCGGCTTGGTCCAGGCCAGCCACGATCCCTCTGGCAGCCTCCCCGATGCCAAGGTCCGCGGACAAATACCCGGCCACCTCGACCCCAGGTTTCAGCACGTCGGAGACCGGGACTGCCGCGGTGTGCCGGGTGAAGAGCGCTGGTGCGGCAGACGCGCGGGTTCGTTCGATGACGACGGTCGGGATGCCACACTCGTGCACACCGAACGCGGCGGCCCAGTCCAGGAAACCTCGTACGTCCCCGGTGGCAACCTGCGGGTAGGCGCGCTGCAGATCGGGACGCGTCAGGTAGATGTCCAGGAGATAGCGTCCGAGCCGGGTGGTCGAGCTCTGCGTGGCGCTGGGCTCGACCAGCCAGTCGATGAATGCACCGGGCCGATCCGGGGAGGGTTGCGGCTCTTCAGCGTCCCGCGATTCTCGGAGGAGTCGGCGGATCCGGTCGTCGAGATCGATACCGTCCCACGCCGAGAAGGGCGCCTTGAAGGTACGGTTCGCGCCGTCGAAACCGGCGGCTAGAAGCCTCCTGCCGTACTCGTCGCAAAGCTCCCGCAGAATCGGACGTTCGCTCAGGCGCACCCTCGGGTCGTCTGCCTGATGCTTGCTCAACAGATGCGGTTTGCGAGGAGAGTAGCCGCTGAAGTGGATGAAGGTCAGCGGATGCCCGTTCACCAGCACGCCACCCTCGGCGTCCCGCGTCAGTTCACGAGAGGGCAGGTTCCAATAGGCGACGTTCCAGGATGGGTCCCGCACCAGGTGGTAGTCGAAGAGCGAAGGGACGAAGTCCATCCAGCGTTGGTCCACGAAGAACCCATGCTCGGGATCAACGATGCACTCCGTCTCCAGACGCTCCGACCACCAATCCAACATGCGGCGTGCCTCTTCGGTGTCCCCGACACTGACGAAGCCGAGGTTGTAGACGCCCGCGATCAGGATTCCCTGTTCGGTCGGCTTGCGTCCATCGCGCGGCATCGGCTCAAGCACATGCGGTGTCAGCACGATGGAATGCTCGCGGGCAAGTTGGGGCAGTTCGTGGATCGCGCGTTCGATCAAGATGTCGGGATCGAAGTAGGTCGCGTGATCTCCGAACCGATCCAGAAGGGTTCGCAACAACCACGGCTTGACCGCCGTCGCGAGTTCGATGACCGAGTAGGTGAGGGTCATCTGCACCCGCGTTTCTGCCGGGATGCCGATCTCGTCGATCAGCATGACCTCTGCGCCTGCGACGTCTGGCCGACCGGTGCCTGGATCATCCAGCAGTAGCACCACGAACTCCCCGTCGGGGTGGTGAACGCGAAACGAGTCCACAAGTACCTGGGCCTGCGCAAGGTAATTGCGCGCCACGATCGTGCAAGCATGCATAGCCCTGACTCTATAAGTAGAACCAGGCGCCCCACATTCGGGTCCCGCCCGTGGTCGGAACCACGGGCCGCCCGCTCAGCTCGGGGGTCGTCGCCACTGCCCGAGTGCGCAGGGGACGGGCGAACGGCCGGCAACGGTGCGACTGCTAGCCTAGGCCGGTGGCGTCGCCGCTTCCCATTCCTCGCTCGAACGGCCAGTCTTCGGCCGGACATTCGCCTACCCGATCCGGCTCCGGCGGTGGACTCGGCGCCGCGATGCGACAGCGGACGGGTTGGGTGTATTCGCTCGCGCTCCTGGCGACAGCGGCTCTCTCCCTGTACACGGTCGGGGTCGAGGTGAGCCTGCTGTTGCTGGGGGCATGGCTCGCTGCGGTTGCCGTGCAGAAGGCGCTACCCAGTTGGCGCGGACCAGCCTCGTGGGCCGCCGCGGTGGCGGGCACCGCTCTGGCCGTGATCGGCGCCAGCTTCGCCGCGGCGCTGGTGTCGACCGGCCCGCTCCCCCGGTGGCTGCACTTCGCAATGCTGTTGCTACCGAGCGCACTCGGGTCGATCATCATCCTTCTCAACCGCGGGCGACCGGGACGACCGATCGATCGTTCGGTTCCCAGCTTCTGGGTGCCCCTGGTGGCGGTGTTCGGCACGCTCAGCGTGGCGGCTGTGGTCGCGGCCAGTGGCTCGCTGCACGGCTTGGCCTGGGCCATGAGTGGAGACGCTCGCAATCACATCGCGATCAGCCGAGGACTGCTGTACTCCGGTGGGCCCACGCTGGCCGGGCTCAGCGGGTCTCCGTTGGGCGCGAACACACTGCTCGCTGTCGTCATGGGTGCCGATCGGACCGGCGCTGCCGGCGAGTTGCTGATTCGCGACGCGCGTTCGATGGCAGGGCTATACGTCCTTGCCGCGGCCGCGGCCGCGGTCCTGCTTGCCGCAGCGGTGCTGGAGTCGGTCTCAGCCGTCAACCAGACCAAGCGAACCGGAGGCCTTCCGACGGCTGTGGTCGCTCTGGCCTGCGGCCTGCTCGCGGGCTCGCCATTGATGCTTGGCACGGCGCTGAATGACGGCTTCTTCTCCGGCTATGTCGCGCTGCCGTTCGGACTGTCAGCGATGGTGCTGGGCCTTCGCGGAATGCGCAGTCACCAAGGACGTGCGGCTGCCCTCGCCGGGCTCACCCTGGTCACCGGGTTGGTCTTCATAACCTGGACGATCCTCGTCGTAGTTCCATGGACGGCAACCGCCGTGCTGGGTTCGGTCACCGCGCGCGCACTGTTCCGAGATCGAAGGACGCGCAGTACTGCAACCAATCTGGCGGTCGGCTTCATCGTGGTCGCCAGCGTCGCAGTTCTCGCTGCGATCGCCGGGTTGGTGTACCTGTATCGAGCGCACCTCGCGGCGGCTTTCGTCCTGCCAGGTTCGAGCGGTTCGGTCTATGCACTGGCATTGCCGCTGCTGCTGCTCTGCTGCCTGGCGATCGCGGCCGGAGCCCGGTCGCCTCGGCTCCGCCGAGCGATGGCCATACCGGTGACGGCAGCTGTCGGCGGAATCGTGGTGCTGGTCGGGCTGATGCTGCTGCCAGCGACTGGCTTCGGCTGGACCTACTACGCTCACAAGACCAACTGGCTGGTCACCTCCTGCCTGCTGTGGGCTCCGTTCGTCCCGATTGCAGCCTGGGCCCAGCGCGCCAGCCGCATCGGGTTGCCCGGCCACCGTGCGCTCGCGGCGAGCGCGGCCGGTGCGCTCAGCCTCGTGGGCGTACTCGGATCACTCGCCACCGCGCCCAGCCCGCTGATGAAAGCCGTGCGTGGCTGGAGCCAGCCGGCCGCTGACGTCGTCGTCGCGACCGCGGCGAAGGCCAACGGCGACAATCCGATCATCCTGTGGGAGTGGTCCTCTCCCGGCGACGATCGATTGGGCAACTTCTGGCTGGTCCTGGATTGGGGCAGCGAGCCGTCCGGAGCCTTCCGAAACCCGTACAACGTCGACTTCGCAGGTTGGGCATACTTTGAGACCGGCGCGTTGAGCGACGTCTGCACCCTAGCGGAACAGACGCCCGGCCTCGAGATCGCCACGCGCTCTGCCGACCTGGAGTCGCGGCTGGAGGCGGAATGCCCCGATGCTGAAGCGACGGTCCACGTTGGCTGACGCGCAGGATCCTGACTTGGCCGGTTGGACCGCTGGCAGGATCAGGGGATAACGGCGCTACGCACGATTTCCGCCACGCTGATCGCCGCGGGCGGCCGGGGCACGAATCGCTCCGCCGTCTCACAGACCACCACGCTTGCCTCTGCCGAGCGCGCGTATTCCAGGTCCCAGCCGAATGGCACCCAAACGAAGTGCACCTGCCCGAAGCGCTGCGCCAAGTGCCAGCAAAGCCCCGGATAGTGCGGTTCGGCAAAGGCGTACGAGTCCCCGAACACCACCGCAGTCCGTCGGTCGGGTGCCTGCGGGTTCCGCCAGATCCGGCGCGTGCCGACATGGCGTCCAAGCGCGGCCACCTGGCTGCGATTGTCCTCAACTACGGTGGCCTGCCCGAACGACGTCTCAACTTCCGCCACCTCGACGACCGCCGGCGAGAAGCGCGTGCCGAGGTCTCCACTCATAGCGATCTTGGACCGGGCGGACCTTCGAACTTCGCCAGCGCTCCGCTGGTCAATCCCCAGATCGGCCAAGACCACTTCCCCGAGCACCGCATTGCCCGCCAGCGAAAGGTGCGTGTCCGTCCGCAGAAAACCATGATCCCCGCATCCAGCCAGCTCGGCCACGGGATAGCGAAGCTTTGGATGAGCGGCATGCAGGCGGCTGGCCGGGGACTGGTTCGACAGTTCGCCCAGCCCGGCCGGAAGAAACTCGCGCAGCACGGAGAGCTTGTCGGGTACCACGACCATGGCCAGTTCGGCCCCGATCGACCGGGCCCCAGCCTCGCGATCTTCGATCACTTCCGCCCACGCCTGGCCCCAGTCGTCGGCAAGCTCAAAGTCAGGCGAATACTGCGCGAGCACGGCGTTCGTGCCGCCAATGAGGAAGAGCCAACCATCCCGACCGACCACCACCGAGCCGTCGGATGACCGCGTGCCGACCGCTAGGCCGTGCTCGGCCAGGTCCGGATGCCAAACGTTGACCGCCGGGGGGAGGGGGAGAGTCGGCGCTGCGTCAGTGCGGCCGCGGTACTCGGGACTTGCGATGACCATCTCGATCAGCTCGCGCCACCCAGCCGATTCACGTTGCCGCGCGATTTCGCCCTCGCCGGGAGAACGACCAAGCAGAGTGCGATAAATGAACACTACGTCCGCGTCAGCCAAGCGCTGATGGGACTGGCTCCGCTTGAACACGACCGAACTCTATTGCCTAGGAAGGTCGTAGCGTCGACTGCCCGCCCGCGGCGGCAGCCACGCCAGAACTCGACCAGCCTTTCTGGACGAGTCCTGGGCTAGAATCCGACCGGCCCGAGTTCGCCCCCTCTACGACGAAAGCCCCCAAGGTGCGTCTTCACACGGATTTAGCGGCTGCAAAGCAGCGGAACTTTCGAATCCCGGACGGCAAGTGGGTCACCGCAATCCTGGTGATGGTCGCCCTCGCGCTTCCGGTCAGTTACACGTTGCTGCACTCGCTGAAGACGTCGCCCATCGATGAGTGGGTGTACATCGACTACACCGATCGCGTGTTCCAGCAGGGACGGGCGCTGGAGGGCGACGTGGCCAGCAGGTACACCACCGACATCATGGCCTGCTACGGCGTGCTGCCGGGTGGGACCTTCGGCACTTGTGGCCTGGGCGAAACCGCGGCGCTTCCCTACGGTGGGCATCCCACAGGTTCCCCGTACATGCCGATCTATTTCTGGATCACGGCGTCCGTCGGCGGGGTGATCCGCCTGGCCACCGGAATCGAACCGCTGATCGCTTGGCGGCTGACCGGGGCGCTTTGGTTAGCTGCGGCGATGTTGGTGTACGTGCGACTGTCTCGACTGTGGCGGGTTCCGGACGCGGCCACCCTCGCGCTCGGCGGACTTCTGATCGCCTCGCCGTACGTGTGGACGGCACACTCGTTCATCAGCACCGACGCCCCCAGCCTGCTGATCGGCGCCAGCCTGCTGATGCTGGCAACCCAGATCCGAAGAGGCAAGCTGCACGCCGCCTGGCTGATCCTTGCTGCTCCGCTCGCCGTAGCCCTGAAGATCACCAACCTGGTGGCGGTCGGGCTTGCGGTGATGTATCTACTGATCGCCTGGGCGAGCGACGCCGTGCGCAGCCGGCGAGCGGGTGACCCTGCTAAGTTGCGTCCCCTGATCGGTCGCATCGCGATCGTCACGGCCGGGATCGCTGCGGCCGGACTGATGCAGGTGCTCTGGTTACGGTTCGTGAACTCCACCGCTGCAACCAGCTATCGGGCCGATCAGGGCGTGGCCACACCCCTGGGAAAAGGCGAGCTGATCAACCAGGCGCTCAACTTTCTTCCCGGTGCCATCACCTCGAACCCGTTCATCACCGCGAGCTACTACGCCCAAGCCGCCTCTGGCCTGAGCTGGTTCCTGATCACAGCAGTGCTGGGTTCGTTCCTGAGACTGAACAAGTGGGGAGCGCGCGGCGAGATGGTCACCTCGGTTGCCATCGCCAGCGTTCTCGCGGCGCCAGCGCTCGCGATCTTGCTCCATGCCGTGACCGGCTCCTATTTTCAGCTGCCCTCCCGGTACGGCGCGTCACTCATTCCGGCGTTTCTGCTGATGGGTGGCTTCCTGATCCGCAACCGCGTCGCGCTTTGGCTGCTCGGCGCCTACGCGCTGGCACTCGGCGCAATAGCGGTCGCCCTCAGCGTGTACCTGCACTGAGCTGACCTCGGGAGGACCTTCCGAGTCGGCTGTTCCGGGCTGCCGGGCAGCCGCGACTGCTACCGCTCCGGGGTGATTGGCTCGTCCCCGGAAACACCTTCTTCAACGAGATCTCCCGTGTGAGCCTCGGCGAGCAGACCGGGCCAGAACCTCCAGATCACTATCCAGAAGACGGTGATCACGATCGAACCAATGCTGGCTGCCCACAACGGGCCGGACGCGCCGAACTGCGGGGTGAACACCAGGGACAGGCCCACCGAAGCCACGGTGACCACCAGGCCGATGGCCACCGAAGCGTGGAGCGCGCGAGGGCCCACAAATGCAGCCTGGAATGGCGCCGCAACATAGGTGGTGACCAGATAGGTGGCGCCGGCGAACCAAAGCGACGAAGACACCAGAACCTGACCGCGCCCGAGGAGCTGCACGACGAACGGCCCGAGCGCCACCAGGGCGATCCCAGCCAGGGCGCCCACCACTGCAGCCTGACCGAGGAGCCGAAGCAGGTCACGGTTGTTGCCCCGACTCCACCCGGCCCCTCGAGCAGCCGCCAACGACGCGGTGAACAACGGCGTGAGCACCACCATCGGGATCAGTGCCCCCGTGATCAGTCGCCAGGTGAGACCAAACGAGGCCGCCGCCTCCGCCCCGACCATGCTGGAAACGAACACCGGCGCGAGCCCGGCCTGTGCGGTGCCCAGTCCGGCCAGCAGGGCGAGCTGGCCAGCAAGTGAAACCCGGAGCTTGGTGGTGGCGTAGCTGGCGTCCGTTCGGCTCGGTCGCCAGCGCCAGTAGGCCAGAGCCGAAAAACGAGGTACGGCGATCGCCAAACCTTGGACGAGGGCGAGTTCGACGAAGCTGCCACCCCACTGGATGACCAGCATCGTCAGCGGCAGCGCCGCGATCGGCCCCAGGCCACCCAGCGATGCCGACACGACGGTCCGGCCCACCCCTTCCAGAGCTCCGAGCGTCACCACTCCAGGACTGCTCGAGATCACGGCCAGGGCGAAGATGGCGATTGCCAACGACAACTCGCCGGATGTCACCACACCTTCGGCGCCGAAGATCCGCTGAATCGGCAAGAGCAGCAGCGCCATCGCCACCAATACCGCGTTGAGTGCCATTGCCAGGATGGAGATCCGGTATCCCCGACCCATCAACGCCGCTGGGGCCCGGCCCTGCGAAGCACCGCGGGTCTCCCCGGCCAGGAGTCGCATCGCGGCCTGCAGCCCCGTGTCCAAGACGATCAGCCACGGTCCGAAGGAGATGATCACGGACAGCACTCCGAAGCGGCCCGACCCAAGGGCCGAGACCAGCATCGGGACGACCAGGAAGCTTGCCAGCGCCGCCAAACCCTGGAGCAGCAGTCCCGCGCCGAGAGTGGTGTGTACAGCTCCCAAGACACCGTGTGGGCTGGCGTTTGCCAAGCCCTGCCGGGCGGGATCACCGGGTGAACTGCCCATCATGCCTCCAACCGTGTTTCCCGTTCAGGTGATCCGCTCCGACAAGGCATGGTACTTCCGCTTACCTGCACCCATCTCGGGCGAGCACTGCCCCCCAGTGGGTCCCCACGCGGACCGCCACAAGCAGCCGCGAGTCAGGAGAACTGTTGCGCCACCCGCTCGGCGACCCATGAGACCGACTGATCGGCTCGTCGCGTGCTTGCAATGAATTCACTCGCCGCAGCGCCGATCCTCGCCCGGGCCGCCGAATCGGTCACCACCAAGCGCATCAGGTCGGCCGCCGCGTCAACGTCCGGCTCCGCCCATCGAGCGTTCTCGGGATAGATCGCTCCGGGGCCAACCGAGGTGTAGGTCCATGGCACCAGTAGTGCCGTTCGCTCGTCCATGAAGTCCAGGTTCCCGGAGAACCCGGTCGCAATGACCGGTTTGCCTGCAGCCATCGCCTTGGCCATCGTCAGCCCGAAACCCTCCGAGCGATGCAAGGAGACGTAGCAATCCAGAGCGTGGAAGAACGCGTCGTTGAGCGCAGCTGGCCAAAACTCGTCGATTATCACGACGTCTGCCCTGTCCCCGCACAGCGCCCGCAAGGCTGCCACGTCTTGTGGATGGCGATCTCCATTGATCGACTTCATCACGAGGGCCACCTCAGGCTTCGGCACGGGGAAAGCGCGCAGGAATGCTTTCACCGCCGCCTCGGGGTTCTTCCGTTGCCTGGAACTGTTCCAGTCGAATTGGAAAGCGATCAAGAAAGCCTCGGGGTGCGGGAGACGCGCACGAAGTTGCCTTACCAGGTCCGAATCCACCGGCGACAGCGACACGGGCAAGGGAAGGACGTGCACCGGCATTTTGTACTGTGCCGCCATCAGCTCCTGCTGGTACTGGCTGGTAGTCCAGATCTCGTCGGTGACGACGCGCGCCATGCGATGAAGCAATGGAAACACGTCCACCTCCCAATGCCACACCCCAATCCGGTGGCGGCTCGGAGCGTACAGTCGCGAAAACACTCCCGCTGCCGCCAGATGATCGGACGCGTTGAGGGCGGAGATCGTCATCGGGAAGAGCGGGCCAGTCTTGCCCGGACGGCTGGCTGCGCGCTCATCGCTGAGCACGTCGTAGCTGTAGTCGACGACCGGGAGCTCCGTCTTGGCCAGGAGCGAGCCGACCACCCTGGAGGCTTCCCCCACACCATTTGCCAGCGCGCCGAACGTGACCAGATTCACTCCCGCGCTATCGGTGCGACGAATCTTCAGCTGACCGGGCAGATTCCTGACCGCACAGCCAAGCACCCTGCCCACCATTTTCCCGTACTGCAATTTGCCCTCCAGTATCCCGGCGTAGCGAGCCGAAGCCGCGTCAGCTTGTCTCGTCCAGATGTTTCAGCAGAGCCAGGACGCTGTCCTGCATGGACTTGCCCCGGCGCGAGGCTTGCGCCCACCCGAGCGTGCTCGCCCGAAGCGGGTCGCCTGCCTGGACGGCAGCACACAGAGCTGCGGCCAAGTCCTTCGGGGCGTGGCTCGCTGCCAGGAAGCCGTTCACGCCGGGCTGGATCAGGTCGGCGGCGGCGTTGTTGGGCCCCGGAATCACCACACTCGGGGTACCCCGTTCGGCCGCCTCCACCACGACCAGGCCGAAGCCCTCCCGCACCGAGGGGTTCAACAGCACGCTCGCGCGCCGGTAAAGCTCGTCCAGCTCCTGATCGCTGACCCGGCCAAGGAAGTCGACCCGGTCGAGCATTCCTGCCTGCGCGGCTGCCGCCCGCACCGCGGCCTCTTCAGGCCCAGTGCCCACAATCACGGCCCGAGCCTCCGGCATCGTCACCATCAGCTCGGCGAGGGCTGCCGGGATGGCGTCAACGCGCTTGTCGGCGATGAGCCTGCCGACGGTCAGCACCACGACAGGGTGATTGGCGGAGCCGGCCACGCGGGCCTGCGGCGGTTCACCCAGCCCGGTCAGGCCCATCAGAATCGGACCGGTGCGCTTGACGGCCGCCGGCATTCGGCTGATCGTCGCCTCACTGTCGCCCGTCACGTTCGCGCTCAGCCTCAAAGCGGCGGCCTGCATCGCGGCAGCGATGGTCCCGGCGATTGCTCCGGAGTACTCGCGCCACTTGCGCAACGGCCAAATCTCGAGCCAATCAACAAACAACCGCCGGTGTGGCCGGCCGGCCAGTGCCAAGGCCGCGGCAAAGACGTTGAGTACCGGTGTGGCTGAAACCACGAAGAGGTCAGCGCTTCGACGCCTGCTCAGCGCCCGAAACAGGCTCCAGGCGAAGCGGAGTGCGGGGCCGATTCGGCGAACGCCGTCCGCGTCGTAGAGTTCACCCCGCCACACCGACGTCACCTGAAAGCCGACGGGCTCGATCGCGGCATCGTCGCGCGTGAGGTACTCGACCCGCCAACCCTGCCGCAGCAGTTCGTCGGCCAGCGCGCGATAGACTCGCTCGCCGCCGCCGGTCTGGTTCGGAAAGAGACAGTCGAAGGCGATGACCGCTTTGCGCCCGGCTGTGGAAGGGCGCGCGGAACTCGGCTGCTCTGCGGACACGGCCCGACTCTATCCGGGACGCGTCGTCGGACGGGAATTGGCCGATAAGCTAGCTTGCCACGCCAATCCATTTCGTAGGATCGCAGTTGACCGAATCACTCGCTCGAACCTGGATCGTCATCCCGCTCTTCAACGAGGCCGCGGTGATCGGCGACGTCGTCCGCCAGGTGCAGAAAACGTTCGCGAAGGTGGTCTGCGTGGACGATGGCAGCTCCGACAACTCCGCCGAAGAGGCGCTGGCCGCCGGTGCCCATCTGGTGCCCCATCCGTTCAACCTCGGGCAGGGTGCCGCGCTGCAGACCGGCCTCAGCTACGCGCTGCGCTTTCCCGACGCGCAGTATTTCGTCACCTTTGACGCCGACGGTCAGCACTCGGTCGCGGACGCGGCGCGAATGGTGCAGCGGCTCGACGCCGAGCCGCTGGATGTCGTGATCGGTTCCAGGTTCCTCGATCAGCGCACCGAGGTCTCCCCAGCCAAGCGCCTGGTGCTGCGCACGGTCGCCGCGGTGGAGAGCGCCACGAGCGGAATGAAGCTGACCGATGCCCACAACGGCTTGCGTGCGTTCAACCGCAAGGCGGCCGCGGCGATCCGGATCACCCAGAACCGGATGGCGCACGCATCGGAGATCACCGGACAGATCGGCAAACTCGGGCTTCGCTACGCCGAGGAGCCGGTGCACATCGAATACACCGAGTACTCGAAGGCTAAAGGCCAGTCGCTGTGGAACTCGGTCAACATCCTCAGCGACCTCTGGATCAAGTGATGGACGCCCAGCTACCGATCAAAATCCTGCTCATCGCCGCGCTCGCGGCCTTCGCCTTGATCCTGATCCTGCCCACGCGAGGCAGCCGGCAGTCAGCGATTCGACGGCTCGCGCTGCTTGTGCTCTTCGCGATCGCGGTCTTCGCGGTCATCATCCCGGACGCGCTCAGCACCGTGGCCGCCATGCTCGGAATCGGTCGCGGCACCGACCTGTTGCTGTACGGCTTCATCGTGGTCCTGCTGGGGCAGATGCTGACCACCTCGCGGCACTATCGCGCCCAGGAGCGGCACATCACCGAACTGGCCCGCCGCCAAGCACTCGAATCCGCCCGGGTGCCGCCGACGGAACCCCCCGCCGGACACACGTCCGCGAGTTGAGCGCGTCCGGGGCTGACCGGCAGCTACCTACCGCGCCGAGCTCGCTGTAGCGCCGAGACTGTGGTTTCGGCCGCCACGGTCCAGGAAAACTCGCCGGCGCGCGCGCTTCCCCGTTCGGCGAGGGTCTTGGCGAGGCCCGGATCCGCAAGCAGCCGGCCGAGCTGCCGGGCCACGTCTTGGGGATCGTTCGGGTCGGCGTAGACCGCGGCGTCCCCGGCTACCTCGTGGAGAACCTCGATGTCGGAGGCCACCACGGGCTTGCCGCGAACCATTGCGTCCAGCAGGGGAAAACCGAACCCTTCGGCAAGCGTGGTCGTGCAGTAGACGTCGGCGGCGTCGAAGATCGCTTCCAGGTCGCCGCGCGACAGCCAGCCCGGGAGCACCACCTGGTCGCCGAGGCCCAGCGCAGCCACCTCGCCGGCGAGCGGGTCCTGATCTCCGCCTCCGGTGATCACCAGCGTGGGACGCTCAGCGACCGGCATCGCGGCCACCGCGCGCAGGAGCACACCGAGGTTCTTGTGCGGAAGCCGTCCGCTGGTCGACAGCACGATCGGCCGATCCCGGCGAATCCGGTGCGCGGCCAGGACCTGGTCGATATCGCCGGGCTCACCCCGGGGCGTCGCCCCCGGTAGCGCGACGGTGATCCGATCAGTGGGGATGCCCAGAATCCTGTGAATCCGTCGAGCGGCGTCCTCGCTCTCGGTGATGATCTGATCCGCGGACCGCGCGGCCATTCGCATCAGCGTGGTCGTCACGGTTCGGACCAGCGGATTCGCCGGGCTGGGGAGCTCGAACGGGGTGGTGTCGTGCAAAGTGAGTGCGAATGGCAACTTGGTTGCCCTGGGTCCGAAATTGGCCGGACTCCAGATGAGCTGGGCACCTTGCCGACGCGCAACCGGCTCCAGGGCGAGTTCGGCGGCCGCCCAGCCGGCGCTGCTCCTGGTGTCGATCGGCGCGCGGTGGATCCTCCCCGGGAACCAGTCGGTGACGCCCGCTGGAACGTGCCGACCACCAATGCCGATCCACTGCGCCTGGGGCCACTCGGCCCGCACGAAGGGCATGAGCGAGCGGAGGTAGGTCTCGGTGCCGCCTCGCTGGCCGGTCATGAAGAGCAGGTCGACAGCGACCACGGGTGTCGTCATGTCCGTGCACCTCGCTGCCCCGCGGAACTCAGGTCCAAAGCACGCCGCCGATCAGGAAGCGTTGCCGACGTAGTCTTCGATCGACCGTTGAATGTCGATCAGCGGACGCCAGCCGAACTCGGCCCGTAGACGCTGCGCCGAACCCGTGATCCGCGGCACATCCACAGCGCGCAGGCGATTCGGATCCACGCGCACGTCGGGCTCGGGCACCCCCATGGAGCGAGCAATCCACGCCAGGATCTGCCGACCTTCCACACTACGTCCGGACGCGATGTTGTAGACGGACTGCTCATGGCGATCGGCGCCGGCCAGCAGCAGGTACGCCGCGGCCACGTCGCGGACATCGGTGTAGTCGCGTGCGGTCGACAGGTCGCCGGCAACCAGCGGTTCCCCTGGCTCGCGCTTGCGCATGGCCGCGGTGAGGTCGGGCACCAGGAAGCCGGTGGCCTGACCCGGTCCGATGTGGTTGAACGGACGCGCGATGACAGCGTCCAGGCCGCGCGCTGAGTAGTAGGCAAGCTGATTCTCCAGCAGCAGCTTGCTGACCACATACGGCGACGTCACCGCCGTCGGCGCCTCCTCGTCCAGGGGACGGTCGGTGCGCGGGGCGGCGTAGACCGCGCCCGTGCTCACGCCCACGATCCGTGCCGGCTTGGCCTGGTCGGTCCGCTTGAGGAGCGCCTCGCACATGTTCGTGACCATGGCGCTGTTGGCCTCGATGTAGAGCTGCGGGTCGGCGAACGACGGTCCGACCGCGGCCAGCCCCGCCAGGTGCACGATCGCGTCCGCCGGCTCCTGGACCGGCCAATGAGTGCGCAGATCCGCCGAGTAGAAGCGGCTCAGGAGCGGAGCCAACGCCGGTGACATGGCCGGCGAGTAGGACACCCCGATCACCCGCCAGCCCTCGGCAGCCGCGGCGGCGGCCAGATGGTGCCCGACGAAGCCGTCCACCCCAGTGATCACCAGGGTCTTGGACGCCTCGACTCCGCTCACTCGGCGCGTTCCTTGCCGGTCAGCGTCAAGTCGTGCTGCACCATCCGGCGCACCAGGCCTTCAAAGTCGACCTCCCGGCGCCAACCGAGCACCTGCTCGGCTTTGGATGGGTCACCGAGCAGGATGTCGACCTCGGCCGGACGCATGAACGCCGGGTTCTGCTTCACGTAGGGCCGCCAGTCGGAAATCCCGATCTCGGCGAAGGCTTGCGCAAGGAAGTCCTCAACCGAGCGGGTCTGACCGCTGGCGAGGACGAAATCGTCGGGCTCGTGATGCTGCAACATCTGCCACATTCCGCGGACGTAGTCGCCGGCGTAGCCCCAGTCGCGCTTCGGCCACAGGTCACCGAGTTCGATCTGGTCCTGCAGGCCGCGGTCGATGCGGGCCACTGCGTGGGTGATCTTGCGGGTCACGAATTCGAGACCGCGACGTTCGCCTTCGTGGTTGAACAGGATGCCGCAGGCGACGAACATGCCGTAGCTCTCGCGGTAGTTCTTGGCGATCCAGTGGCCGTAGAGCTTCGCCACGCCGTACGGGCTGCGCGGGTGGAACAGGGAGTCCTCGTTGTAGCCGGCACCGGGACGGTTGTAGTCGAGGCCGCCGAACATCTCACTGGTGGAGGCCTGATAAAGGCGCGTGCGCTCGGCGCGTCCAGTAACCCGGACGGCTTCCAGCAGGTTCAACACACCCCGACCGGTGACGTCCAGCGTCAACGTCGGGTTCTTGAAGGAGTAGCCCACGTGGCTCACCGCGCCGAGGTTGTAGACCTCGTCGGGGTCGGCGACGTCCATGGCGGTGATCAGGGAGACCGGATCGATCAGGTCGCCCTCGATCAGGTGCAGATCAGGAAACTCGTCCAGCAGCGGCGCCTTCTTCGGATTCTGCTGACCACGAATCAGCCCGTAGACGTCGTAGCCCTTCTCCAACAGGAGAGCGACCAGATGCCCCCCGTCCTGACCGGTGACACCGGTTACGAGCGCCTTGGGTCGCCGATCCAGATCCACCACTTCTTCCTTCCGCAGTCGTCGCTCAGATCGAGCACACTGGGATGATATTGCACTCCGCGACGCTCGGGTGAATCCACGACTGGCGGCCGACCCCGCGTGGCCGCGCCCATACCTCTAGGGTTGTCCGGGTGAAGGTGCTCATCACCGGCGGTGCCGGCTTCATCGGGTCGACGATCGCGTCCGCATGCTCGGACGCCGGCCTGGAGCCGGTGATCCTGGACGACCTTTCGGCAGGGCTGCGCGTGTTCGGCGAGCGGTTCCGCTTCTACGAGGGTGACTACGGCGACGCCGCGTTGGTGCGACGGGTGTTCACAGAGAACGACATCGACGCGGTCGTCCACTGCGCTGCGAGCATCGTCGTGCCCGAATCGATGACCGACCCACTGAAGTACTACGCCAACAACGTCGCGAAGGTGCCTGCCTTTCTGCGCGAGGTGTTGGCCGCGGGCTGCCGTCGAGTGATCTTCAGCTCCACCGCTTCCATGTACGAGCCCGGGCCGGACCTGGTGGTCGACGAGCAGTCAGCGCTGCGGCCGCTCAGTCCGTACGCCGCCTCCAAGTTCATGGTGGAACGAATCCTCGAGGACACGGTCGCAGCCAGCGAGTTGCGAGTGGTAGCGCTGCGATATTTCAACCCGATCGGCGCTGATCCGAAGCTGCGCACCGGACTGCAGTTGCCCAACCCGTCCCACGCCCTCGGCAAACTGTTGCAGGCGCGGGCCGACGGCCAACCGTTCGTCGTCACCGGCGTCGACTGGCCGACGCGGGACGGCTCCGGACTGCGGGACTACATCCACGTTTGGGACCTCGCCCGTGCCCACGTGGCCGCATTGCAGCGGTTCGACGAGGTCACCGCTGACTCGGCCTACGAGGTGATCAATCTCGGGACGGGGACCGGAATCACAGTCTTCGAGTTGGTCGCCGCCTTCGCGAAGGTGACCGGTGAGGAGATGCCCGTCCGCACCGCCCCGCCGCGTCCTGGCGACGTTGTCGGCTGCCGAACGACTGCGGACAAGGCTGGTCAGGTGCTCGGGTGGTCGACCCGGCTCACCGTCGCGGACGGCATCGCGGACGCATTGGCTTGGAGTGCCAAGCTGCGCGATCTGCTGTGACCACGCGCCCCAGACCCGCTCGCGGGACCTCATGAGCCCAGCGCTCCTTCTCCGTCCACTCTCCAGGTTGGCAACAGCATCCGACACCTCCGTGCCACAATAATGGGGCTCGGATCGCGCCGATACACTGCGAGTGTTTGGCCGTCCGAGCCAGCCAGAGAATACGAACAGAAGAGCGAGCGCCGGTTTGATCCAACCCCTGCACGGTTCCGCCCAGCACTACCCGTGGGGCACGGAAGATGCCATCCCCGAGTTGCTGGAGGTGCGTGCCGACGGTCGCCCCTGGGCGGAGTACTGGCTGGGCGCACACCCTTCAGCTCCTGGCACGCTTGGTGGCGGAGACCGGCTCGACCACATCCTGCATGCCCAGCCCGAGCTTCTTGGCGCCGCCAGCCGCGAGGCGTTCGGCAAGCAGCTGCCGTTCCTGGTGAAGGTGCTGTCTGCCCGGCATGCACTGTCTCTGCAAGCGCACCCGTCCCGGGCGCAGGCTGAGGAAGGCTTCGAGCGTGAGAACGCAGCCGGCGTCCCCTTGGACGCCCCACAGCGCGTCTACCGGGACGCGTGGCCGAAGCCGGAGATGATGATCGCCCTGGACGAGTTCCACACACTCTGCGGGTTCCGCGATCCGGCGGCGACCGTCTCGCTGTTCGATGGTCTCGGAGTCGCCGGCGACCTCAGACAGGTTCTCGGCCCGCTGAGTAGCCGCAACGATACCGCCGCGCTGACTGACACGTTTCTGAATGCTCTCGACGTAAGTGAAGCCCAGACGGGCCTCGTGGGACTGGTGACGGCTGCTGCACGGAAACATGCAGACTCGCCCGGGGAGTTGGGCGAGTTTGCCCGAACCGCGGTCGAGTTGAGTGCCATCTTCCCCGCCGACCCGGGGATCCTCGCAGCACTGCTGCTGAATCGAGTCGCCGTCGCCCCGGGCGAGGCCGTGTTCGTGCCGTCTGGCTGCCTGCACGCCCACCTGCGCGGCACCGGCATCGAGGTGATGGCCAACTCGGACAACGTGATTCGGGGCGGCTTGACCACTAAACACATCGACAAGGCCGAGTTGTTGAATGTAGTTGACTTCAGCGTGCGCGCTCCCGTCATCACCCAGCCGATTCCGCTGGCTCCTGGGGTGATGCACTACGTCGCGGGCTGTCCCGAGTTCGACGTCTGGCGACTCGACACGACTACCGCCTCTTGCCTCGTTCCTGGCAATGGCTCAGCCAGAGTGGTGCTGGTCTCGTCCGGCGAAATCGAGCTCACCGGCGAGGAGTCCACCCTTCCACTTCGTAAGGGCGAATCAGCGTTCATCGGTGCTTCCGAAGTTGGTGTTCGCGCCGCAGGTGACGGAATTGCTTTCGTCACTGCCTCCGGACTGCGCTGACCTCGGCTCTCTTTCCAAAAAGGGAGCACGTGGCAGGTGCTCACCAACGTCGATCTGAGTGTGGCGAGATCCCGGCCTTCGCCGGGCTGACGGGGCGGGCTGGAGTGTGGCGGTAGCGTTGGCGTCCGCCCTTCGTGACAGGCTCGCTCGTTCCTCGGGAGCCTCCTCAGGGAGCGGGTCGGGTAAGGACCGTCTCGACAAGCTCGACCAGCCGCCGTGAGGGCATCGCACGGTCAGCTCGCCTCCCATACCGCGGCCAACGGGATCGCGCGGTTACGCGGCCCGAATGGCACGGTGGCTGCGCCGGTGTACAGGACAACGCCCGCGACCAGGTCATCTCCAAGACGGTCGGCCAGATGGTTGATGCCGCGGAAGTCATCAGCGCGCACAGTGGCGGACGCCTTGATGTCGATCGCGACAATCCGTCCCCGCCGATCCTCGAGCACGATATCCACCTCGACTTGATCCTTGGTGCGGTAGTGGAACAGGTCGACTCGTTCCCGCGACCAGGTGAGCTGGCGCATGAGCTCCGCGGCAACGAAGCCCTCTGGTGGACCAGGCAGACTTTCGTTTGGCCAGGGGCAGACTTTCGTTTGGCCAGAGGGTTGGTGTTCGTTCGGCCAGAGTCGCGGAACACATCCTCGACAAGCTTGGCCAGCAGAACAAATCGCTCAGCCGGCGTCCGCGACCGCGTCCCTGAGGGCCAACGCTCGGGCTGGATAGTCGGTGAAGACCGCGTCCACACCCCAGCGGAACATGCGCTCCAGGCGCCGCTCACCGTTCACGATCCACGGACGCACCGCCAGGCCGGCAGCGTGCGCCTTGCGGACGAACCGGGCGCTCGTGACATACCTGGCCGGGGGATGCAGCGCGTCCACGCCCAGCTTCGCGGCGTAGCGCCACGGCCGGTACAGCGGATCGGAATACAGCATCCCGATCGGCGAAGGCGCGCCGAGTGACTGCAACTTCTTCAGCGAGTAGTGGTTGAAGCTCGACAGCACCACCCGATCGGCCAGGCCGAACTCGGCGACCATCGCCACCACTGCCTCCTCCAGGCCTGGATAGTCCTCCACCGAGTTCTTCAGCTCGATGTTCAGCTCAAGGTTGGTCGGCTTGAGGACCTCCAGCACCTGGGCGAGCGTCGGAATCTGCACGCCGGCGAACTCAGGCTTCCCAGCGGACGCGTCCAGCCGCTGCAACTGCGCCAACGAATAGGCCACCACCCGGCCCTGGCCGTCGGTCGTCCGCGCCACCGTCTCGTCGTGGATCACCACCAACTCGTTGTCCGCGGTGAACTGGACGTCGAACTCGACCCCGTCCGCCTGCTGCTCGATGGCCAACTCGAACGCCGGCAACGTGTTCTCCGGCGCCTCTGCGCGGGCGCCGCGGTGGGCCCAGATCTGGGTCATGTCACTCCTGGCATTCAACGTTCATCACTCCGTGGTCTCGCCACCCATCATGGCCGATCAGATCTCGTCCAGGTATTGCGGACGAGCCTTCATAGCGTGGATGACCAGCTCGTATCCGTCGTCATAGATCAAGACAACAAGTTCAAGCAGACGCCCTGCCGTGTCCGTACCGATCATGAGCCATCGACGCGGAACGTCCTCCTCGTCGAGCGGGCGGCAGTGCACCACGTGCGAAGCGGCGTAGCGGACGGTGGCGTCATCGAGGCGATCACGCCGGAAGTGCTTCCGAGCGGACTGGTGCAGTTCAGGCAACGTGCGTCCACTCGCGCACAGCAGCCCGGATCGCGTCCGAGCGCGTGGCAATACCCTCGGCTTCGGCGCGCGCAGTCAACGCGGCCAGGGTGGCTGCGTCCAATCGAACTGGCACAACCACTCCGGGTCCATCACCCACCGGAGGGCGACCGCGACGTGGCTTCGGGAGCTTCGCGAGGTCAT
>Ga0116180_1000285_pt1 | contig 49808 bp, 46 predicted proteins | sample AD_UKC073_MetaG_FD_89804 | JGI IMG/M metagenome (GOLD analysis project Ga0116180, IMG submission 89804) | Active sludge microbial communities of municipal wastewater-treating anaerobic digesters from USA - AD_UKC073_MetaG | ecosystem: Engineered > Bioreactor > Anaerobic > Digestate | place: USA... | reverse complement strand
GTACCATTGTAGTTCATAGTGTATACCGGCGCCCCGAGATCGATTATGCGGGGTGTGCCGGAGTAGGAGGGAATCGTATACGTATAGGTGAATGTGGCCCGATACATGCCGCCGCTTTTGGATGAGGTGGTCATATTGTACGTTTTACCGCCGATCCTGACCGTTACTTTTGCTCCTGCAGGCGCCTGGCAGGTCAGGGTTATTTTTTCGCCGGGCATCCTGTATTCCTGTGATTGCGGGAACACTGATGATGGGATTATTTCAGCACTGGTCATCTTTGTTGCAGTGGAAGTTCCGGCGGATCTTGTGATGGTACGGATGATATATGAACCTTCCTGAGAAAAAGTGAAGGTGTTTGCACCATTTTCCAGGTCCATCAGCACTCCGAAATAGCCTTTGGGGGAACGGTTCTCGACCAGTTTCCCGTTGATATAGAGTGGTTTTGACGGATCCGACGCACCACTGAGGTAATATTTGGTGTAGGTGGTGGTAATATCCTTTGACGGCCAAGATACTGTTAAAGGAATGTGTGTGGTTTTGCCGTCGAGCCGATCGTATACCCCTCTTATTGCGGCTCTGAGAGCAGGGCTGTTTGCCAGTGACGTATAATTGAAGAACAGGCTGCCCTTGACCTCGGGATATTGTCTGTTGAGCAGCAGTTGTCTTTCGATTTCCGCAACACCATGCCATGGACTTGTCTTGTCCTGATCACCGGCTTTGTAAGCCGCATGACCTATATACAGATCCACAGACGTTCCGCTCACCACATCCTTCCACCATGTGAGCAGCTTGCTGTAGTCTGCGACCTTATAGCCGATGTTCCAGTACAGTTGCGGACAAATATAGTCGACGATGCCGTCCTTGACCCATTTCCTGGCATCGGCAAAGTGGTCGTAATATGTCTCGAGACCGTTGGTGTCGCTCCCCAGGGAGTTGTTCTTTTTGTTTGCCCATATACCGAAAGGACTGATCCCGAAGCGGACATCCCTGTCTGTCGATTTGATTGCGTCATACACTTCTGAAACAAGCTGGTTTACGTTGTTTCGTCTCCAGTCACCGATATTTTTGAAACCTTTACCGTAAGCAGCATAAGTTTTTGAGTCGTTGAAATCCCTTCCGGGATAAAAATAATCATCAAAATGGATGCCGTCGATATCATAGTTTTCAACCAGTTCCATGATGCTGTCCACTATAAGCTTGCGCACGGCCGGGATACCAGGATCGAAATACAGGTTCCCGTCCTTGTACTGCACGACCCACTCCGGATTCTTGCGTGCGGGATGGCTGTAATGCAGCGAGTTTATGGTGGGTTTGGCTTCAGATGCGGTCTTTTTGGTGATGCGGTACGGATTGATCCATGCGTGCAGTTCGATGCCCCGGGTATGGGCTTCTTCTATCCAGAATGCCAGGGGATCAAAGTTTTTGTCCGGTGCTTTTCCCTGTGTGCCTGTGAGGAATTTGGACCAGGGGAAGTACTTGGATTTGTAAAAAGCATCAGCCGTAGGACGTACCTGAAGGAAAACTGCATTGAGACCTGTGTTCTTTGCATTGTCCAATATCTCAAGTGCTTCTTTTTTCAGGATTTCCGGATCTGCTGTGGGTTTCGACGGATAGTCGATATTGACCACTGATGCGACCCATAATCCGCGCATTTCCTCCTTTGCACTGATCAGTGTATTCTGGTCTGCCTTGCTTTTTGTCCCGCTGTCGGAGGTTAAAGCCGATGCAGACAGAAATACAGTGCCCTCCATGATGTCGTCCGGCATTTTGGATCCGGCAGAGAGCACCTTTGCTGTATTGGCGGGATCAACATAACTGCCGTGAACATCGGCTGAGGCTGGCATAACCGCATCGCGTTTAATGGCACAGGCGTTGGCAGAGGCCAGTGTCATCAGTATAATTACCATCATTAAAAATGAAGCAGTTCGATTCAGTAAATTTATCATCCTTGGCTCCTTATGCAGAATCTTATGTTTACTACCTGTTTCGACATATTAATTCTACAAAAGTTTCATCATTACCTGTAAGTTAACTTTATTTTAACGTATTTATAACCAATCAGTAATATTTGCACCAAAACATTTTGTCGACGGGGCACTGTGCGTTCGTTTTTGTTTTCCTGAAGAAACCAATATGTGATCCAGGCAGGTAAAATACTATTATCTCTGAATCAGCATATTATTTTAGTAGTGCATTTATGCATCCGGTGGTGTATGTCTTGTCTGAAAGAAGTATCGATATGATATTGTATACTATGCTTGCCATGGCAATAATCCTTTATCTGGCCTTCATCATGCCTGGTACAGGATCAGTATATATGGCAAGGGATACAGGATACATATTCATCGGATCCGTCGCGGACACCATTGATGTGAACAGACCTGGCGGCTGCAGTTGTGATGGAGCGGAGCGGATGACCGTATCTATGGCAGGTGAATATATGGATGATCAGGCATCAGCCGTGGACGTTGATCAGCGTGAGGATGCCAGTTCCATTTATATCGGGGAGACGGAAAAGGAAAAGAAACATGATATAAGTTCCAATGGCTGGCACCTGTATGCAGACCTGGATGAGAAACTAATGTATGTATACAGGGATGGCCAGTTGATCAGAACATATGAGGTGTCTGGTGGGAAACCCAGCTCGCCGTCGCCTCTGGGGACGTGGAGGATCATCGGCAAGGATACTTGGGGCGAAGGCTTCGGAGGTGCCTGGCTGGGCTTCAACGTGCCCTGGGGCAAGTATGGCATCCATGGGACCACTGACCCTTGGGCTGTCGGCAAGATCAACAACTCCAAGGGGTGTATCAGGATGCGCAATGATGAGGTGCGTGAGTTGTACAGACTCGTTCCGCACAATGCTCTGGTTACAGTGGTTTATGAGAACAGGCCTTTTTATCCGATGAGAGATGGCGATGTGGGGTCAGATGTGCTGGCAGTGGAGAGGGCTCTGAAAAAGCTGGGTTATTACCATGGCGGTGAAGACGGGATCTTCGGCAGTTCACTGAAAAAAGCAGTCCTGGAGTTCCAGAAGGACTATAACCTCTATAGAACAGGCGTGGTCAACAACAGCACATATGAAAAAATAATGGAACTGGAAAAGGAGTATGATGAGGAACAGGAAAGAAATAAAAGGGAGCGGGAGGAGATACTGAGGGAGCCGGAGCAGTAGCCGGACCACTCCGCAAAGCCTTATTTGACGGTTGTATGCGGACCTGTGACGGCCATTGTTATCGGAAAAGAAAATTGACAGGCTTTCTGTAAACTTAGTGTAAAATTGTTTTAGGACAAAAAAACAAGAGGCCCCTCTTATTTGGTAAAATATTGGTCAACAAAAAACAAACAAAACACCAAAGGAGGAGTCTCTTGTGAATAATATTTATATAGCAGATTTTAGAAAATTACATCATTGATGTTTTGGGATTTCTCAGTGCAGGCAAAATAAGAAAACTCGAAGAACTGGAGAATGAGCTCAGGAAGAAATCTGACAACCTGAACATCCAACTGATAAGCACCTATTGTGAAATCATAGATGAGGCGATATTTAAAGACAGGGCAGGCAGGGAGAAAAAAGGATATGTAGCAGAGCACAAGGGAGATAAGAGGGAGATATATACCCAGTTTGGCAATGCAAGCTTTAGCAGGAGATATTACAGGAACAAAAGGGATGGGACATACAGCTACCTGGTAGATGAGGCAATGGGGATCGAAAGTTACGACAGGGTGAGCAGCAGGCCAGTCGGATGGAGCCGGGAAGGGCTGAAGGCAATGGTAGAGCTTAGGGTATATTGCTACAATGGAGGGCATGTAGAAACAAAGCATATCAGGAAGTCTAAAGACTCATACAAGGTAAAAAAGGAAATACTGAGCAAAGCAACAAAAGTTTATAGGATGCCCCGAGAGAGCTGATAGATAATATAACGCTGCTGAATAGCGGGAAAGTAACACCGCTGACACGGACACTTAGATCTATACGAGATAACGGGTTTGCTATATGATCCTTGCCCCAAAAAAGGGGGTACATTAACGCAAAACCTAAAACAAGTTGACACGACCTTCTGTAAATAAATTCTTGACTAATGACCATTTCTGGATTAATATATGCTTATGTGAGTTTCACAAATAATCAAATAACAAGGAAGGAGGCAGGAGGATGTCAGTAAAACTTTACAGAATCAGAATCATGGCAGCATATGCTGCAAAACTCAATAAGAACAGAAAAATGGCATCAGATGACCCTGCCTTGCCCAGAAGTGTTTTCTGAAGTTGAAGCATTTCAGGAAAAAGCAGGCCGTGGGTTATCTCCGCGGCCTTTAATTATTCGGGCCGTGGCGGAAGTTACGGTCTATTTTCATTTCTGATGCATTTGGCAGTTCTTTGGAGCATGGCAGCAACGGATCCATGAGTTACCTTTGATGAATCTGCAGCACGGCAGGACGGGATGTTGAGATATCTGTGGCAAAACTGCGGGTATTGGCGGCAACAGGGTCGGATCATGACAGAGGAGAATTCCTGTGTAAGTCCGCGGATATCCATGGGGTTGACCGTACAGGAAGGGAAGTCCGGTATTCGCCGGGCAAGGCAAAACACCAGGCCTGGAGTAGATCACCGAACTTAAAGTGAAAGACCGGGCTAAGGGGGAATCAGATTGAAAAGACTGTTGAAATTGACAGCAAAACAATGGATCACATACAGCATAGGTTTTACAGCGCTGATTACAGCCATAGTGCTCGATATGTATAATCCATATTATGTCGGTGAGATTATCGACAGGGTCATAATGAACGGAGAAATGGCTTATCTGAGGACGGCTCTGGTGGCGTTGGCTGTGATCACCATCGGGCGTGCGGTCCTTGGGTATGTCAAGGAGTACATGTTTGACCTGTCCAGTTCCAGGGTGATCGTGGACCTCCGGAAAAAGCTTTTTGACCATATACAGAAGCTTTCTTTCGCATTCTTTGATAAAAACAATACAGGAGAGCTGATGTCAAGGATAAAGGAAGATACAGAGAATATTATGCATGCCATCTGCTACGGCATATCGTTGCTGGTGGAGCAGATCATTTATTTTGGCGTCGCTGCCGTGATCCTGTTCATGATCAACTGGAAGCTGGCACTGATCAGCCTTGTGACGATGCCGCTAATAGAGTATGTGGTGTTCAGGCTTGAAAGACAGGCAGGCAGGCTGTATGAAAAGATCAGTGACCAGAGGGCTGAGTTAAATATGACTGCACAGGAGAACATAGCCGGTGTCAGGGTCGTTAAAGCCTTTGGCAGAGAGAAATACGAGATATTGAAGTTTTTGAAGAAAAATGAGGAAAACTTCAGGATCAATTACGACCTGGTAAAGTCCATGGCGAAATATAATCCGCTTATCGAGTTCCTGTCCAATATCGTGATCGTAATTGTCATCACGGCAGGCGGTTACCTGGTCATTGGCGAAGAGATGACGCTGGGTACGCTGGTTGCCTTCAGCAACTATATCTGGATGCTGATATGGCCGCTCAGGATGATGGGCTGGCTGGTAACTATCGTGGCTCAGTGCATAGCATCTGTAAAAAAGATAAACAAGCTGTTCGATGAGGAGCCTGACATAAAGAACAGCCCTGAACCGAAGATCCCGGAGAAAATATGCGGGCATGTGGAATTCAGGGACGTGTGCTTTGATTATGATGGGGTAAGGGTGCTGAAGGATATAAATATCGATGCAAGGCCAGGAAGCACGATTGCAATAATGGGCATGACAGGAGCAGGGAAAAGTTCGTTGATGAACCTCATAGGCAGATATTACGACTGCTCCTCCGGAAGCGTATACTTTGACGGCATTGATGTGAAGGAAATGGACCTTCATACCCTCAGAAAAAATGTAGCAGTGGTCATGCAGGACACGTTCCTTTTTTCGGATACCATTGAGGAAAACATAAAATTCGGTGCCGGTGAGGTGTCTGATGAGGTGTTCACGGCAGCCTGCAGAGACGCTATGGTCGAAGAATTCGTGTCTCAGATGCCCGATGGTTACCAGACTGTGATAGGGGAGAGAGGTGTCGGGCTGTCAGGCGGACAGAAGCAGAGGATATCCATAGCCAGGGCTCTTGTCAGGGATGCAGCGGTATTGTTAATGGACGATTCGACTTCGGCGCTGGACATGGAGACCGAGTATGCGATCCAAAAGGCGCTGGAGCGCAGGAAAGGATTTACCTGCTTTATCATAGCCCACAGGATATCGGCTGTTAAGAATGCCGATGAGATCCTCTATTTTGAAGACGGCAGGATCGTGGAAAGAGGCAGCCATGAAGAGTTGCTAAGTCTGCGGGGCCGGTATTATGAGACATATCGTGAGCAGTACCGCGATTATGTGGATGCATTGGAAAAAGAGGTGGTATAATGCCGATAAACAATTTCAGGGAAGACGAGGAGCTTGTACAGAGTCTGAACATAACGATAATCAAAAGGTTGATGTCATATCTTGGGCCGTATATGGGTCCGGTCATAAAAACACTGCTTCTGATGGCTGTTGTCATCATGGTGGAACTGTCCAACCCCTATTTGATGAAGCTGGGGATCGACAAGTATATTGCAGAGGGTGACTGGGAAAACCTGTTCCTGCTTGGCGGTATCATGATACTTATCAATGTAGTGGCAGTGGTATGTTCACGGTTGAGGATGCTGATAATGGGCAGGGTATCCAACAGTATACTTCTGACGATAAGGCAGCAGCTTTATTCGCATATACAGAAGCTGTCGTTTTCATTTTTCGACAGCAGGCCTGCCGGCAAGATCCTGGCCAGGATCATAGGGGATGTCAACTCGCTCAACGACGTATTCGCCAACAGTGTCACGAGCCTGATACCTGAGCTTGTAAAAATAGCTGCTGTGGTCGTGATAATGATGGTGATGAATTACAGGCTGGGATTGGTGGCTCTGGCCACACTGCCATTTATGCTGGTGACCTTTTTCTTCATTTCGACTGTCTCCAGAAAGAGATGGCAGCTGCACAGAAAAAAATCATCAAACCTCAATGCGTTCACACATGAGGATTTCTCAGGTATAAGAGTGGTGCAGAGCCTTGCGGCAGAACAGGAAACCTCTGGTGTGTTTCTGGAACTTTGCAACGAATGGAAAGATTCATTCGTCAGGGCTGTGAGGATAAATGACTTCTTCTGGCCTACTGTTGAAATGTCATGGGGAGTCGGAACGATACTGGTATTCTGGTTTGGAGCAAGCATGATCGGTACAGGCACTATAACACCGGGACTGCTCGTGGCGTTCAGCAGCTATGTGTCGATGTTCTGGCAGCCGATCATGAATATCAGCAATTTTTACAATCAGCTTGTCACCAATATGGCGGGGGCGGAAAGGATATTTGAGATACTCGATATCGAACCTGATATAAAAGACAGACCAGATGCAAAGCCGCTGCCTGAGATAAAGGGTGATGTCTCTTTCAGGAATGTGACATTTGGTTATGACGAAGGACAGACGGTCCTTAACAATGTCAGCTTCGATGTGTCAGCAGGACAGACGATAGCACTGGTAGGCTCGACGGGAGCTGGCAAGAGCACTGTTGCGAACCTGATAAGCAGATTTTATGAGATCACATCGGGGGAAGTGCTGATAGACGGATATAATGTGAACAATGTGACGCTGGAAAGCCTGCGGAGCCAGATAGGAGTGATGCCGCAGGATACATTCCTTTTCTCGGGCACGATCATGGAAAACATACGTTACGGCAAGCTGGATGCCACTGATGAGGAAGTAGTCGAGGCCGCCAAAGCCGTGTCTGCTCATGAATTCATCATGAAGTTCGAAAAAGGGTACTACACGGATGTGAATGAGCGCGGCACCAGGCTGTCAGCAGGACAGCGGCAGTTGATAGCATTTGCCAGGGCTCTGCTGGCAAATCCACGGATACTGATACTTGACGAAGCGACTGCCAGTATAGACACACACACTGAGCGGCTTGTGCAGCAGGGCATCAGGAGACTGCTCGAGGGCAGGACGTCATTTGTCATAGCTCACAGACTGTCGACGATACGCAATGCTGACCGGATCATGGTCGTAGAAGAGGGTGGTATAGTTGAATCCGGCACTCATGAGGAGCTGATCAGGCTTAAAGGCCAATATTACAATCTTTATACATCGCAATTCAGATTCCTGAATGACGAGGAGGAAGCAGGCTGATGCGTGATGTATAAAAGGAAAAAATGGCAAGGGGCGGACAGAAGGATCCGTCCCTTGCCGGTGAATAAAATGGCGAGTTTCTGTGAAACTCGTTACAGCGTGTCTTGCAATGATTTTATAACAATTTTCAATAAAATCATTCACCCGAAAGGGTGAAATAATTGGATTTTCTCTGAAAATTTTTCAAAATCAGACTTTTAGCTGATTTAAGTGTAATATTATGGCGCACAAAGGTTGTTTTTGTAGCATTATTTCAACAGCATGACTTTTGCATTTATTTGCTGTTTGGATTTCCATATTTTATCGATATTGACTGTTTCGTGATAAAGTGCTATGAATAACAATAGATTCGGAGCAGATCCGGAATCATACACAGATCCTGACACAGACTTGACCAGGCCCGGGAGTTTGTGCCGGCAGAGCGGACAGGGAGTGAAGGTATGGACAGGTTAAGCCTCGTTGAACTAAGCAGAGATGACAGGGAAAAAGCTGTTGAACTTGCAGAGCTGGCAAGGGTGATTTGGACGGAGCACTATACCCCGCTCATCGGCGCCGAACAGGTCGGCTACATGCTGTCGAAGTTCCAAAGTGCTGAATGCATCTTAAATGACATAGCTGTGAACGATTACAGGTATTTCACCGTTTATGACGGTTCGAAGCCCGTCGGGTATTTTGCTGTCAGGCCGGAGTTGGACAAAAAGGCGTTATTCCTCAGCAAATTCTACGTTGAGAAGAACAACAGGGGACGGGGCATAGCCAGGCGCATGCTGGAAAGGATTAGTAATATAGCCGGAGAGTGCGGGCTTGATTACATATGGCTGACAGTGAACAAACATAATGATACGTCTATCAGGATATATAAAAGGTTGGGCTTCAGGATCGTCGAAGAGCTTGTGACTGATATCGGAAGCGGTTTTGTCATGGATGACTACAAAATGAGGCTGGACATTGGTGAATAATAAAAGCACCTTGTATATACAGCAGAAAATGTGTAATATGTCATTAAACTAAATGGATGTTAAGGATCCGCATATGGAAAACCAGGAGCAGATGAAGCAGGCGGATCCTGATAAATTTATGGAGGTGTGCTCTATTGGGTAATGGCAACCTGACAATGCTGACGGATTTTTATGAGCTGACGATGGCAAATGGCTATCTGGAGAGCGGGATGAAAGAAAAGATTGCATATTTCGATATGTTTTTCAGGAAAGTCCCGGATGATGGTGGTTTTGCCATTATGGCCGGTGTTGAACAGTTTATACAATATATTAAGGAACTCAGGTTCGAAAAAGAAGATATCGAGTATCTCAGGAGCAAGGACCAGTTCTCTGAAGAATTTCTTGAATACCTGAGCAATTTCAAGTTTGAGTGCGATGTATGGGCTATTCCCGAAGGAACCCCGATATTCCCCAATGAGCCCATCGTTACTGTCAGGGGTCCGGTCATGCAGGCACAGTTCATCGAAACGATGCTGCTGCTTTCGATAAACCATCAGAGCCTGATCGCTACCAAGGCCAACAGGATCGTTACCGCTGCACAGGGACGGCCGGTGATGGAGTTCGGATCGAGAAGGGCCCAGGGGTATAATGGCGCGGTATATGGAGCAAGAGCAGCTTATATAGGTGGGTGTGTGGGTACAGCGTGTACCATAGCCGACAGGGAATACGGCATACCGGCGCTTGGGACAATGGCGCACAGCTGGATACAGATGTTCCCGACGGAACTGGATGCATTCAGGGCGTATGCGCGTATCTATCCCTCCAACTGCACACTGCTGGTGGACACATACAATGTTCTGAAATCCGGAGTTCCCAACGCTATCAGAGTTTTCAATGAAGAGGTCGTGCCCAGGGGCTACAGACCGAAAGGCATCAGGATAGATTCAGGTGACATAACATACCTGTCGCGCAGGGCACGGAAAATGTTGGATGAGGCCGGTTTTGAAGACTGTGGCATAGTAGCCTCCAATTCACTTGACGAGTATATAATAAGGGATATATTGAGCCAGGGTGCCTGTGTCGATTCCTTCGGGGTGGGTGAAAGACTCATCACATCGAGGTCGGAACCTGTTTTTGGCGGAGTCTACAAGCTTTGCGCAGTAGAAGATGACGGCACCATAGTCCCCAAGATAAAGGTGAGCGAGAATGTGGGGAAAATCACTACACCGGGCTTCAAACAGGTCTGGAGGCTTTTCGACAGAGAGAGCGGCAAAGCACTGGCAGACGTGATTACGCTGCATGACGAAGTGATCGATGATAATGAGCCATACGAGATATTTGATCCGGAATACACCTGGAAGAGGAAGACGGTCACCAATTTCTATGCCAGAAAACTGATGGTGAAGATATTTGACAAGGGCAGATGTGTTTATGAGTCTCCGGATCTGAACACGATAAGGGATTATTGCCGTGAACAGGTGGATACGCTGTGGGAAGAGGTAAAGAGATTTGAAAACCCCCACAAATATTATGTGGATCTGTCGCAGCCACTGTGGGACATGAGGGAAAGGCTGCTGCATGAGCATTCCATGAGATAAATCACGGCGATGAGGATAAAATTTGGAGGAGATGCATGTGAAATCTTACCGCAAAGTGCTTTATTTCAACACTTCGACCAGAAGGGCTTATGTCAACATAACACCACAGGTCCAGCAATGTATCGATGAGAGCGGGATCAAGGAAGGTCTTGTGCTGGTCAATGCGATGAATATTACCGCCAGCGTGTTTGTAAATGATGATGAACCCGGGCTCCACCATGACTTTGAGGTGTGGCTGGAAAAGCTGGCTCCTGAAAAGCCGCACAGCCAATATGCTCATAATGGGTTCGAGGACAATGCGGATGCCCACCTGAAGCGCCAGATCATGGGGCGCGAAGTCGTAGCAGCCATAACCGACGGAAAACTCGACTTCGGGACATGGGAGCAAATTTTTTACGGCGAATATGACGGCAAACGTCAGAAGCGCGTATTGGTCAAGATAATTGGTGAATGACTGGTGTGTCCGAGCAGGATGTGAGGAGGGGTCGAATTGAAGTTTTTTAAAGAATTCAGGGAATTTGCAGTGAAAGGGAATGTTATCGACCTTGCAGTTGGTGTCATCATCGGCGGTGCATTCGGGAAGATAGTGACGTCGCTCGTCAACGATATAATAATGCCGCTGCTGACATTTATCACAAAGCGGGGAGAACTGAGTTTCGAAAACCTGTTTATCGCCCTTGACGGCAAGCGTTATGAAACACTGACCGCTGCCCAGGAGGCAGGGGCATCCACTTTTAATTACGGGCTGTTTTTGACGAATGTGCTTGACTTTTTGATCATAGCATTTGTCATATTTTTATTTATAAAGCAGATCAACAGGTTCAAGAAGAAGCCGGAACCGGCGCCGGCAACGACGAAGGAATGCATGTACTGCCGCACCGTTATACACAAGGAAGCGGTGAGGTGTCCGAATTGCACATCAGAGCTCCGCTGATATTTGCAATGAGCAGTTATCGTATCAGCCTGATGCCGGTGTCAAAGGATTCCATGAAGACAAGGTCTTCCGGTGAACTATATACTTCGATGCCTCCGTTGAAAATGATCTTTTGAGCGATAATCCTGCCGTATACAGTATGGAGACCATTGTTGAGCACAACAGTGCCATTGGGCGCATAGATGGTTCCGCGGATTACTGCTCCTGAATTGTTGAAGTGGATATTGCCGTTCTGCGAATATATGCAGATGGATTCAGTGCCCGGACCTTCATATGCGACAGAATTGTTGAAATTGATATTGTCCACGGCGAATATGGTGCCGATGCCGGAGAATGTGTTGCTGTTGAAATTTATATGCCCGTTCACATATATGGCTTCATTGACATGGAGGTCACCATTGAAGCTCTGGCTGGTATTGTAGTAGGTGCCCTGCTTCAGGGCCAGTTGTTTTATTTCTTCTGAAAAATCAGGCATATCGATGTAGCTGCTGAAGGGCTGTTCATGTCCGATGTCTGTATGAGTGCTGTTAAGTGTGATCATGCCGACTGTGTCGAGCACGCCGGTGATAACCAGTGAATCATGGTTGCCATTATAGCGAAAGCCGTTGTTGGAATGGACGCTTCCTTCCACATATGTATCTTTTCCGTTGGAGTTGAGTATGAGTTCCTGATTTTTGCTGCCTGAGAAAATGGCATATTCAAATGCACCCCTCAGGTAAGTACCGCCTTTCTGTGCAGTTGCTGAAGCCCTGACGTCAGCAGTTTCCATGCCGAAAATGCCAGCCAGCGCATAATTGAACGATTGGGTGGCTTCTACAGTCACCTGTCTGTCATTGTGAGCAAAGCTTACATCCATTGATGCGGCCTCAAATCCGTTTCTGTCCAGATATGTCCGCGCTGTTTCAGTCGCATCGGTTATGGAGGGCAGATCCTGTGCTGCAGCCAGCGCAGCCGAGTCTACAGCATTCTGAAGTCTGCTTTTTTGTATGCTTACACTGCCGATATCGACAACAAGGGCACAGAAACCCAGGATCAGCGTCATCATCAGGGCTGTCATAACAGCAGCAGTTCCTTTGCAACTCTTGACGGAAATGATCATGAAAGCACCCCCTGATTTTATTTTATAGCCTCTGCAAAATAATAAAAGGTACGACGGTCACAAGATTTATGGGGAAAAAGTACTATTTTAAGCTATATGTTTGAATTATAATATAGAAGTACAGCTTATCTGTCACACAGCAGCCGGCGGATCCCGAAGCCCAGGAAGTCCGGATGCAGGAACAGGAGGCTGAGGTACCTGGAACGCATTATATTAAAGACTTTTGCAGAAGTCAGACGCTGTAGCATACAAATGAAGGGAGAAGCATACTGATGGTGGTAATAAAAAAAGTAAAGACAAGGGAAGAATTGAAGATGGTCCATGATATCAGGCGGGAAGTGTTCATTGAGGAACAGGGAGTACCCGAAGAAATAGAGATGGATGACAAGGACGATGAAGCGATCCATGTGCTCGCTGTTGTCGACGATGAGCCGGCAGGCTGCGGAAGGATCCTTTTTAACGGCAGCGATGCCAGGATCGGCAGGGTCGCAGTCAGGAAAAAAATGCGCAGATCCGGCATAGGTGAGGGCATATGCAAGCTTTTGATCGCGATTGCAGAGGAAAAATGTGTCGAGAGGATCATACTATATGCCCAACTGTCTGCTGAGCCATTTTATGCACGCCTGGGTTTTGAGCGCCAGGGGGATGTCTTTATGGAAGCTGGCATAGAGCATGTGATGATGATAAGACAGATCTGAATATCAAGGCTGGACCGGGCTTCAAGCCTTCCGGTTTTGCAGGAGATACAGCAGGACGGACAAAATCCTGATCCCTTCTTCTCTTTTGTGGAGTACAGGATTTTTCCCGGATGACCGTTTTGAGCGATTTCTGTTACGTTTTATACAGAAGTGGTATAATGGAAGTGGTCTGTATAAATAATATCTTCTGCATGGGGGGGTCTTAAATTGGATGCATTGTTGAGTGACATAAGTCCTGTTTTTCAGGCGTTGATAGCCACCGGTTTTTCCTGGTTCATGACTGCAGTGGGTTCAGCATTTGTTTTCTTTTTCAAGGCCATAAACAAAAGGGTCTTTGATACTATGCTCGGATTTGCAGCAGGAGTGATGCTGGCGGCCAGCTTCTGGTCACTGCTCGCGCCGTCCATAGAGATGTCCGGAGAACTGGGACTGCCGATATGGATGCCCCCCCTGATCGGATTCCTCGCAGGAGGACTTTTTTTGAAACTGGCTGATTCATTTCTTCCGCATTTGCATATAGGTCCGCAATGTGATCAGGTAGAAGGTCTCAGGTGCGGGTGGAAGCGCACTGTGCTGCTGATAACCGCGATCACACTGCACAACATACCTGAGGGTCTTGCTGTAGGCGTAGCAATAGGTGCGGCTACCAACAATCTGGGATCGGCAACTATAGCAAGTGCTCTTATACTGGCTCTGGGAATGGGTCTGCAGAATCTGCCTGAAGGAGCGGCAGTTTCAATACCACTCAGACGGGAGGGTCTTTCAAGACTCAAAAGCTTTTGGTACGGCCAGCTTTCAGGATTGGTAGAGCCGGTGGCAGGTGTGCTTGGCGTTGTTGCGGTGATGGCGATAAAACCTGTACTGCCCTACGCATTGTCCTTTGCAGCAGGTGCGATGATATACGTGGTGGTCGAGGAGCTGCTGCCTGAAGCGCAGTCGTCATCCAATTCGGATTATTCCACCATAGGCTGTATACTTGGTTTTGCACTGATGATGGTATTGGACATAACACTGGGATGAAGACTGCGGCTTCACAGTCCCGGGGCTGAAGTTGACAACTCAGACCGTCATATTTATACAGGTGCTGTGTGGATTATTTTACTATGTTCCCGTCAACGGATACAGTAACCACATTCCAGGGAATCACTTTGCCGCTGGTCAGCATCGCATTTCTGACTGCGTGGACCAGACCGCTGCAGCATGGCACTTCCATCCTCAGCACAGTAATGCTCTGTATATCGTTGTTTGCCAGTATTGCCGCAAGCTTTTGCGAATAATCTGTATGATCGAGCTTCGGACATCCGATAATAGTGATCCTGTCCTTCATAAAATCGCTGTGGATGCCTGCATATGCATAGGCGGTACAATCTGCAGCCACCAGCAGATGTGCATTGTCGAAGTACGGTGCATTGGGATGTACCAGTTTGATCTGGCAGGGCCACTGTCTCAGCTGTGATTCCTGCTTTGTGTCGGTGCCGGCACACAGACTGCTCTCTTCAGCGCATGGGCCGTGCTTCATCCCTGGTGTATCGGATGCGGCGTTCCTGCTGATGATACGGGTACGCGAACCGGGGCATCCTGAGGTGTGGGCGGCATGGGTATGTGATGTCTTTTTTTCAGCGGTTGGGCAAGCACAGGGGCTTTCCTTATTTCCTTCATACGGGGGCCGGCCCGTTTCCTCGAGGCGCTTTTGTACTGCGGCCTCATCGAAGGCATCCGCTTCCCTTTCGATTATTTCTATCGCACCTGTCGGACATTCAGGAAGGCAGTCGCCAAGGCCGTCACAGTATATGTCGGATACCAGCCTGGCCTTGCCGTTCTCCAGCGCCAGTGCTCCCTCGTGGCATGCATCTATGCAAAGTCCGCAGCCATTACATTTTTCTTCATTTATCTTTACTATTTTTCTTATCATTATGTTTGCTCCTTTCATGTATGATCTGTACCTTACACGAAACCCGTCTGTTCTGTGTGCAAATATGTGACTAAGTTTGTGTCAGGCATTTTTATTGTAAACCCGTACCAGACAAGAGTCGGTAACCGGGGTTACGAAATTTTGCAGCCTGCGGTTCTACTTTCTGCTGAAAGAAAAAATTCTGTAATTTTCAAATTTGCCCTGCCCTTTGATAAGTGTTATAATATCTCAGAGAAAATTATGGTATCCGGCACAGCATCAGACTGGTTATGAAAAGTGTGCGTAAATTGTATGTAAATGGAGTACTGGAAACACAACAAATGTATGTCTGTTTTATGTTATGACATCACAGCTTCCTTCTGATTTGCTGCAGGAAGCGGGACGAATAGGGAGGTTAAAGTGATCAGTGTAGAACATCTTGTGAAGAAATATGATAAGGTAATTGCAGTAAATGACATCAGCTTCACAGTGCACCCGGGCGAAGTGACTGTGCTGCTGGGCCCAAACGGGGCGGGGAAGTCCACTGCTATCAAGAGCATTGCGGGGCTCCTGAATTATGAAGGCAGGATCACCATTTGCGGGGTGCCGAACAAGAGCATCGAAGCCAAAAAGATTTTCGGTTATGTTCCCGAGATTCCGGCACTGTTCGACCTGATGACAGTGTGGGATCATGCAGAGTTCATTGCAAAAGCATACAGGCTCGCAGACGGCTGGCAGCAGGAAGCAGAACAGCTGCTGAGAAGATTCGAGATCCTGGATAAAAAGGATACCCTGTGCAGAGAACTGTCCAAGGGGATGCTCCAGAAGGTCAGTATCGTTCTGGCATTGATGATAGGACCGAGAGCCGTACTGTTCGACGAGCCGCTTATAGGTCTTGATCCGAAGGCTATAAGCGAGATGCTTGAAATGTTCGAAGAGCTTAAGCAAAAAGATATCAGCATCCTGATAAGCACACATATCATCGATACCATAAATGACGTCTGGGACAGGGCTTACATCATGAATAAGGGATCCATCGTCTACGAAACCACCAGGGAAGAATCAAAGTGTAAGGATCTCAAGGCTCTCTTCTTTGAAATGACAAGTATGGAGGTATCGGAATGAATGCAGTGGTTTTTTTGATCGTCCGTCAGTATGCCAACCGAATCAAACGGATTTTCACAAAACCGCTGAATGCTATATTGACGATAATCGCGGTTTTATTCATAATGAGCGGTCCTCTGCTGATGCTTATAATCCCCATGCCTTTCGAAGGCATGGTAGGCAGCAGGGGAAGAGAGATCGTAGTCGCAGGAGTACAGTTATTCATCGGTTTAACACTGATCTTGTCTGCATTGTCGCAGCAGGGCGGACTCTTTTCTTATCCGGAAGCGAATATATTGTTCAGCTCCCCGTTTTCAAAAAGGACGATACTGATCTATTCCACACTTCAATCCCTGCCTGGATCAGTTCTGACATCAATATTCCTGTGTTTTTATCTTCCTTATGTGATCGGAGATGCTATGACTCTGCCGAAGCTGCTGGCAACGCTTTTGGTGATGTCGCTGCTGATTTTTTGCATATTCATCCTCTACTACTATATCTATATCCGGGATATAGCCCGGGAAGGCCTTAAAAAAAGGCTGAAGAAGTATGCATGGGTATTCTTTGCTGCTGTCATTGCAGTATATGTTGCCATCGTTCTGACAAACGGGTATGATTTCGGAGGTGCAGCGGTAACATTTTTCTCAAGCCCTTTCTACAACGCGTTCCCGCTGTTCGGGTGGGCGAAGTGGGCAGTGGTATCCCTGTTGGATGGGCAGTACATCACAGGCTTTATTCCTGCAACACTGCTGTTGATCATATCATCATTCGTGCTGGCAAGGATATACTATTCGCAGGACGTAGATTTCTTCGAAAAGGCACAGCTCGATTCCATAAGGCTGCAGAAAGTGGTGAATGCCATCAGGAACGACGGCTATGATGCCAGTGGCCTGGCCATCCGGAAGGTCCGCACAGCAAAGAGCAGCTTCAAAGAGGGAGCAGCAGCCATTATGTCGAGACAGTTCCTCGAGATGAAGAAAAAGGGACCGTTCTTTACATTCAAGGATTTTATCAACGGTTTGGTCTATCTCGTAATAGGACTTGCAGTTGGGTTAGAATTTGTTGTCGTATATACGATGATCGTTTTTTCAATGGTGATCAATACGACATCGGACAATTGGAATGCCGAGTTCAAAAAGCCTTATATATATCTGATACCTGATAGCCCGTTCAAGAAGCTGATGTATGTGGTGATGCCCAGCATTATCAAAAATGCGGCCATAGGATCGATCATAGTGACTGCAGCTGCTCTGCTTTTTGGAGCCGGCGTGTATGAGACCGTGTTCTGTATACTGCTGTTCCTGGCTTATACACTGCTTTTTACATCGGCAAGCGTTTTTACATACAGGATCATGGGACATATGACAAATGCTCTGCTGCTGGTCTTTATGCGGGTATTGTTCGTAATGGCTGCTGCAATACCGGGAGGTGTCATCGCCATAATCCTGAATGTGGTATCAGGCATTGAGGATGGTGTGTTGCTGATGATCCCGGTGATCTTGGTCAATTTAGCCTGTTCGCTTATTTTCATTTTCCTGAGTCGAAGGTTGCTTGTTCGAAGTGAGCTTATGAATTGACAGCGCTGAGACCTGAAGAGGCCGGACGGATGACCGATCGTGCATCGGAACTGCAGAGTGGAGAGATGCTGGCAGGATCATTTGCTCCAATGAGGACGAAGGTCATCCGCCATCCATGGCTTGGGACCAATGGCGTCGACACTCATTCTGTCGGGCAAGACTAGTTGCCGTTGCCGGTGCCGAGATCGGTTTCCAGTGGCTTTATCGATTCAAGAGCGGGTCCCTCTATTACTTCGCCCGTATATGTGAACCTTGAGCCATGGCACGGGCAGTCCCATGAAGACTCTGCCGGATTCCACCTGAGCTGGCAGCCCAAATGGGTACACGTTGTGCTCACATAATGCAGTTTTCCGTCAGCATCGCGGTAAACACCGACTTTATTGCCATCCACTTCTGTTATTTCTGCTTTCCCTTTTTCAACTTCGACAGTCCCTTCAGGGATATTCAGCTTGCCCGATATCAGGCTGACCGCCACATCGACATTTTCCTTTATAAAGTTCTTAGCTGATGCAGCAGGTGTGAAGCGGGAGGGACTGTACACTTCCTCCCACGGACTTTCGCCTTTCGTGATCAGGTCTGATATGATCATGGCCGCTGCAGTACCATTTGTGATACCCCATTTGTCAAAGCCTGTGGCCACGAAAATCCTTTTCTTGCCTGATGTCACGGGTCCTATGAAGGGTATTTCATCCATTGTGGTATAATCCTGGGCTGACCATCTGTATGGTATGCTCTCTATGTCGAACATGGGCTTCACGAAATCCCTGATGATTTCGTAATGGTTGTGCAGATTTTTACCATGCCCTGTCTTGTGGTTTTCGCCTCCCACCAGTACTACTGAGATGTCGCTGCCCGTATGGGGTCGGAGGGTCCTGGTCGGTTCCTCTGCACTGATATACATGCCATCAGGGAAGGTGCCTCTGACCCGGAGCCCCATCAGGTACGTGCGTTGTGCGTAAACTCTGGCAAAATAGAGGCCTGGCTTGTCGTAAAAGGGATAACGTGTTGCCTGCACCACATATTTTGCCCTTATTTTCCTGCCATTGTCCGTAATGACGACATGAGTATCGCCTTCCTGTATATCGACGGCTCGGGCATTCTCATATATTTCGCAGTTTCCGTCCCCGATCAGCCCGGCCAGTGTCAGAAGATATTTTCGAGGATGGAAATATGCCTGATTTGAGAATTTCATCGCGCCCTCAATACCAAAGGGAAGATCAAGTGTTTCAATGTACTCAGCAGGCAGACCCAGCCTGAGAGCAGATTCGGTTTCATCCTCCAGCTTTTGTATATAGTTCCTGTCCTGTGTGAATACATAGGCAGGAGCTCTTTTGAAGTCACAGTCGATATTATTTTCGCGGATCGTATTCTCTATCAGGTCTATGGCAGATTGATTGGCCTCTGCGTACTGCCTTGCCTTTTCTTCACCCACGGCATTGATCATTTTGTAATACTTGAGGGCGTGCTGTGATGTGATTTTGGCCGTTGTATGTGCCGATACGCCTTTGCCGATGCGGTTGGCGTCAATTACGGCAGTTTTCACGCCCCGGCCGTGAAGAAGATAAGCTGTCGTCAGTCCGGTGATCCCTGCGCCTACGATCACCACGTCCACGTCTATGTCATCTTCCAGTGCGGGGTAATCAGTGTCCTTTGTGGTATCGATCCACAGAGATACCGGCATATCAGTGAATTTTATACTATTTGCATCATTCTTGCTCATGTGATCCTCCGAAACATTTCATTAATCTATAAAAAACGGCATTTGCGTGTTTTGGGCAACATGCGCCAACAGTTATATACTTCTCTGAAAGTCAGATTTTCATACAAAAGGCTGATCGAAGCGGATTCAAAAAAGACTGCACCAGGTTTGTACCCTGGTGCAGTTCTTAATTCCAGTTTTATGAGAGGTGATATGACTATCCAAATAAACTGGCGAGATCAACATTATCAGGAGCTGTCATCCTGGCCGTCAGGCGGACCGGCGGGGTCAATCAAATCAGGATTCGCCATCCTGGCCGCTGGAATCTGCGTTATTCTCGGATCCTATATTATCGTCACTTTCTTCAGGATCGCTGTCGCTGAAACCGCCGCTGTTGAAGTCATTGCTACCGGATCTGCCAAAATCATGAGGACCTTCAAAACCGCCAAAACCATCGAAGCTGCCCGGATCGATATTGCCGGCGTACATGGCATCCAATTCGCGTTTTATACTGTTTATTGCTCCGATGACATAAACGGCGCAGCCGACATAGAACAACACCCACATGAAAGGTATGCTGATACGGAGTATATTTAGCAAGGTGCCGGCTATCAGCGGCAGAGTCATGAAATAGACACTGATTTTAAAAATATTGCGGCCTGAAAGCCGAATACCCCTGGCTGAATTGTAAGCCCTGCCTATCAGGCTCACGATCAGTGCGCTGAGAAATTTTCCTGCTATGAAAAACACGATGAAGAAAATGGCGATTACGGCAAATATGATCAGAAGCATCGGCCTGAACAACGGGATCGCCTCTGCAAGAGTGTCGCGTGTCATTTCAATATTGCCATACATGCTCCATGACAATTCCTGCCGTTGCATATAATTCTTCTGGATCATCTTTTCACTTGTGATCAGTATTACGTTGTCATACTGATACAGGATCTTTTCCGGGTCCACGTCGGTCCTGGTGTCGATCACGACGGGAAGCTCACTGTCGATGACGATGGGCATTTCCGCATAGATTTCCAGCTTTCCGTTTTCGAGCTTGAAATCCGGTACGTCGGCCAGTATTTCTTCTGAAAACATGTTCACAACCTTGCTTGTCATGGGGTACCAACTGGCGCAGGTAACCAGTGCAAGCACAAGAGAGAGCAGTACCAGATAAGCGACGACTCTGCCTGTGCTTTGTCTCAAAAACAGCCTGTATTTGTCAAAGCTTGTTATACTGTAAATAAAACTCCGAAAGAAACCTATTTTCGATTCGTTCATAAGAACCTCCAGAACATATTTATACCTGGCATTATCAATGCGTGGCATTGTTGATTTCCGGCATTATCGCACTTCGCCCGGGGCTGTATCCTCTGCTGTATGCTACATGTATCGTGTGTCAGGTACAGGACCTTTTCGTGGCGGCGACCCGTGCAACCCTCAGCCTGGCTGATCATGAGACCTGACCGGCCATGTCCATGTCAGGCTGTGCGAGCGGCGCGTGAAAGTGCTGCCGATAACTATACATATTATACAATATAGGAACATCTTTTCAAATTAATTATCTTTAAAATATTGACAGTGTATATATACAGTGATAAACTGTATATGAACTGTATATATATCGATATACACAGTAGGAATTTTCACAAGAGGTGGTTTTTTGTTCATTGCACTGTCAAATAATGATCCGACTCCGCTGTATGAACAGATCAAGAAACAGATTATAGAGCAGATCATGAGCGGGGAACTGCCCCCTGGATATATGCTGCCGTCGATCAGAGCTCTGGCCAAAGAACTGGAGATCAGTGTGATCACGGTAAAAAAGGCATATGAAGATCTTGAGACAAACGGATATATAGTCACTAACCAGGGGAAAGGTTCATTTGTCGCCCAGGCTGGGGCGGAGTTTGTCAGGGAGTCCAAATTGAAGGAGATACAAAAGAGCTTTGAAAGAGGGATTGCGCTGTGCAGGGAACTTAGCTTTGATGATGGCGGCATCCTGAAAGTGTTTTGCGACATTCTGGATGAATTTGGACAGACTTGACGTCAGCCTGGGCATTGACGCTGTCAAATCAGGTACATGTCCGAAACATAGCCATGTTTGAAGCTCTGGCATGCTCGATACGATGCTTTTTCTTTCGCAGCCGCAGGCTTTTTGTGGTGATGATTGATGAGGCAGTACGATGAATGATGTTATCAGTTCAATGAATGTTAATAGTCCACCGGTTGCTTTTGTGATACGACAATCACTTAAAACTGACTGATTGGAGTGGTTTGAATGGATGTTGCACTGAAAATTGACAGGCTGGTCAAGAAGTATGAGAAATTCTCTTTGAAGGAAGTGAGCTTTAAGATCCCAAGAGGGTACATTATGGGATTCATCGGCAGGAACGGAGCCGGAAAGACTACTGTTATCAAATGCATAATGGACCTCATACCATTTGAGGCAGGCTCCATCGAGGTTTTCGGCCTTGACAGCAGGAGGTGTTCTCATGAGATCAGAAGGAGAGTGGGCTACGTAAGTGAAGACCAGTACTTTTATGAAAACATGACTGCGGGTTGGAATCTGGATTTCTTTGGCAGCTTTTATCCGAACCGGGACAGGGATCTGGCATTGTCATTGATGAAAAAGTTTGATATTGACCCGTCAAAGAAAGTCAGCGAACTGTCAAAGGGCATGAAAGTCAAACTGGCCCTTGCCCTTGCACTGGCGCACAGACCTGAACTCCTGATACTTGACGAACCCACTTCCGGGCTTGATCCTGTCATCAGGAACGAACTGCTTGAACTGCTGCTGGAAGTAGTGCAGGATGAGAATTGCTCCATATTCTTTTCTTCGCATATCACTTCAGATATCGAAAAAATAGCTGACTTCGTAACATTCATCGAAGACGGCAGGGTAGTGATCAGCGATGAGAAAGATGCGATATTGGATAAATGGAGGCTGTTCAAGGTCGAGAACAGTTGCAGCATCGCCGGTTTGTCAGAGCGGCTGGCAGGCGTTAAAAAAGGCAAATTCGGTTTCAGCGGCATAACCGACAATCCGGAAAGCTTTATCAGGGAATTGACCTGTAATTATCCGGATGCCCGATATAAAGTAGAAAAGTTATCGCTGGATGACCTGCTGGTCAGGATAGTAAGGGAGGAAGAGGCAAATGAGGAATGAAACAATCCGCCTTGCGGTCAAGGATTTTCAGATACAGGCAAGTTCCGTCAAAAACTATATTATTACATTGCTCGTGTTCCTTGCTGTATTTCTTCTGATAAGTCCAATGCAGTATCAGGCAGCTTTTTCAATGGCCAGTCTGATTACTTTGTACCGCTTTATCAATTCTACGTTGTATGAGGACGAGAAAAACAATACACTGAGATTGATCGACTCCCTGCCGGTCGGGCGGGAGACTGTCGTTAAAGCCAGGTATCTGAGTACTGGTATCCTTGCGATCGTATTGATGATAATAATCGGTGCTGCAGCGGTCATTGCCGACATGACTTATGCGGGTGCATCAGCAGCATTGACCATATGCACATTCCTGGTTTACATCATTGCCATGTCCGTTTACATGCCCATGGGGTTCAAACTGGGATATTTAAAGGCAGTAAATATCAACCGGTTTGTCTTTATCGGTATTTTCATATTATCTGGATCCATTTCCATGCTGATTGGCAGCCTGGGCACGCGGCAAGGTGTCAGTCTGACAGAAAGCACCATAGCATTGCTGGATAACACAAGCCCTGCACTGATAACGGCAGTTTTTGCAGCGGTCACTTTTTTGGTGTATATTGTATCAATGAAGGTATCGGTGGTATTCTATAAAAAACGGGAACTGTTTTAGGTATAAATCAGATTGGATTTCGATGAAAAAACGACGGTAAGATAGGAAAACGAGCGCATATTAGAGGAGGCAACATGTCAAAACTGCAACTGATCGCCACGTCGGCATTTGGCATAGAATCGGTCGTAGCAAGGGAACTGAAATGGCTTGGGTATGAAGACCAGCTGATCGAAAACGGGAGAGTCACTTTTGCCGGTGACGAATTGGCGATCTGCAGATCGAACATATGGCTGCGAACTGCGGACCGCGTACTGGTGAAAATGGGAGAGTTCGAAGCTCTTACCTTTGATGAGCTCTTCGAGAGGACAAAGGCTCTTCCATGGGATGAGTGGCTTCCCGAAGACGCGGAGTTCCCGGTGGACGGCAAGTCAGTTAATTCTAAGCTGGCCAGTGTACCTGACTGTCAGGCCATCGTCAAGAAAGCCATCGTAGAAAAAATGAAGCAGCGGTATAAAAAGCAGTGGTTCGAGGAAACCGGACCGCTGTACAGGATAGAAGTGAGCTTGCTCAAGGACAGGGCGACTCTCACAATAGACACATCAGGTCCGGGCCTTCACAAGCGCGGGTACAGGGATCTGGTTTCCGGAGCTCCGCTGAAGGAAACGCTGGCATCGGCCCTGCTGCTCATAAGCAGGTGGAAGCCGGGCAGGGAACTGATCGACCCGTTCTGCGGATCAGGTACGATCCCGGTGGAGGCTGCGATGATGGCGGCCAATATGGCGCCGGGCATAAAGCGGGACTTTTCTGCAGAGAAATGGCCCCAGGTGCCGGCAGGTTTGTGGAACAGAGCCCGGGAGGAAGCTGTCGACAAGGTAAAGTTCGACAGCGAGATCAGGCTCCACGGCTCTGACATAGACGACGGAGTGCTCAGGCTTGCCAGGCATCATGCGGACAAAGCCGGTGTCTCACAGCTCATACATTTCCAGAAGAGAGATTTTTCTGAAATAAGCTCAAGATACAAATACGGATTTATCGTAACCAATCCGCCTTATGGCGAGCGTATAGGTGAAATGCCCGAGGTGGAACGTATATACAGGGATCTGGGAGCTGTTTTCAAAAGATTCGATACGTGGTCGTTCTATGTGCTGACATCTCATCCGAGATTCGAGGCATTGGTGGGAAGGAAGGCCGACAAGAAGCGGAAGTTGTATAACGGCAGGATACAGTGCAACTACTATCAGTTCTTCGGCCCACCGCCGCCGAAGCCCTCGAGAGAATCGGATCCTGCACCGGAGCGTTGATCCTGCATCGCAGCGTGATCCTGCGCCGAAGCGTGATCTCCCGCCGCAATGCGTTCCCAAGCAGCAGCATAGCCCACGTCGGGACCTGGTCTCCCGTCGGAGCGTGATCCTGCGTAGAAACGGCTATCCCACACCGGAGTCTCAATCCTGCACCGAATCGTAATCCAGTGACGCTACGTGATCTCCCGCTGCAATGTACCGTATTTCTCTAATACCTCTGCATCTGATGTCATGTTTTCCAGCATCTGGATTTATGAGAACGTAATTATTTGATTTATTGCGCTTGTTTGTACCGTTTTTTGATTTCTGGGCGCGAACTTAGTGACATTTTCAATTTTTCGAACAATTTTGTACCATTTTTTGATTTCTGGGCATTTTGCGGTGCCATATTTTAACTTTTACCCAAATAATCGCAATTAATCCTGGATTATGTAAACCAAAACCCATTAAAAAGTGTCTTTTACCATTTTTCTTATCCCAGAAGTCCAAATTTGGTACAAAAATGCTGGTATTTTTGTTTTCTGCTCCCACTTCTGTGGTTTCCACACCTTCTCTTTCTTCTGCTTTTGTTCCTGTTCCTGCTCTCCCTTCTCCTTTTTCTCTCGGCACTCCTCTTCTGCGCCTGCTCTTACTCTTGCTCTTACTCTTACTCCTGCTCCTGCTCTCACTCTCACTCCTTTTGCATTCCATGCTTCCTTTTATTTTCATCACTTCAACTTCTTCTGCTCTGTTCTGTTGAACTCAATTGTAAAACATTATTGACAAAATGTGTTTATAGAGTATATACTGTATATAGACGATATATACAGTTACGGTCTGGTGCAGTCCCATAATTGTCAGGAGGTGTAAACGTGGATCTGGATATCATAATATCCAATTCCAGTCTGAGACCCATATACCAGCAAATCTCCGACCAGATAAAAAGACAGATACTGTCAGGTAAACTGGAAGATGAGGAGATGCTGCCCTCTATACGTGTTTTGGCCAGGGAACTGCAAATCAGTGTAATCACGGTCAAGAATGCATATGAGGAACTTGAACGCGAAGGTCTTATAGAGTCAGTAAGAGGCAAGGGCTTTTTTGTTGCCACTAAGAACAAGGAATTGATCAGGGAGAAAAAAATCAGCCTGATTGAGGAGAAGATGGCTGAAGTGATTGAGGAGTGTAAGCTCTTGGGTATTGGGGAAGAGGAATTCATCGAAATGGTAAAGCTGCTCTATGGCTAGCCGATACTGTCCCGGATCAGCATCAGTGCAGGCATGTCATCGGAGTCGATGCCGGTGTGTGACTTGCTTGATGCCATGTGGTGTGCCGTGGATAACTGGATACAAGCCAGAAGTAGCTAAGGAGCTGTTCGAAACATATGGACACAAGGGCGATGCGGCCGTTGAGATTTCCAAAAGCAACTAGACACGTACGTGAAGCAACCGGACACGTGCGCGAAGCAACCAGACACGTACGCGAAGCAACCGGACACATACGCGAAACAGCCGGACGCGTACGCGAAACAGATGGACACAAGGGCGATGCGGCCGTTGAGATTTCCAAAAGCAAATGGACACGTACGTGAAGCAACCGGACACGTGCGCAGAGCAACCGGACACGTGCGCAGAGCAACCGGACACGTGCGCAGAGCAACCGGACACATACGCGAAACAGCCGGACGCGTACGCGAAACAGATGGACACAAGGGCGATGCGGCCGTTGAGATTTCCAAAAGCAACCGGACACGTACGTGAAGCAACCGGACAGATATATCTGTAAGAATAGATGATTAATAAGTAAGTGTTATGGAGGTCGCATATGGAAACTGTTGTGGAACTGAGGAATGTCACGAAAGATTTCAAGAATTTCAGGCTGGAGGATGTAAGCCTGGCGCTGGAAAGAGGCTATACCATGGGACTGGTAGGAGCAAACGGAGCAGGGAAGACCACCATCATCAAGCTTATCATGAACCTGCTCAGAAAAGATTCCGGTACCATCAAGGTATTCGGGATGGATAATCAGGCCTTCGAAAAGGAAATCAAGCAGAGGATAGGTTTTGTTTATGATGAAAACATATATCCGGACAATCTTCGCCTCTGCAGGATAGGGTCTTTGATATCCAACTTTTACAAGGACTGGGATCAGGAACGATTTGAAAAATATCTCAATAGATTCGATCTGGATCCGAAAATCAAGCTGTCGAAGCTTTCCAGGGGTATGAAAATGAAGTTCTCCATAGCAGTTGCACTGTCACACAATGCAGAACTGATTATCATGGATGAACCCACGTCAGGACTTGATCCCGTTTTCAGGCGTGAAATACTTGATTTGCTGCACAACATCATGGAAGACGGTGAACGCACCATTATTTTCTCAAGCCACATAACGTCGGATCTTGACAGGATAGCCGATGTCATAACGCTGGTAGACAACGGAAAGATTGTCCTGTCCATGTCCTATGACGAAATGATGAGGAAGTATCGGGTATTGAAAGGCCCTAAAGTATTGATTGACAAGATCGATCCGTCGTGGCTGCAGGGTGTCAGAATCAATAGGTTCGGCTTTGATGCGCTATGTCTGGAAGGTGAAAAAGCAGCCAGAGAGTTTGGCAATACAGTCGTCCTTGAAAAGCCCAGCATCGAAGATATAATGGTGTACTACTCCGGGAAAGTTGGTGCATGCAATGAGTAAAGCAATGAAGTTCAACCTGGCCATGATAACTTATTCAGGATATCTGCCGTTTTTAATTGTCATGCTCATCATCTATTCACTGCTGTCATATGCAATGGGCTTCAATACACATTTTACCAGGCATGAAACGGGTATTGGTGAACTCATTGACAGGATCGAAGATATGCGTGAATTAGCGTATTCCGGCAGTCTGATATTTATAACTGTAGTGTTTTACATTTTGCCGCTGACCAGGGTAAGGAACGGCAGGTTTGAAAATGCATCGGCGGCAGTGCTCCCTCTCAGTCTGCCCGTGAGCCGTAGGGAGTATGCTCACTCGAGGTTTTTATACACAGGTATATCCTCACTGCTGCTTGTCATACTGTTTACCGGCCTGATTGCAACTGGCATATGGTGTCGGTCAGGCAGTCTTGGGGCTGAGGGCCGTATCGCGGTCAGGACCTGGTTTGCACTCAATGCCCTGATGATTAATGCTGTAGGCATGCTGTCAGTTGCAGCATGCCTCGGCGCGAAAATTTTTCTGATCCCTGTTTCTGCGATTTTCATCGCTGCCAGCGCTTTCATATGGCTGATTCCGCCGGAATGTATATATCAGTTTACAGCATCGCCGTTTTTCTGGCCTGTTATTGCTGCGTTTATAATACTGACCGATATGGTGTCCGTATTATTCGGCACATCGCTGTTCAGGAAGAGGGACATATAGGCGGGGATTCTGATGCGTGCGGTAATAAGACTGTTCAACGAAACGTTTGGTTTAAGATATTATTTTTTGGTTCTTGTGCTTATGTTTGCCATTATCCTTGTTCTAAACGGAAATAATTTCGAACTGTCGGATATAATAAACCCTGTCAATGTTGGATTTCTGACAATACCTGTGATGATAGGATTTGGTTCAAACAAGGGCATCATAACGCTGGCAAGATTGCTGCCCACCAACCCGGGAACAGTAGCCTGCGGACTGCAGATATCCCTTTATTTATCGGCTTTTACCATCCACCTGACCAACTTGTTTCTCGGCGTGCTGGTGAAGCATTTGCTCCTCACTGAGTTGACAGTATATGAGATTATTGGTCATTTGGTGCTCAACACTGCCTTTGTTATCATAATAGCCAACATAATGCTGTCCGTGATGCTGTGGAAGGGATTGAAACCACTGAAAATAGCTGTGGTATGCCTGATGCTCCCGATGCCTTTTATTGCAGGTGAGACGGCTGATGTCATGACAGGCAGGCTGGCAGGTACAGGGATGTTTTTGAATGTGTGCCTGATATTATATGCAGTTGTATTGGTTACATGTGTTTTATGCCACATCATGTTGAGGAATGCGATTAAGGTGCACTGTGGATGAGAATTGGAAGTTAGAAGTGAGAGGTGGGAAGCGGGAAGTAAAAAGCGGGAGTTCAGGAGTGGGGAGTCAGGTGGGCGACAAGGGTTTAAGGAGCGAGTGATGGGAGTCACAGGGTATAAGATTGATGAGGCATAAGAAAGGTGCGGGATAAACGATTAAGACAGCGACAATACGAGAGAAAAATGTACAGGATAAATAATTATGACAAAAAGCAAAAGAACCAAGACAAGGGCTGCATGACAAAAAGTGGAAGATACGCAGGTTACTGCTTAATGATAAATGTCAGATAGCAAAAGTGAAAAGCTAAAGTCAAAATCTGAAGTGAGAAGTAATAATTTAAAGTTCGACAGTCTGAGACTTGAGAACCGATCATCAGACCCTGTGTTTTTGCAGGCAAGGACTCGTTTCCCGGTTCCGACCTGATTGTCCTGGCTGCAGTACGAATTACCGGCTGCAGCCTTATTCTGAAGATCGCAGCATTATTTTCAGATTTCTGCCGTACCGGGTATTTGACGTAAGAGCTGCTGTATATTAATATATAAGTATAAATATACAGTAATTTTGCAGAACGGCAGGAAGGTAAGAATATGCTGATAAAGGTCACAAAATCAACAACCCATGGTAACATCAGGATACCAGGGTCCAAATCTCATACCATCAGAGCACTGTTCATAGCCAGTCTTGCAGAAGGCAAATCAGTGATATCACATCCCCTTTTGTCGAAAGATGCATTCTCAGCCGTCGATGTATGCAAAGCTTTTGGAAGCCGTTTTGAGAATTCGGGAGAAAGCTTTATTGTCGACGGGTTTGGCGGCGCTCCCTCCGTACCGGACGATGTGGTGAATGTCGGCAACTCGGGGACGACTCTCCGGTTTGCCCTGATGACTGCCGGACTGGCTGAAGGATATACTGTTTTCACCGGTGACCGGCAGATACGCCGCAGACCCGTGGGGCCTCTGATAAGATCAATGAAACAACTGGGCGGCGAAGTTTTTTCAACACGGGGAAACGATATGGCACCGGTGGTGGTGAAAGGGAAGCTGAAGGGCGGCACTACTGATTTGGATTCCTTCACATCCCAGTACCTTTCATCACTGCTGATCCATGCACCGCTTCTGGAACAGGACACCGAAATCATCGTCACAAGGCTCAATGAAAGGCCATATGTGGAGATGACCATGTGGTGGCTTGACAGTCAGGGCATAGAATATGTCAATGATGATTTCAACAGAATAAGAATAAAAGGGCGGCAGCGATACAAGGCTTTCAACATGGATATCCCGGGGGATTTTTCGTCGGCAACGTTTTTCATGGTGCTTGCGGCGATTTCCGGCGGGGAAGTCATCCTGGAAAACCTCGATATGACCGATCCTCAGGGCGACAAAACAGTACTGGATTATCTGAAGGATATGGGAGCGGAGATCAGCTTCCGCAAGGAAGGGATAGCGATTAGGGGCAATGGGCTCAATGGTATCGAGATCGACATGAACGCAACGCCTGATGCGCTGCCGGCAATGGCAGTTGCTGGCTGCTTTGCACAAGGTGAGACCAGGCTGGTCAATGTGCCCCAGGCCAGGATGAAGGAAACCGACAGAATACATGTGATGTGCACAGAACTGGCAAAGATGGGAGCCGATATCGAGGAATTGCCCGACGGACTCGTAATCCGTGAAAGCAGGCTAAAAGGCTGCAGGGTCAATGGACACGGTGATCACAGGGTAGTCATGGCACTGACTGTAGCCGGGCTGAATGCTGAGGGCGAGACATGTATCGATACTGCAGAGGCTGTGAACATCACATTCCCTGCATTTCCCCAACTCATCAGCAAATGCGGCGGTGACATAAGGCTGGTCAGGGAGGATTCTGATAATGGTGAAGATGTTGCTTTCCGGTATTAGGAACACCGGGACGGGATGCATAAATATAAACTGTCAACAGGGATAGACAGGAATGGAGGTTAAAGATGCTGGGAAATACATTCGGCAGAATGTTCAGGATAACTACGTGCGGAGAATCATATTCAGGTGGTTTCAGAAAACACCTGCCTGTGCCCCCTGAATTATATGGAGGGCAGATGGTGATCGTTGACGGGGTTCCGCCGGGGCTCAAATTAACTGCTGAAATCATAGAGGAGGAACTGGACAAGCGCAGACCCGGGCTTTCAGAGTTCAGTACGCCCCGCAGGGAGAAGGACAAGGTGTTTATTTTTTCGGGAGTGATGGAGGATGACCTTACGACAGGCGCTCCTGTAGGCATGATAATCCCCAATACCGACATCGGGGATGCACATATACAGCAGCATAAAGCCAACAGGGAGTTGATCAGGCCCGGACAGGCATCCTATACATACTATAAGAAATATGGCCGGTATTATGACTGGGCTGGTGCCGGAAGGGCGTCCGGACGGGAAACGGTCGCCAGGGTCGCAGGGGGAGCTGTGGCCAAACTCATCCTTGATTCCATGGGTATAGATGTCATAGCTTATATAACAGAGATCCGCGGCATAAAAGCCTCTCCTGTCACATATGAGACAGCCAGGACAAATTACCGTAAAAATGAAATAAACTGTCCGGATCTGGAGGCAGCACCCAAAATGATGGAGGAACTGAGAAAAGTCAAGGCTGCCGGGGATTCATGCGGCGGTGTGGTGGAAATCGTTGCAAGGGGTGTGCCGGCAGGTTTGGGTGAACCGGTTTTTGACAAGCTGAGTGCGACGATCGCACATGCCATGCTGTCCATTGGCGGGGTAAAAGGCATAGAATTTGGGTGTGGCTTCGAGCACGCAAGGATGACCGGCTCTGAGTCAAATGATACGCCATACTTCGATGAGGAGTCCGGAAGGATACGTTTCAGGACGAATCGCGCCGGCGGCTTGCTGGGCGGCATTTCAAACGGTGAAGATATAAGGGTGAGGGTAGCTGTGAAGCCCACGCCGACTATACTAAAGAGTCAGGAAACGGCAGATATCTCTAAATCAGAAAACACCAGCCATGTATTTGCTTCCAGGAGCGATCCGACGATATGTACCAGGATATATCCGGTTTGCGAAGCAATGATGAGAATTGTACTGGTAGATGCGTTATATATGGCTGAAGGGTACAGAAGCATCACATCAGCTGTCGATCCTGAATGGGAGGGTTTATGAGGGCTGATATTGACAAAGGATCCGGAAACATAATCCTGACAGGTATGCCCGGCTCGGGGAAAAGCACGGTTGGACCCTTGCTTGCCCAAAAGACCGGGAAATGTTTCGCAGATACTGATGACATACTGCGTGATGCCGTTGGGAGAGAGCTTGGGGATATAGTGAGGACCGAGGGTCACATCGGGTTTTTGGAACTGCAGCAGCAGATCATTACATCGATGGAGTTCCTGGATCATGTGATCGCGACAGGCGGCGGCGTGGTTAAGAGCGATGGGCTCATGCAGTATTTCAAACAAATCGGAAAGGTCATATTCCTTGACGAGGATCTTTCAACCCTCGAGAGGCGGCTCGCACCTGGCAGAAGGCTCGCGAGATCTGACGGTCAGTCATTCATGGCTGTCTATGAGGAGCGAAGGCCACTTTATATCAAATATGCAGACCTCATAATAAACTGCAGGGGCAAAACTGCAGAAGAAATAGCACTGGAGATCATGGACGATGAGTAATACAATTTCTATTTTGATCGTTGATGATAATAAGGAACTGTGTGAAATCCTGTACGAGAGCATCAACAATACCGGAGACATGCGGGTGCTTGCGACTGTCGGAGATGGAAAAGCTGCAATGGACTTGATACGGGAGCTGCAGCCTGATGTGGTTTTGCTGGATATCATAATGCCCAGGCTGGATGGGCTCGGCGTACTCGAAAGTATCACCAGCATGCAAGGTATTAAAAGGCCTTCCATAATCGTGATTACCTCAGTTGGAGCTGAGAGTGTCGTAATCAGGGCAATGGAACTGGGGGCTGATTACTACATAATGAAGCCCTTTGAAATAGGTATGCTGATAACCCGGATAAGGCAGATCTATTCAGAGAGGGAAGCTTATGACAGCTATTTGGCCAGGCTGTCCGATTACAGGGAAAGCGACAGTGTGCATACAGCAAGTTCCGGTCCGATACGGCCTGATACAAACAATGCTGCGCGTATAGTCACAGAATTGGTCAACTGCATCGGTGTGACCCCCAACCTGGCCGGATATATTTATCTGAGGGAAGCAGTCCTGTATGGGATGGAGCAGCCTGAAAGGCTTGAGAATATCTCAGGCAATATATACACCTTGCTTGCACAGAAATACAACACAAAAGTACGAAATGTTGACAGAGCCATAAGATGTGCTCTGCTCAGCGCACAAAAAAAGACAAAAAACGCAGACAGCCTCAATGAGGATATGAAGGAAACGTTTACGCTAAACAACGGCAGGCAGCCGAACAATTCTCAGATAATAAACTTTCTGGTGAAGAAAGCATCAAAACGGCTTATGGATGCCCGATACCGGCAATTCGGGTGATCCATAGCGGCAACTAAAAAAGCTGCCTCATCAGGCAGCTTTTTTGATGGTCATCGATTATTTATTAACTTTATCCTTTAAAACTTTGCTGGCTTTGAATACTGGTGCCTTTGAAGCTGGGATCTGGATCTCTTTCTTGGTCTGGGGGTTTCTGCCTTTTCTTGCTGCTCTCTGTCTGACTTCAAATGTTCCGAATCCAACCAGAACTACCTTGTCTCCTTTTACGAGCGCTTCTTCAACGGAGCTGATAAATGCGTTGAGAGCGGCTTCGCTGTTTTTCTTGTTCAAACCTGATTTTGAGGCAATAGAATTGATTAAATCTGTTTTGTTCATTAATACAACCTCCTAAATTTGGAATTCGACAATATTTTATAACGAAAAACGCGTAAAGTCAAGCATTTCACGATAAATTAGTAATTTGGTACTACATAAAATATGTAAAAAAGACTAAATTTTTTTATTACGACAATATTCTTATCTCAGCGTCATTTTTCAACAGGCTTTTCAGCTTCTTGACAAAGCGCTCACCCGCGTTTTTATCATGTGATTTGCCGATAACGATATAGTCTATCTCGTTATCGTCTGCATATTCAGCTATGGTCTTCAGAACATCATCTGATTTGAGGACTGAAAGGTTTGCTCCGACCTTCTTTGATATCCCGAACAGATACTCCAGGGCTTCTGACTCCCTGGTGCTGTCCAGAAAGCTCATATCGTTTTTGACTACATTGATTACAAACAGATTGCCGCCATATTCTCTTGCAAGTTCATAAGCTTTATTTATAAGACGCTCACAGGTTTTCTGCTGTGTAACGCAAACGAGTATGTTCATAGTACCTCCGAAGGTGTCTTTTCTGTTGTTGTTATTCCATCTACATTATACCTAAAATTATAGCAAAAGTCTTTTGCCAATTTGTGAATTTTGTGTTAACTTGATCCCTTCCAGTTGGAAAATACAGTCCTGTGATTCCATCGATGCCGGAAAATCTTGCTTTAGCGTTTCAACTTGTATATCATATTATCAACGCATAACCAGACTGATAAATGTGTGCTGATGGACCGGCACCGGACGGTGGACGACGCGGAAGTGCTGCTGCCGTGGCCGCCGGTACTGCTGTGAACGGGAGGGAGCAATGAGAGAGATCGATGTGTCGCATATCATTGACACTGTTGAAAGGCTCTGCATGCAGGCGAATTATGAGCTGAACAGTGATATCATGCATGCCCTGGAGGAAGGTATAAACCGGGAAGGATCCGATACAGGACGCCGGGTGCTCCGCGAGCTGGTGGAAAATGCACGCATTGCTGCCCGTGAGCGCATAGCCATTTGTCAGGATACAGGGATGGCAGTGGTTTTTATCGAGCTCGGACAGGATGTCCATATAAAGGGTGGAAGTCTGCGCGATGCTGTCAATGAGGGCGTCAGAAGGGGTTATGAGAAGGGGTTTCTGAGAAAATCCGTGGTTTCCGATCCTTTTGAGAGGGTCAACACAGAAGACAATACTCCGGCAGTTATCCACTATGATATCGTTGAGGGGGATCGTATCAGAGTAACAGTTGCACCCAAGGGCTTTGGCAGTGAAAATATGAGCGGCCTCAGGATGCTGAAGCCTTCTGACGGTATAGAAGGGGTAAAAGCCTTTATCCTGGAGACGGTGGATAAAGCAGGGCCGAATCCCTGTCCGCCGGTCGTGGTCGGAGTGGGCATCGGGGGAACGATGGAGAAGGCTGCGCTGCTATCCAAAAAGGCATTGCTGAGACCTGTGGACAGGCGCAATGAAGATGAAAGGATCAGCAGACTCGAAGAAGAAATGAAGGAACTTATAAACGGTCTTGGTATCGGTCCTGCCGGGCTGGGAGGCAGGTTGACCGCATTGGCTGTGAACATGGAAGTTTTTCCGACTCACATAGCAGGGTTGCCGGTGGCGGTCAATATAAGCTGTCATGTCACCAGGCATGCAGAGGCTGTGATCTGAAATCTGATCCGGGACAGATACCATGCCCGAAATCGTGGGGAAAAACACCAGAAGGGGTGAATCCTGTGGACAAGACAATAAGCATAAATGCGCCTTTGAGAAATGATATGGTCAGGCAGCTCAAATCCGGCGACCATGTTGAAATCAACGGAGTCGTATATGCTGCCAGGGATGCTGCTCACAAAAGGCTTATCGAAATGTTGGATAAAGGGGAAGAACTGCCTTTCGACATAAAGGATCAGATCATATATTATGTGGGGCCATGTCCCGCAAGGCCCGGCCATGTGATCGGATCTGCAGGACCCACCACCAGCGGGCGGATGGATGTATATACGCCAAGGCTCATAGAGTTGGGACTTGCCGGAATGATAGGGAAAGGTCTCAGAAGTGATGAAGTAGTGGAAGCTATGAGAAAATTCGGGGCTGTTTACTTTGGAGCCGTGGGCGGAGCCGGTGCACTGCTTTCCAAATGCATCGTTTCTGAAGAAATCGCCGCCTTCCCGGAATTGGGTCCGGAAGCGCTGAGAAAGCTGGTGGTCAGGAATTTTCCGGCTGTTGTTATCATCGACAGTGAAGGCAGGGATCTGTACAGTTCCGGTCGGAGACGATTTCAGCATGTCTTCGCACAAAATCGCAAGATGTGAGATTTGTTAACACTTTGATTATCGATCATAAAACAGGGTATATTTTAAGTCAACAATAGTGTATAATAAACTGTAATTTGTAAAAATGAACTTCAATATTTTACAGGAGGTTTATCATGGCAAAAGTAACCAAGGATATGATAATCGCTGATATTTTATCACTGGACAGGGGCACTGTGCCGATACTGCTCAGGATCGGGATGCCCTGCCTCGGCTGCCCGTCTGCATCCGGAGAGACTCTTGAAGAGGCATGCGCAGTGCATGGTGTGGATGTAGATGAGATCGTGAAAGAACTGAACGAATATTTGGAATCCAAAAACGGCTGAGGTCTGCCGTAGAGGTGTTTTTTGGCCATTATCTGATGGGAAAAAAGAATATCGGATCTGAGGTTGACAAAACAGCAGATCGTACTGTATTATATATACTTGTGTGGCTCAGACACACAGGTGTATACAATACAGTTATGGGCCATTAGCTCAGTCGGCAGAGCACTTGACTTTTAATCAAGGTGTCCCGCGTTCGAGTCGCGGATGGCTCACCAGGCAAATGCCAAGGTAAAACCCGCTAATTTCAACGGTTAGCGGGTTTTTATCATATCCTGTTTGTGAATTGCGTATGCAATATCTAATTGTTGCAAATGCATTGTAAATTTTCCTCATTTACCAATGACTCTTACACGACAGCAGACTACCTGAAAGTGTAAACTTCTGTGTGTGCATCCGGCGATTGTTGCGTTTTGAAAGTAATCGATCCGGTTCGTTGTACCATTTTTGGACTTCTGGGCAATGGTACGATAGTTTTTCCAGTTTTTCATGTTTTTCTGTACCGTTTTCGGATTTCTGGGCGGATAATTATTGATTTTTTTCCATTACAACTATACGTAATGTTAATTATGCGGGTTTTATGTAGACTATTTTGCTTCTGAAAAGGCTCTCCAAGTGTTTTTTGTCCCAGAAGTCCAAAAATGGTACAGAAAATCGACTGAAACTTTTTCAGCGGTCCGGGCATTCCCTGACGGCACCCCGGGGATATGACCAGGGATCAACTATCAAATATAGTTGAATGATGGCTGCATTCAGTGATTGCGTGCAACAAAGGAGAGAAAACAGCGCAAGGCAACTTCCCGTATATGGGTGCTGCCTTGCATCCTGAGTGTTGTTGCTGCCCTTCTGCTTTATTGTTTTGACTTTCCTTGTATCAATGCCGCATAACGTGCATTTGTACCGGTAGTGTTTCGCTGGCACCAGCAGAGCTTCATTTGGGCCAGCAGAGCTTCACTTGAACCGGCAGAGCTTCATTTGCACGGATCCTTGCAGGGCGGACACTTTGCAAAATACTCGTCATAGTATTTGTGTGTTGCGTCTTCGTATTTATGCACATGTCCATCGGCAACTTTGGTTATCGCGCAGTACATGTGATAGTGCTTCCCGCCCACATATATCGCCGGACCGGTGGCATTGCGGTATTCATGGACATGCCCGTCGGCAAGAGAAGTTTTCCCGCTCATATAATGAATGTGGCCGGGTTCGTTTCGGTCGCAGCTCGTCATTCCCTCATAGTTATGCCAATGCCGGTCATCTATCGTTGTTTTGCCAAGATAGTAATGTGAATGCATTGAAAACCACCTCCGATATATTGTATTTTATGTTAACCCCGCTTCTTGTGTGAACGATTCAGGCCAGTTGGTTAGCAAATCGGTTCAAAAAGACTCCTGCTTCAGAAGATTTCTTTGAATTAGTGAACTGATGCCTTGTTATAATTGATATATTGGATATATTTTGTTAAAATATATCCATAAAGAATAACAGACAGTGAGTTTTGAGATTATCTTATCTAACCTGCTAATGTTCACATCATATTGTTTTTGGAGGTATTATGACAATAGACCCGCGTTATGAAATACTTCTCAGTATCTATAGTATCGATTACCTTTTAAGATGCAATGTGGTGGAATTAGCTGGTAAGGAGCTCAGGCTCGCGCCTGTCTCAGGCAAGACAGATATGTTCCAGCCTCTTGATCCTGTGGTGCTGATCAGCCATGACACTGACAGAATAATGACCATGTCAGCGGATGTAGCTGACATTGACCAGCAATCCTGCTGTATCACGCTGATCATGCGCAATGAAGAAGTACCCCATGAGCGGCGTGTATTTGAAAGATATCCCGTATCACTTATGATCAGCGCCCGAAAAAAGTACTCCAATAAAAGGCTCCATATGCTTGTCAGGAACATCAGCCTTTATGGAATGATGGTGATTTCTGAAGTGGAGCTTGATGTGGAAGAGCAGATAGATATCGATCTGATTACTGAAAAGAACATGTTTTACTTCAGCGGCATGGTAGTCTGGAAAAACAGGCTGGTCAATGACAGCTTCGAATACGGTCTTCAACTGACACATTATGATATAGCTACCAGGTATATGTTCCAGGAATACCTGACGAAGCAGAAAACCAATTTTGCAAATATGATACCAAGGGCAAGATAGATCAAACAAAGCATATTAACATACGATTTAAACAGTCACATGATCTTATAGAAGTCCAGGTTTTCCTGCAATGCCTGATCCAGTGAGCCGTTTGCCCTGATATATGTCTTATACCTGTTTTCCAGTTCCTTCACCTTTCTGGCACGCTGGATCTTGAACTGCGAAAGCAGGTCTGAGTAGATAGGCTGCTTTTCCAGTTGCTCTCTGATCTGCCTGGAAAACGGGCAGTGCTTGAAGAATATACTCCTTGCAACTCTGTTGAGCCGGGGGTTCCCGTTGGATTCATTGCATATCCATATCTCATATTCCGAGGTGAATATTTCCCGCAGCCTGTTGCGATATTTCGAAATCAAAGATTTAACCTTTTCCTTTGCTTCTTCGGTGAGTTCACGGTTTTTGCGGTAGAACTGTATATAGTCCGCATAATCGGCCGTCAGGGAGCTTTGCGTGATATCATTCCAGGCGGAGCCCATCATGGTCCTGCAGAGCTCCCATCTGAAATTGCCCGCCAGCCTGATGATCATATCGTCGAGATTTTCATCGGTGAAAACCGGCAGTATGAATCTCCCCGGGCTGCTCCTGACTCTTCCGGTGATCTCCTGCCACATCATTGCCTTTGTACCGTAAACAGGCATGAGCAGTATGTCAGGCATCACTTTTTTCATAATCAGCTCTTTTTCTATACCCTTTTCGTCATTTCTGTAATGTATCTCCCTGTGGAAGAGTGAGTAGTCTATCTCCAGCACTCTGTTCAGCTTTTCACGGATGACGGAGGGCGAAACGAATGCACGGTCAGGGTCGTAAGGAGCGGCATCTCTGTGCAGTATGGGAAAATACGTAGATATCCTGCCCTGGACCAGTTTATGGTTGTTTTTTACCATATTGGTAATCTCGAAGGTCAGCCTGTCTTCGCGATTGTTCATATAGGCCGCTTTATCGCTGTCGGTCAGCTTTCCCTGCTTTTTAAGCTGCCGGAACGTATCTGCATAATCATGGCCAAAACTGTCTACCGACGGATCCTTTGACATGTTGTATATTTCGGTCAACCATTCATGCATGAAGTATACATTGACATCTTCGGTGACATGATCCATGCCTGCCAGCTTGTAGATAGCCATTATCTGATCTGTGTCAAGGAGTTTTTCATCCATATAGCCAAAGGACAGGAACATCCTGATCAACCTGGAGTCATCCTTTGTTTGGAGGGCTTTTCTGAAGACTTCAGAGTAGATGTCAAAAAACTGATCTGCTACTGCTTTTCTGACGGTCCTGGCGGTTTCATCGGTTGAAAGCTTGTCCTTGAGGTTTCTGAATGCTGTGAGATTCATCATGAAGCAGGTTGCTTTATCTTCCGGGATCCCGGCGTATTCCAGGATCCTGACCGCACTGTTGTTCAACTCCTCGGGCAGGCTGAGTATCGAGTCCGGTGAAACAGATATGCTGCCTGATTTTCCGTCAGTTTGTTCCAGGACAGACAATGCTGCTGTCCTGTCTGTATGCAAATGCTCGAAATAATCGAAATCGATGCCTGTATCGTGCTTGTATTCCTGATCCATGTGTGAGGATATGTCCTTCAGCTTGTCATATATGTATGATGCGGCATCCAATGCAGGTGTATAGTCGATGTTCTTTTCTCTCATCTCGAAGGCGGCTTTTATAAATGCGCTGTAGGCATTATCCTCGTCAGTGCTGTAGAGGAAACTGATGATCTCTTCCATATGTCTGAAGACCCTGCGCAGGTCGGCTATTATGATTTCAAGGCACTGTGATGCTTCAGCCGCATGTTTTCCGGTCACGTACATGTCCGCTGAAAAGAAGGATTTCCTGATGTCAGGCGATATGCTGTTCAGGCGCTGGTAATAGAGGACCTGGTCCTGCAAACCGGCATCTTCCCGAATAGATACTGAGATACCTGCTTCTTCTGATTCCGTGAATTGCCTGCTGAAGGCTGAGGGTATCGTGATGCCTTTCTCTTGCAGATTTTCAGCTACGGATCTGCCTGTTTCAGAAACATTTCTGGATAGCGGGTCCAATTCGTATGTGTCGACAATTGATACATAGTAGGCACACAGATTGCGGTATATGCTGTCTATGGCACGACACAATGAGAGTGCCCTGCCGAGAGCCTGGTATGAGTTGAGTATCAGATAACATATTGAATTGATTATATATGCACCATACTCTTTCTGCTTACTGACCAGTTCTCTCAGTTCATGCCTGCTCTGCGCAGGGCGGGAGAACAGACAGCAGTCTGTGGCGGCAATGTATGTCATCATGTTTTTTCCATTGGTAAACAGCTCATTGGCACCTATAAAGATGTTCTCATCGAGGTCGAAAAGTTTATATCCGATGCGGACTGTATTGTCAGAGTCCGCAGGAGCGGGCTGGCTGCCTGCAGAAGAAATGTAAGCTTCAAGCTTTCCCTGAAGCAGCAGTATCAATGCATCCGGACTTTCGCCCTCGGTCATGACCTTATGATTCCTTTGCACATTATACGTGCCATTGTTATTTGCGCCGTTAACACTTGCCTGATGATCCATCCGACTGCTCCGTTATGATTTGTGATAGATAATGAAAAAATTGACTACATATATTATACATCAATTCTGTGCCGCGTTAAAGTAAGGCTATGATGTTATTGTCGGGTAATCTGTTTCAGACACCAGCACTTGTATTACATAGTTCTGGAATGGCGGTCATCTGTAGTTCCGGGAATGTCGGTAAGGGTCAGTCCGCTGTTTTTTTCTTCGGCCCACCTGATATTCCATTCGTTTTCAAAGAGCAAAACCGACTTTTCTCCGCTGTCCTGCACCACCATGGTCGAGCTTGTGAGGTTGAGCCCTGCCGTATCGTCCACCTCCGAAGCTATCCATCTTGCATACCTGTAGGGAAGGTGGTTGATTTTAAGATCGACGCCGTATTCATGCTTCAGTCTGTGCTCCAGCACTTCGATCTGCAGGATCCCGACAGCTCCCACTATTATCGATTCCATGCCTGAATCAGGCTGCCTGAATACCTGGATCGCCCCTTCCTCCGCAAGCTGAGAGATGCCTTTGATGAATTGCTTTCTCTTCATCGAATCTGCGGGAGAGACTCTGGCAAAGTGCTCAGCAGGGAATACAGGGATGCCTTCGTACCTGAAACGCCTGTTACCTTCGCACAGCGTATCGCCAATCCTGAATATGCCAGGATCAAACACCCCTATGATATCGCCCGGGTAGGCTTCTTCCACGATAGCCCGATCCTGGGCCATGAATTGCTGGGGCTGCGCCAGCCTGACTTCCTTGCCGGCCCGCACATGATAAACTGACATGCCTTTTGTGAATCTGCCGGAGCAGACGCGTATGAAAGCCAGCCTGTCCCTGTGGGTCGGGTTCATATTTGCCTGGATCTTGAAGACAAATCCGGAAAAGCTCTCAGATACAGGATCGATCTCACCTGCATCAGACATTCTCGCTCCGGGCGGCGGAGCCATTTCCAGGAACTCCTCCAGGAACGGCTGTACTCCGAAATTCGTCATGGCGCTTCCGAAGAACATGGGAGTCAATTCTCCGGTAAGGACTTTTTTCAACGAGAATTCATCACCGGCTATATCCAGCAGTTCGATCTCCTCTTGCAGTCTGTCGTGGTAATGACTGCCCAAAAGGTCAGCAAATACGGGATCGTCGACAGATCCTCTGATGGAGTTTACAACGGTACTGCCATGCCTGCTCCCTTCAAACAGCTCTATCTGCTGGAGTTTTCTGTTGTATACGCCCTTGAAATCCCCGTCAGTGCCAATTGGCCAGTTCATGGGATATGAGCGTATGCCAAGTACGTTTTCGATCTCTTCCATCAGAGAAAAGGGGTCCTTGCTTGCCCTGTCCATTTTATTGATAAAGGTGAATATGGGGATGCCCCGCATTTTACAGACATGAAACAGCTTTATTGTCTGTGCCTCCACTCCTTTTGCACCGTCAATGAGCATCACGGCGCTGTCGGCTGCCATAAGCGTCCTGTAAGTGTCTTCACTGAAGTCCTGATGACCCGGAGTATCAAGTATATTTATGAAATATCCGTCATATTCAAACTGCATGACACTGCTGGTAACTGATATACCTCTCTGCTTCTCTATCTCCATCCAGTCCGAAACGGCATAGCTGCCTGATTTCCTGGCCTTGACGGCACCTGCGAGTCTGATGGCACCTCCATACAGCAGAAGTTTTTCAGTGATGGTGGTTTTTCCTGCGTCAGGATGTGAAATTATTGCAAAGGTCCTTCTTCGTTCTGTTTCAGCCTTAATAGTGTTGATCCTGCCTGATTCCGTCTTTTCGCTCATTTTACGATCATTCCCCGATAAAATTTTTCATTTCATATTAACTTATAACAAACATTCCTGTCAAACATATAATAAATGTACTATAATAGAAAATAGAACAGAGAAATATCCAAAAGAGTGAGGAGAAAGCAAATGACATATACAAAAGAGCAGATAACGATCACTTTTGATTCAGGGGAAAAAACTGCAGTCGTCCGTAAAGGCACGACACTGCTTGAACTGGCTCGTGAATTCGCCAGCCTGCGCCGTGAAGCCATAATTGCGGCAAGAGTGGACAATGATATCAAGGAGCTGACATATGGGCTGCAAGAAGACTGCAATGTGAGCTTCATAGACCTGACAGAGGAAGACGGGATGAGGATATACAGAAGAAGCCTGTATTTCATATTCATGAAAGCGGCCAACGATCTGTTTCCTGACAGAAGAGTAATCATCAGCCATGCGGTAAGCAGGGGGTTGTACTGTGAGCTGAGGGGTGAAAAGGAGCTTGAGCCGCATGAAGTTAAGCTTATCGAAGACCGAATGCATGAGATAGCAGAACAGGCGATACCCTTTGAGAAAAGAGAGCTTCCACTTCAGGAAGCGGAGGCATTGTTCGAGTCCAGCGGCAGGATGGACAGATACCATGCCATTGAGCACAGAAACAAGGCACTTGTCACGATATACAACTGTGGTGGCATGGATGACTATTTCTACGGCTATATGGCTCCTGATACCGGATATATAAAGGTATTCGGACTTAAATACTATCAGGGTGGGCTCATTATAAGGTTTCCCGATAAATCATCACCGGGGAGACTGCCTGAATTTATTGAGCAGGAAAAGCTGTTCAACATATATCTGGAATTCAAAAGATGGGGCCGCATACTGGAGATCGAGAATGTGGGCGCACTCAACAATCTTGTCAAGGAGGGCAGGATCACTGAGATAATAAGGATCTCCGAGGCGCTGCACGAAAAGAAGATAGCAAATATAGCAGACATGATCGCCGACAGCGGGCACAGGAAAAAGATCATCCTCGTATCCGGTCCTTCATCATCAGGCAAGACCACATTCGCCCAGCGACTTTCCATACAGTTGAGGGTCAACGGCCTTAAGCCAGTCACCATATCGCTGGATGACTATTTTGTCAATCGTGAGGAAACGCCCAGGGACGAGGACGGAGAATACGATTATGAAGCACTCGAAGCGATAGACGTGAAGCTGTTCAACAAGCAGCTCAATGAGCTCATCCAGGGCAAAGAGGTGGAACTGCCGCTATTCAATTTCAATACCGGATCAAGGGAGCCGGTGGGCAGAAAACTGCAGATAGATGATGATCATGTACTGATCATCGAAGGCATACATGGACTCAACGAAAAGCTCACTGCGGAGATACCGCGGGAAAGCAAGTTCAAGATATATGTAAGCGCACTCACATCGATGAACATCGATGACCATAACAGGATCCCGACGACGGACAACAGGATCCTCAGGCGGATAATCAGGGACCACCAGTTCAGAGGCTGCAGTGCAGTGAGCACTATCAGGAGATGGCCCTCCGTCAGGCGCGGTGAGGAGAAGAATATCTTCCCGTTCCAGGAAAGTGCCGATGTCATGTTCAACTCGGCGCTGATGTATGAGCTGGGTGTTTTGAAGACATACGCCGAGCCGCTGCTCCTGGAGATCGACAACAGTACCGTGGAATACTCCGAGGCGAGAAGGCTCATCGAATTCCTGAGTTATTTCCTGCCGATAGACGAAAAAGATGTGCCTGCCAACTCCATCATCAGGGAGTTCATAGGTGGCAGTTGTTTCTATTGAGTATCCTGCAGAAAGGATAACTTCAATTCATTTTAAGTGATGAAGGTCAAATGATAAAGAAGGCTCCATGATGCCGGCTTCTGCCAGACACCATGGAGCCTGCCAATTAATTTGAAGATATGGGGCAGGTAAAGTCAGCTATTATCCTGTTTGTAGTAGAAAGTAGCGCAGTCAGTTTGTTCAGATGTCCTGGAACCTTTCGGTTCGACATGGATCTGTGATGCACTGCAGCGGTCGCCTTGCATATAGAAATAGCAGGTATCCACGGAACAGATGATGCCTTCATTCGGGCGATCCATCTTTTGAGCTCTCATGGTCTGGCCTCCTTATGATTTGACTTCAGAATTATTATTAGCGATATGGGGCAATTTATTAGTCTTATAATACTTCATTTTTCTGCCGGAATGCATAAGTTTAGTACATGCAGGTCGATTATAATGTGAGTTTATTTAGTGCATCAAAAAGTTTTATTTTATTGACGTATTTCATTGATTTGCAGCGGCTGAAGTAGTATACTTAATAATGTAATATTAAAAAGATCAAATCGGGAGGGGAGACTATGGCTTACTTGTTAGGTATTGACATTGGAACGTCAGGCACCAAGACGGTCTTATTCGATGAGCACGGCAAAACCATAGCCAGCGCACTCAGGGAATATCCGCTTTACCAGCCTCAGATAGGATGGGCTGAGCAGGATCCCGAGGATTGGTGGCAGGCTGCCTGTGATGGGATCCGCGCGGTGCTGGCCAAAAGCGGGGTAAAGGCAGAAGATATCAGCGGCATAGGGCTGTCCGGTCAGATGCACGGCATGGTCCTGCTTGATTCAGACAACAAAGTGCTCAGACGCTCTATCATCTGGTGTGACCAGAGGACCACGGCAGAATGCGAGCAGATAACTTCACTTGTCGGTGAGAAAAGGCTGATAGAGATCACGGCAAATCCTGCACTCGTAGGTTTTACTGCATCAAAGATAATGTGGGTGAAGAATAATGAGCCTGATGTTTTTGAAAAGATCAAGAAAATCCTTCTCCCGAAGGACTACGTCAGGTTCAGACTGACTGGCGAATTTGCCACGGAAGTTTCTGACGCCAGCGGTATGCAGTTGATGGATATACCGGGAAGGTGCTGGAGCGATGAGGTGCTTTCGAAGCTGGGGATCGAGAAACAGTGGCTGGGTGAACTTTATGAGTCCCAGGAGGTCAGCGGCCATGTCAGCCAGGAAGCAGCTTCAGTGACAGGACTGAAGCCCGGAACGCCAGTGGTCGGCGGTGGCGGAGACCAGGCGGCTGGTGCTGTGGGCAATGGTATAGTCAAACCTGGAGTAGTATCTTCGACCATTGGTACATCTGGTGTTGTATTTGCCTATCTTGACAAGATCAAAATAGATCCGCAGGGACGACTCCAGACATTTTGCCATGCCGTACCGAACACATGGCATGTAATGGGTGTCACCCAGGCAGCAGGATTCTCGCTTAAATGGTTCAGAGACAATCTGTGCAGAGAAGAAATGAGCGTTGCCGAGCTTATGGATGTCGATCCTTATGTATTGATGGATAAGGAAGCGGAAAAAGTGAAGCCGGGAAGCAATGGCCTGATATATCTGCCGTATCTTATCGGCGAAAGGACCCCCCACCTGGACTCAGATGCCAGGGGTGTGTTCTTTGGACTTTCAACAGTACATAAGAAGAGTGATATGATAAGATCCGTCATGGAAGGTGTTGCTTTCAGCCTTAAGGACTGCCTTAGCATCATCGCGGATCTGGGAGTGGATATAAAAGAGGTACGTGCTTCGGGCGGCGGAGGCAAGAGCAGGCTGTGGAAGCAGATGCAGGCTGATGTTTTCGGACTCCCGATAACCACCATCAATTCCAGCGAGGGTCCCGCACTGGGCGCGGCTCTGTTGGCCGGAGTCGGCACAGGTGTTTATAAGGATGTGGCTGAGGCATGTGACACAGCTATCAAGCCGGTGGATGTCCAGCAGCCGGTTCCACGGAACATTGAGGTTTATTCCAGGTTCTACGAGCTGTATGGTCAGCTATACAGATCACTTAAGAAGGACTTCAGGGATCTGTCACAGATAATGAAAAACATATGAGGTTTGTAAATGACAAAAGGTAAGACCGGAAACAGCAAATTCTTAAAAGCTTATAATGAGACGGGCATATTGGACCTGATCCGTATGAAACAGGCTGTTTCAAGAGCGGAGCTTTCAAAGGAGACCGGATTGTCGCCCACAGCCATCAGCGGCATAGTATCTTCGCTGATAGAGAGGGAGTATATCCATGAAGTTGGAACAGGTGAGTCGAGCGGCGGAAGAAAGCCGGTGCTTCTGGAACTGAAGCCGAACTCATGGTATTCTGTGGGACTGGATATAGAGGTCGACATAATACAGTTCGTACTGATGGACATAACCGGCCAGGTACTGCATGAGGGATCTGTCCCGCTGCGCGTCAACACGCCGGAGATGGCAGTTATGGCATCTGCTGCATGCGTCAGGAACATAATGCAGAAGTTCTCCATCAAGAAAGAAAGACTGCTGGGAGTGGGGATCTCAGTACCCGGAATGGTGGATTCCAAATCCCGCAGGGTCGTGCTGGCTCCGAATATCGGATGGGAGGATGCAGATCCTGCCGGGATGCTCAAATCGAAGCTGGGACTTCCTGTCTACATCGAAAACGAGGCAATGGCATCTGCTATTTGTGAGAACTGGATAGGATCATGCCAGGTGGCAGGAAATTTTGTCTGCCTGAATATCAAATCGGGAATAGGCGCAGGCATTTTCACCGGCGGCAGGCCCTACAGGGGAACCAATGGCAGTGCCGGAGAAGTGGGTCATATAGTCGTAGATGAAAATGGACCCAGGTGTGGCTGTGGTAACTATGGATGCCTTGAGACAGTGGCTTCCACCGTCAGCATCATCGAGAAGACAAGGAGGATCGTCAGACAGGGGGTCGTTTCCAGTCTGAATGACCTGGAAAATATCGATGAGATAACGCTGAAGGATATAGCGGAGGCTGCAAGGGAAGGGGATGCTGCGGCGATCAATGTTCTTGATGAGGCTACGCGTTATATCGGCATAGCATTATCCAATCTGATCAATACGCTCAACCCATCCATGATCGTACTGGGCAAGGACTTTACCGTATATGGCGATCTGGTCCTGGGTACACTTAGAAGCATCATCGACACCAAGGCACTTAAGAGACCTGCTTCGAATGTCGAGCTCGTTATTTCAGAGATAGGCGAAAGAGCTTCAACGCTGGGGGCGGCGATAATCCCTCTCAAAAACTTGTTTGGCAGATAGACAGCGTAATGCATCACTTAAAGATTTATAAATCAAAAATAAAAAAATGGAGGTTAGATTATGGCTGAGTATTTCAAGGGTGTACAAAAAATCAAGTATGAGGGCAAAGGCTCCGACAACCCGCTGGCATTCAAATACTACAATGCAGACGAAGTAGTAGCCGGCAAGAGGATGGAGGATCATCTGAGGTTTGCCGTGGCATACTGGCACACTTTCCAGGGAACGGGAACCGATCCGTTCGGACCGGTTGGAACTGCTGTCAGACCCTGGAACCATATAACGGATCCGATGGATCTGGCAAAGGCCAAGGTAGAAGCGAATTTCGAATTCTGTGAAAAGCTCGGGGCCTCGTTTTTCTGTTTCCATGACAGGGACATAGCACCTGAAGCCGACACGCTGAGGGAAACCAATAAGAGGCTCGACATCATCGTCGCGGCGATCAAGGACAGGATGAAGGACAGCAGTGTCAAGCTTTTGTGGGGAACCACCAATGCTTTCGGGCATCCGAGATTCACACACGGTGCTTCCACATCCCCCAACGCTGACGTATTTGCATATGCCTGTGCCCAGGTCAAAAAAGCTATGGAGATCACGAAGGAACTGGGCGGCCAGAACTATGTATTCTGGGGCGGCAGGGAAGGATATGAGACACTGCTCAATACCGACATGAAACTGGAGCTCGACAATATGGCGCGCTTCCTCAGAATGGCAGTCGACTATGCGAAGGAGATCGGCTTTGAAGGTCAGTTCCTGATAGAGCCCAAGCCGAAGGAGCCCACAAAGCATCAGTATGATTTTGATGCAGCGACAGTGATAGGCTTCCTCAGGGCATACGGACTTGAACCCTATTTCAAGCTGAACATCGAGGCAAACCATGCAACGCTGGCACAGCACACCTTCCAGCATGAGCTCAGGGTAGCCCGCATCAATGATATGCTCGGAAGCATAGATGCGAATCAGGGCGACCTGCTGTTGGGATGGGATACAGACCAGTTCCCGACGAACATATATGATACGACGCTCGCTATGCTGGAAGTTCTCAAAATGGGAGGCTTCACAACAGGCGGCCTGAATTTCGACTCCAAGGTCAGGAGAGGTTCCTTCGAGCCTGAGGATCTGTTCTACGGCCATATCGCCGGGATGGATACTTTTGCAAAAGGTCTGAAGATTGCAGCGAAGATAGTGGAAGACGGTAAGTTTGACAAATTCGTTGCTGACAGGTACAAGAGCTACACCAGCGGCATTGGCAAAGATATTGTCGAAAATAAGGTAGGTTTCAAGGAGCTCGAGCAGTATGTACTGGACCTTGACAAGGTCACTGTTGAATCAGGCAGACAGGAAATGCTTGAAGCTATACTCAACAGCTATATACTTGAGGACTGAGATCTGATTGCCTGAGACATACAGCAACAATGTCCGGGATCAGCGCATAGAAAAGCGTTCAGCGACGGCTGCCGTGGGTTTCGTATCATTTCTGCGCGATGATACGGGGCCAGCGGCAGCTCTTTTTTATGGAAAGAGGCAGGGCGATGCTGCTGCAAGGTTTTTTCCATATGGTCGGGGTGTCACCTTGTCTTTCTCCGGCATAGGATGATAAAGGAGATCCTTTGATGCTTGCGGGGAATATGATGTATTTTGCTGCTGGTGGCAGGAAGAGAACAATAAAACCCTACGACAGGGACAAGGCTGTCCGGTATGCACATAGATGGGCTTATGAGCGAAATCCGGCCTATTATGACTTCGAAAAACTGGGTGGGGACTGTACCAACTTCGCTTCGCAGTGCATATATGCGGGAAGCGGGATCATGAACCATACGCCGGTCTATGGCTGGTATTACATCAACTCTTATAACAGGACAGCATCCTGGACGGGAGTGAACTACCTTTACAACTTTCTCATCAACAACAGGGGAGCAGGTCCTTTTGCAGAAGAAGTGGATGTTTCAGATGTGCAGCCCGGGGATATC
>Ga0116180_1000284_pt1 | contig 49952 bp, 41 predicted proteins | sample AD_UKC073_MetaG_FD_89804 | JGI IMG/M metagenome (GOLD analysis project Ga0116180, IMG submission 89804) | Active sludge microbial communities of municipal wastewater-treating anaerobic digesters from USA - AD_UKC073_MetaG | ecosystem: Engineered > Bioreactor > Anaerobic > Digestate | place: USA... | reverse complement strand
GGCGGGATACCCTTCGTCAGCGCGGCCAGCCAGGCCATCTGGCAGGCGAAAGTGCCGCCTGACCTGCAGGGGCGGGTGTTTGCCACGCGCAGCGTGGTCAGCCGGAGCGCGATGCCGATTGCCTATCTGCTGGCCGGGCCGCTTGCCGACCAGGTCTTTGAGCCGCTGCTGATGGAAGGCGGCGCGCTGGCCAGCACAATCGGCACGGTGCTGGGGACCGGGCCAGGGCGCGGCATGGGGTTGATGTTCGTCACGATGGGAGCGCTCTGCCTGCTCGTGACCTCGATGAGCGTGCTGCACCCGCGCATCCGTCGCGTCGAGCTGGAGATTCCCGACTACGCGCCCGTCGCGATGTCGCAAACCGCGGCTACAGCACTCCAGCCAGGGGATGATTAATCCCGCCTGAGAGCCGCGATTTTTACAAATCACACCAACCGTAGAGATTCCAACTGTAGGGGCGGGTCTGAGACCCGCCCCTACTCGTCAGATCCCCTGATCGCCCCCTCATAGGGGGAGGATGGCGTAGGTTGCAAGGCAACCACTGTCAGAGGGGTGTAGAGAAATCGCAGAGCGATTTCTCACTGGCAGTTGGCTATGCCAACTGCACGCTGCGCCGGGCTGTAACAATTGGCCAGCAGGGGCAGGTCTATTGATGCGGTCGATATGGAGCATCGCGCATCACGACCTGCCCCTACCGTGCGTTTATTACCGCCTCGCCGCGCCCTCCAGCACGCGCCAACTGGAGCCCTCCGGCCCAAGCTGCCAGACCGCACCATCCGGGCCGGTCAGGTAGCAGGAGGAGTACTTCGGCGCGGAGTCGCACTGGAAGAGCGCCGTATAGCCAACCTCCTGCACCAGCCCCCAGCCCACGCGCTCGCGCACGTTCAGATACGGCTCGGCCTCGCCACGCCACACCATGCCGAAGCCGCGCACCGGCTGCACAAGGCCCGGCGGCGGCTCGATGCCGGGGTCGCTCTCCGGCAGGCCGGGCTGCCAGGGGTCGGAGACGGGGCTATAGGCCGGGACTCCACCATCACCGTACAGCACGTAGATGCGGGCCCTCTGGCCCAACCAGAACATGTGACCGCGCTCGAACGGCTGGTAAGCCGCAGCCGTCTCGATGGCGGGATCCACCGGGCAGATATCCGGCGCGGGCGTGAAGAACCACTCCGCCGTGCAGCGCACCCGCACGATGACGAGCGCCTGTTCCTGCCGCTCGCCGCTGGAGACGAACAGCATAAACTGCACCTCGTTCCGATCCCGGTCACTCGTCTCAACGACCATCGAACCGCTGAGCGGCACATCCCAGAACTGCCCGAGCTGCCCGGTTGGCATCAGCCGGTACAGCGTGGCCGTGTCGCCGGTGGCCTCCCACGTCAGCGTCACCGGGTCGCCGGGGTTGATCTCCGCCGGACTGGCCTCGAACGACCGGATCAGCTCATGCGTCACCGGTGTGGGCGGCGGTTCACCCTCCAGCGTGGCCGTCGGAGAGATGGTCGGGCCGGGCCTCTGTGTGGCAGTCGGCCTAGGGGATGGGCTCACGGCCACCGTCGGCGTGGCGCTGGCGCGCGGCGTCTCCGTTGCGGTGGGCTGCGCCCCGGCGGTCTGCGTAGCAGCAGCCGTCTCAGTGAGCGGCATGTCGGTCAACATCGCAACCTGCGTGCGGTATTCCGATGTGGCCCTGACGTCGGGCGTTGCGGTGTTGAAAGGCGGGGTCGGTGTGAGGGTGGGGGTCGGCGTCGGTCGCACGCAGCCTACCACGCCGAGCATCACGAGTAAAAGCAGCAGCACAGCATGCTTCAGCATGGTTAACCTTTCCTGCGAACGGGCAGATCCCGGTCTGTGCAGCCCGTTCACCATGCACAGCACCCATCACTATAGCCGAAAGCCCATTTCGCGCCAGAGGGTCAAAGGGGGCCCGGAGCCGCGACGTTAAGGTATACCTGCGCCCCGCCCAGCCACGAAGCGGCATTTTCAGCTAACCAAATCCTTACCCCCTATCCCGAAAAAGGGACTTGACTAAATTAATCCGCATACTATAGAATGTGTTTTAGTTGGTTGGGTCAACAAACAAGAGGCGTTTGCGATCCCCTCACGTGTACCACACACGTGCACCACACGCACTCGCACACACAAACCCTTCTTCACGCCTCTCCACACTCACGCAAGGCGCTTAGTTAAACAACAATTTATCCTGCTCATCGATTTCGCCTGACCGTCTCCGACTGAAGGCCAGAGAGCACGGACCCATGACCGCTCGACAGGCACGTCCTCGAACCGGGGATCAAGCGCTTGTGCGAGAAATCAACCTATCGTTGATCATGCACCAGCTACGCGAGCACGCGCCGATCTCTCGCGCCACACTCGCCGAGATCACCGGTCTGAACAAAACAACCGTCTCCAGCCTCGTGCAGGAGCTCATCGCCAACCAGTTTGTTCATGAGGTCGGCTATGACAACGCCGGTGTCGGGCGGCCCGCCATGCTGCTGGAGCTCAACCCCAATGCGGGCTGCATCATCAGCGCCGAAATCGGCGTGGATTTCGTCTATGCGATCCGTGCCAACTTCGCCGCCGAGATCGACTGGAGCAAGAAGCAGACGACCAGCCCCGGCATGAGCCAGGACGAGATTCTCAACATCGCGCTCGCGTTCATACGTGAGGCCATTGACTCAAGGAACGAGAACTGCGGTGACGTACTCGGCCTGTCGCTTGGCGTGCCCGGCCTGGTCGACCAGGAATCCGGCAACCTCATCTTCGCCCCGAACCTCGCCTGGCATAACGTGCCGCTCGCCCGCATGCTGCGCGAGAACTTCCCCGGCATCCCGATCTTCGTCGACAACGAGGCAAACCTGGCGGCGCTGGGCGAGCACTACTTCGGGGTGGCGCAGGGCTGCGACGACGTGCTCTATGTGAGCGTCGGCGTTGGGCTTGGCGGCGGCATGGTCCGCAACGGGCAGATCTTCCGGGGGAAAGCCGGGTTCGCCGGTGAGTTCGGGCACATGACGATCGACCCGTATGGCCGCCAGTGCAACTGCGGCAACCGGGGCTGCTGGGAAACGGTCGTCAGCCAGTCCGCGCTCTTCCGCGCCATCGAGCAGGCCGTGGCGGATGGCAAGCAGACCGTGCTCACCGAGATGACCGGCGGCGATTTCTCGGCTCTGTCGATGCCGCTCATACGCAAGGCTGCCGAGGAAGGCGACGCCGTTGCGCTGGAGGCGCTGGAGAAGGTCGGGCGATACCTGGGCATCGGCATCGCCGGGCTGATCAACGCGCTCGACCCCGACCTCGTCGTGTTCGGCGGCATTCTCAGCCTTGCGGCTGACCTGCTGCTGCCCACCGTCGAGGCGGAACTGCGCGCACGCACGATTAGCTGGGAGACTCACTCCACGCAGGTCGTCCGCTCCCAACACGGGTTTGACGCCTGCGTGATGGGAGGTGTGGCGGTAGTGCTGCAGACCATTCTGGCACAGCCTACCGCTGCGAGTCGCTAAGAACGTGAGTTTACTCGTCGGGCACAGTATCACACTGTGGAGAGGAAAATATTCTGACTGATAAGGAGGTGCCGCACCGCGAACGTCTCTCATTCTCGACGCTCTTTACTCTCTCACATCGCTTCTACAAGGGGAGGAAGCAGGAAGATGAGCAACAACAAAGTTCTGTACTTTCTGATCATGCTGCTGGCAGCCTTCGCACTTGCTGCCTGCGGCACCCCCGCCGCCCAGCCCAGTGGGGAAACCGGCGCGGAAACCGGCGGTGAGGCGCCAGTCGTCCCGGAGGAAGAGGAGGCTGCTGCTCCTGCTGGTGGCGTTACCCAGATCAACATCCTGTGGGCCCAGTGGGACCCGGCTGACTACCTGCAGCAGATCGGCAACATGTACGAGGCCGAGACCGGCATCAAGGTGAACGTCGTCCAGGAGCCCTGGGCCTCGTTCCAGGATCGCTTCTTCACCGAGATGGCCGCCGGTGGCGATAGCTGGGATATCGTCGTTGGTGACAGCCAGTGGCTCGGTGCCGGCTCGACCCAGGGCCACTACATGGACCTGACCGAGTTCCTGACCAGCACCGGCATTGCCGATACGGTCACGCCCGCCTCGCTGACCTACTACGCTGAATACCCCACCGGCTCGGGCACGTACTGGGCCTACCCCACCGAGGGTGACGCCGACGGTTGGGCTTACCGCCGTGACCTGTTCGAGGACCCCGAGGAGATGGCCGCGTTTGAGGAAGAGTACGGCTATCCGCTCGATGTGCCGCAGAACTACGAGCAGTTCCTCGACATCGCCCGGTTCTTCACCCGCCCCGAGGAGGGCCTGTACGGTGTGGCCATCTACGGCCAGAACGGCTACGACTCGATGGTGATGGGTGTTGAGAACACCATGTTCGCCTGGGGTGCGTCCTGGCAGGACGAGAACAACAATGTCCTGGGCGTCGTCAACAGCGAGCGGGCCGTCGAGGCGCTTGAAGTCTACAAGGAACTGTGGGACTGCTGCTCGCCGCCGGGCATGTCGTCTGCCTTCTTCAACGAGGTGAACGACGCCTACATCAGCGGGCAGGCCGCGATGGCGATGAACTTCTTCGCGTTCTTCCCCGCGCTCGTCAACCCTGAGGTCAACCCCTACGCCGAGAGCACCGGCTTCTTCGCCAACCCCGAGGGCCCCTACGGCGACCGTGGTGCGGCGCTGGGTGGCCAGGGCATGAGCGTCATCAACTACATCAGCGATGAGCGCAAGCAGGCCGCGCTGGACTTCATCGAGTGGTTCGCGCAGGAAGAGATTCAGACCGAGTGGGCCGCACTGGGTGGCTACACCTGCAACGCCAATGTCCTCGCGTCCGATGTCTTCCGCAATGCGACCCCATTCAACCCGGCCTTCGCCGAGACGATGACGTTCGTCAAGGACTTCTGGAACGTCCCGGTCTATGACCCGCTCCTGCAGGTGGCGAACCGCGAGTTCGGCGCCTACATCATCGAGGGTCGCGGCACGGCCCAGGAGACGATGGACCGCATCGCCGAGCAGCACCACCAGATTCTGGTCGAGGCGGGCCTGATCGAGGAGTAATCCGGCAGCCAGCCTCACCCGCGTGAACAAATCTGGGGAGGTGGCCTCGTGTCGCCTCCCCAGACACTGAAATGTGAAAAAGGGGGCCCTATGTCCTCAGTTGATGCACAGATAGCCGCACGCGAGGTCAGCGTCGAGCGCCCGCTCGTCAGCCGTCGCCGCCTGAGCGACCGCGCTATCCAGAATCTTTTCATCTGGCCGACGCTGATCCTGCTCATCCTTATGAACATCTTCCCGCTCTTCTACAGCCTGTTTCTCAGCTTCACCAACTACTCGGCCATCTCGCGGCAGGTCCCGGTCTGGGTGGGCTTCAGCAACTTCGCTCAGGTGTTGGGCAGCGAGCAGTTGTGGGGGTACTTCGCCACGACAGGCCGGTTTGCCTTCTTCAGCGTCGCCCTGCAAACCATCCTGGGGTTCAGCCTCGCCATGCTCGTGCGCGAGAAGTTCCGTGGCAGCGGCATTGTGACCACCCTCATCCTCATCCCGATGATGCTCTCGCCCGTGGTCGTCGGCCTGTTCTGGAAGCTGATGTACAACCCGACCTTCGGCTACCTCAACTTCCTGCTCGGCTTCGCCAACCCGGCGACCGCCCCCGACTGGCTGGCCGGGCGCTTCGCCAACCAGCCCATCCCCGGCCTGGCGCTGTGGTCGGTGATCATTGTCGATGTGTGGATGTGGAGCCCGTTCGTCATGCTGTTGACGCTCTCCGGGCTGAACGCCATCCCCGACTACCTGTATGAAGCGGCGGTCATCGACCGGGCCAGTTCGTGGTTCCAGTTCTGGCGGATCACCCTGCCGCAGGTCGCGCCGCTGCTGCTGATCGCGGTGCTATTCAGGACCATCGAGGCATTCAAATCCTTTGACCTGGTGATGGGCATGACAGGAGGTGGCCCCGGCACTCAAACGGAGCTGATCGCCGTCAACCTGTACCGGTTGGCATTCACCGAGTGGAATACCGGCGTCTCCAGCGCCGTGGCCTACATCATCCTGATCATCATTATCGCTATCAGCAATCTGTACATCCGGTATTTGAACCAGATGAGGCACGGGTAACCATGGCAACGTTCCAAGAGACTGGCCCACGCACGCCGGTCACGACCAGCATCCGCGTCGACAAAGTCCGCCCCGGTGCGCGCCTCACTCGCACCATCCGCGCCATCGTGGTCGTTGCCCTGGCGCTCGGCGGCCTGATCCCGGTGTTCGCGATGGGTATTACGGCTTTTAAGTCGCGCAATGCGGTCGTCTCCGTGCCGCCGAGCCTGATTCCCGTCCCGGATGGCGACCGGCTACGCCTCGAAGCAGCCGAGGCGCGGCGGCAAACAGGCGAGACAAGCCTTGCGCAGCATTTCTTCCAGCCGACGCTGGAGGGCTTCGTCTTCCTGCTCACCGAGCGCGCCCAGGCGGGGCCTGCCCGCGCCGCCCAGCTTGCCGAGCTGCGGGCCGAGGGCGAGCTGCCGCTGTTTGACCGCGTGGCGCTCAACGCCGGGCAGGAGATTCTTGGCCCCAGCCAGTATGTGGGCCGCCTCAAAAACTCGATCATCATCGCCGGCATATCGACGGTGGCTTCGGTCGTGCTGGGGCTGTTTGCGGCCTATGCCTTCAGCCGCTTCGACATCCCCGGCAAGGATGACCTGCTGTTCTTTATTCTGAGCACCCGTATGCTGCCGCCCGTTGTCGTCACCATCCCGCTCTTTCTGATGTACCGCACCCTGGGGCTGCACGATACGCACTTCGGCATGATTCTCCTGTATACCGTGTTCAACCTGTCGTTCTCGGTCTGGCTGCTCAAGGGCTTCATCGACGAGATACCGCGTGAGTACGAAGAAGCCGCCCTGGTGGACGGCTATTCCCGGCTGCAGGCGTTCTTCCGCATCGTGCTGCCGCAGGCGCTGACCGGCATCGCCGCGACGACGGTGTTCTGCCTGATCTTCGCCTGGAACGAGTACGCCTTCGCGCTGATGCTCACCAGCGAGGTGGCCCGCACCGCGCCGCCCAGCATCCCGACCATGCTCGGGCGCGGCGGCATCGAGTGGGCGGCGATTGCTGCTGGCACCCTGGGCTTCCTGATCCCGGTTGTCATCGTGACGTTTGCGCTGCGCAACTACCTGCTGCGCGGGGTCACGTTTGGCGCCATCCGTCAGTAAAGTACCTGTATTTCGTAGCAACGGACGTGACTTATGGCCACTATCGAACTTCGCCAGGTAGAGAAGAGATTCGGCAACCATCAGGCCGTCAAGCCCCTCGACCTGACCATCAACGATGGGGAGTTCGTCGTACTGCTCGGTCCGTCGGGCTGCGGCAAGACGACCACCCTGCGCATGATCTCCGGGCTGGAAACCGTCACCGGCGGCTCGATCTACCTCGGCGGGCGCAACGTGACCTGGCTGCACCCCAGCGAGCGCGACATTGCCTTCGTCTTCCAGCTTTTCGCGCTCTATCCGCACCTGACCGTGCGCCAGAACATCACCTTCCCGCTGCAGGCGCAGGGCGAGTCGCAGGAGACGATTGAGCGGCGGCTGGCCGAGGTGGTAAGGCTGCTGCGCATCGAGCACATCCTCGACAGCCGCCCCGGCAAGCTGAGCGGCGGCGACCGCCAGCGTGTGGCGCTCGCCCGCGCGCTTGTGCGACGCCCCGCCGCCTTCCTGATGGACGAGCCGCTTGGCGCGCTCGACGCCGAGTTCCGCGAGAGCATGCGCGCCGAGATCAAGCAGCTTCACATCGACCAGAACGCCACCACCGTCTACGTGACGCACGACCAGGTCGAGGCCATGGCGATGGGCGACCGCATCGTCGTGATGTCCAACGCTGAGATCCAGCAGGTCGGGACGCCCGCCGAGGTCTATCACGACCCGGCCAACCTGTTCGTCGCGCAGTTCATCGGCAGCCCCGGCATGAACCTGGTGAAGGGGCATTACATCGGCGGGCAGGTCATCATGCCGGGCGATAATAACCGCTACAACGTGCCGACCGACTGGGTCCCCGCGCTGAACAGGGCGACCGGCGGCGACGGCGACGTGATCGTCGGCTTCCGGCCTGAGGCGGCGGTCGCCGCGAGCGACGGCGAGTTGCTGGGCCAGGTCTATGCGACCGACATGCACGGCGCATACACCGTGCTCCACGTGAACATGAACCATGACGACATTGTGCATGTGCGTAGCAACCGCCGCACCACCTACCCCATCGGGACGCCGGTGCGCTTCAATCTCAACCCGCAAATGGTACGGTTCTTCGACCCTGTAACCGGGCAGGCGATTCGTCGGGAGGTTGTACAGTGAGCCGAGTAACCCTGAAACACATTACCAAGACCTTCCCCGGCGTGACCGCGCTCGACGACGTCTCGTTCGAGATTCAGGACGGCGAGTTCTTCGTGCTGCTCGGCCCGACGGGCGCGGGCAAGACGACGACGCTGCGCATCATCGCCGGGCTGGAGAAGCAGGATGAGGGTTCGGTCGAGTTCGACGGCGAGCCGGTCGATGATCTCGCGCCGCCCGACCGCGACGTGGCGTTCGTCTTCCAGCAGTACTCGCTCTACCCGACGATGACGGTGTACGACAACCTCGCCTTCCCGCTGCGCTCGCCGCTGCGCAAGCTACCTGAGGACGAGATCAGGCGGCGGGTTGAGGAGACCGCCGAGAAGCTGCGCATCAGCCACCTGCTGCAACGCAAGACCGCGCGCCTCTCCGGCGGCGAGATGCAGCGCGTGTCCATCGGGCGGGCCATCGTGCGCGAGCCGCGCATCTTCCTGATGGACGAGCCGCTCTCCAACCTCGACGCCAAGCTGCGCGAGGCGCTGCGCGTCGAACTTCAGCACCTCCAGCGCACGCAGGGCAGCACCACGCTGTTCGTCACCCACGACCAGATCGAGGCGCTGACCATGGCGGACCGCATCGGCGTACTGAACGAGGGGCGGCTGATCCAGGTCGGCACGCCGGAGGACATCTACGACCGCCCCGCCACGACTTTCGTCGCGCAGCTTGTCGGCACACCGCGCATCAACCTGGTTGAGGGCATGCCGGAAAACGGCTCGATCCACGCCCGCAACAGCGACCTGCACCTGCCCCTGCCGGGGAACCTCCGGCTGCCGTCGCGCTTCCTGCTCGGCGTGCGCCCGGAGGATGTCATCATCTCGCCCGACGGCCAGTTCAGCGGGCAGGTGCTACTCACCGAGCCGCTGGGCGTGGAGACGGTCGTACATATTGGGACGGGCCAGGAGCGGCTGCTGAGCCTTGTGCCGGGTATAGCGGAGTGGCAGATCGGCGAGAATATCCGGTTCGACATCTCGCATGACCGGCTGCACTGCTTCGGTCTGGACGGTAGCCGCATTCAAGCTTGATCCTGCTTTGCGCAAGGAGGATGCGCGTCATGAAGTTCGGCATTAACGCCTGGGTCTGGACCTCGCCCGTGACGACGGAAGAGCTGGAGAAGCTCGCGCCGAAGGTCGCCGAAATGGGCTTTGACATGATCGAGATCCCGCTTGAAGACCTGAGCGATCTCGACTTCAAGCGCGGCGCGGAGATCATCCGTGAGTGCGGGCTGGGGGTCAGCGGCTGTGCCGCCATGGGCCCCGACCGCGACCTGATCCACCCCGACGAGTCGGTCCGCCAGAATGGCATGGCCTACCTCAAGGGGGCTATCGACGCCTGCGCCACACTCGGCGCGACCAACCTCGTCGGGCCGCTGTACTCCGCGGTCGGGCGGACCTGGCAGCAGGCGCCGGAGGAACGCGCGCACGACCTCGACATACTGGTCGAGAACCTGTCTGAACTCGCCCGGTATGCGGAGGAGCGCGGCGTCCGGCTGGGGCTGGAGCCGCTCAACCGCTTCGAGACGAGCTTCATCAACCTCGCGGCGCAGGCCCGCGAGGTGGTGGACCGGGTGGGCCATCCCAACCTCGGCATCATGCTCGACACCTTCCACATGAACATCGAGGAGAAGCGCTTCGACACCGCGATCCGCACGGCGGGCGACCGCCTGTATCACCTGCACGCCTGCGGCAGCGACCGGGGCGCGCCCGGCTCCGGCACGATCAAGTGGGACGAAGTGCGGGACGGCCTCAAGGCCATCGGCTATGACGGCCCGGTCGTCATCGAGTCGTTCACGTCAAAGGTCAAGAGCATCTCTCGCGCCGCCGCCATCTGGCGAGACCTTGAGCCAAGCCAGGATGAGCTGGCCGAGAAGGGGCTTCGCTTTCTGAGGGACTTGCTCGCCTAGCATATTCGGATGATGATTGGTTCAGACGCGGTTCATGACCGCCTGATGACGTTTTACCCCTTCAGTCTCGTAGGAGGTCTACATCATGGCACGACCCGTTACCCTCTTCACTGGCCAGTGGGCTGACCTGACCCTCGAAGACGTTGCAAAGAAAGCCAGCGAGTGGGGCTTCGATGGTCTGGAGCTGGCCTGCTGGGGCGACCACTTTGAAGTGGACAAGGCGCTCGAAGATGACGGCTACGTGCAGACGCGCTGGGACATCCTCAACAAGTACGGCCTGAAGTGCTGGGCCATCAGCAACCATCTGGTCGGGCAGTGCGTCGCTGATGACCCCATCGACGAGCGGCACGAGGCCATCCTGCCGCCCCGGCTGTGGGGCGACGGCGACCCCGAAGGCGTGCGCCAGCGCTGCGCACAGGAGATGATCAACACCGCCCTCGCTGCCAAGAAGTTCGGCGTGAGCATCGTCAACGGCTTCACCGGCAGCCCGGTCTGGAAGAACCTGTACTTCTTCCCGCCGACCAGCCAGGACCTCGTGCAGCGCGGCTTTGACGACTTCGCAGCCCGCTGGAAGCCCATCCTCGACGTATTCGAGGAGAACGGCATCAAGTTCGGGCTGGAAGTCCACCCGACCGAGATCGCATACGACATCATCACCGCGCACCGCGCACTTGAGGCGCTGGACTATCACCCCGCGTTCGGCTTTAACTTCGACCCAAGCCACTTCATCCACCAGTTTGTCGACCCGGTCAAGTTCATCGACGAGTTCGGTGACCGCATCTGGCACGTCCACGTCAAGGACTCGAAGGTCGAGACGCTGGACGGGCGGCGCAGCATCCTCTGCTCGCACCTTGACTTCGGCGACCCGCGCCGGGGCTGGAACTTCGTCTCGCCGGGCCGGGGCGACGTCAACTGGGATGAGCTGATCCGTGCGCTGAACCGCGTCGGCTACAACGGGCCGCTCTCCATCGAGTGGGAGGACACCGTCATGGACCGCGAGTTCGGCGCACCTGAGGCGCTTGAGGTCATCCGCTCCGCCGACTTCCCGGCGTCGGATGTGGTTTTCGACGCGGCCTTCGCCGCCGACAAGAGCAAATAACCGGCTGTATCCCTGGGGCGGCGCCGGGGGCGCTGCCCCAACCTGATCCTGCCAGACCAACGGAGGTCAGCTTCATCATGAGTGAGAAAGACACGGGCTTCACCACCCAGGCAGGCCCTCGCGCTACCGGCGAGGCGCCGCATATCGGCGTTGGGATGCTCGGCTACGCCTTCATGGGCAAGGCCCACTCCAACGCGTACAAGACGCTGCCCTACATCATGTATCCGCCCGTCGCCATCCCCGACCTCGTCGCCATTGCCGGGCGTGATGAGGAGGCGTGCGCGGAAGCCGCCCGGCGTTACGGCTACCGCAAGTTCTACACGTCCTGGCGCGACATGCTGGAGGACGACGAAATCCAGCTCTTCGACAACGGCGGGCCGAACAACGTCCACGCCGAGCCGTCGATCCTCGCGGCGCAGGCGGGTAAGCACGTGCTCTGCGAGAAGCCGCTGGGCCGCACCGCCGAGGAAGCCAAAGAGATGTGGGACGCCGTCGAGAAGGCGGGCGTCAAGCACATGGTCGCCTACAACTACCGCTTCGTGCCGGCCATCCGGCAGATCCGCAAGCTGATCGAGGACGGCGCGCTCGGCCAGATCTACCACTGGCGGGCCGTCTACCTGCAGGAGTGGATCATGCCGCACTTCAACGTGCCGATGATCTGGCGGCTCGATGAGGAGGCCGCCGGCTCCGGCGCGCTCGGCGACCTCGGTGCGCACATCATCGACCTGGCGCACTACCTCGTCGGCGGCATCAAGAGCATCAAGGCTTACGCCAAGACGTTCATCACCGAGCGCCCGATCCCCGGCACCGACGAGATGGGGCACGTCGGCGTGGACGACGCCTTCGTCGCCGCCTGCGAGTTCGAGAACGGCGCGCTCGGCACGTTCGAGGCGACCCGCTTCGCGGGCGGGCGCAAGAACTACAACATGTTCGAGATCAACGCAGAGAAGGCCAGCGTCCGCTTTAACCTGGAGCGGCTCAACGAGTTCGAGATCTTCTGGAACACGAGCGAGCCGAAGGAAACGCGCGGCTGGTCGAACGTGATGGTCACCGAGGGCTACCACCCCTGGATCGAGCACTGGTGGCCCAGCGGTCACATCATCGGCTGGGAGCACACCTTTGTGCATGAGATCAACCACCTGCTCGATGCGATTGTGAACGACAAGCCGGTCGGCCCGCACGGCGCGACCTTTGAGGACGGCTACCGGGCCAACGTCATCACCGACGCCGTCCTTGAGTCGGCCCGGACCGGTCGCCAGGTGGATATCAAGTACTGATCGTCAGGCGGCGGGTGGGGCCGCCCCCGCCCGCCGCACACCAAAGCCAACCGGACACTGCTGTCGTAGAGGAACTACTTATGAGGAAGAAACGCACGCGCTTCCCGATCGGGCTACCCATTGCAGGCGTGATCCTGCTCATCGCCGGGTTTGCGCTGAGGCCCGTCATCCAATCAGTGCCAGAGGAGGTGGTCGTCCGGAACACGATCATCGCCGGTATCCCCTTCATCCTGATCTTCGTATCGATCATCATCTTCTTCATCAGCGCGATCTGGCTGCTCGCAAGCCAGCTCAACCACCGCATCCCGCAGCGCATCTACAACCCGATTGAGAAGGTCATCATCGCGGGCATTGTGCTGGGCGTCATCGGTATGTTCCAGCCCTGGCTGCACCTCGCCTACCGTTACGGATTCCTTCTCCTCTTCATCTCCACCCTCGCCTTCATCGTCTGGAGCCACATCATCCCGGCTGGGCGGCGTCCCCAGCACCTCACCGCCATCGATACCGGGGAAGTTACCGAACCGCATTAGCGGCACAGGCACAACCTGCCGCAGCCATCTTATCGCTTTAACAATTTCCGACCTGTCAGGCGGCGCGCGCAGCCGGTCGCCTGTGTGACTCGTGCAGCAGGCCGGCACTGGCCTGCGTGAGAAGAGGGGACCTGTATGCCAGACCGTTACGAACCCAAACCGGAACACAAATTCACGTTCGGACTGTGGACCGTTGGCAACATCGGGCGGGACCCGTTCGGCGGGCCGGTGCGAGATCCGCTCAGCCCTGTCGATCTTGTCCACCTGCTCGCCGAGGTCGGCGCATACGGCGTGAACTTCCACGACAACGACCTCGTGCCCATCGACGCCACCCCCGCCGAGCGCGACCGGATCGTGTGCGAGTTCCGCGATGCGCTGGAGGCGACGGGCCTCGTCGTGCCGATGGCGACGACCAACCTGTTCACCGACCCTGCCTTCAAGGACGGCGCGTTCACCTCGAACGACCCGAAGGTCCGCGCCTATGCCCTGCAGAAGACCATGCAGGCGATGGACCTCGGCGTTGAGCTGGGCGCCAAGGTGTACGTCTTCTGGGGCGGGCGCGAGGGCACCGAGACGGACGCCGCCAAAGACCCGGTGGAGGGCCTCAAGCGGATGCGCGAGGCGCTCAACTTCCTGTGCGAGTACGCCATCGACCAGGGCTATGACCTCAAGTTCGCGCTGGAGGCCAAGCCCAACGAGCCGCGTGGCGACATGTACCTCTCGACGACCGGCGCGATGCTCGGCTTCATCGAGACGCTTGACCACCCCGAGATGGTCGGCGTGAACCCGGAGGTCGCGCACGAGCACATGGCCGGGCTGAACTTCCTGCACCACGTCGCGCAGGCGTGGGACGCGGGCAAGCTGTTCCACATCGACCTCAACGATCAGGCCTTCGGGCGCTACGACCAGGACTTCCGCTTCGGCGCGGTCAACCTCAAGAGCGCCTTCTTCCTCGTGAAGTTCCTGGAGGATGTCGGCTATGACGGCAGCCGCCACTTCGACGCGCACGCCTACCGCACCGAGAGCTACGAGGGCGTGAAGGAGTTTGCGCGGGGCTGCATGCGCACCTACCTGATCCTCAAGGAGAAGGCCGAGCAGTGGAACGCCGATGAGGAGATTCAGGCCATCCTGCAGGAGGTCAACGCCGATACGGACGGCGTCGGCTCGATGCTCGGCGCGTACAGCGCGGAGAAGGCCGAGCAGCTCAAGGCGTACCCGTTCGACCGGGCGGCGCTCGGCGCACGCGGCCTGAATTACGAGCGTCTGGATCAGCTCACCGTCGAGGTGCTGCTCGGCGTGCGGTAGCGGGGCATATTGAGGGGATGCCCCACACCTGTACTCGCAGGGCAGGTCTATTGATGCGGTCGATGCGGAGCATCGCGCATCACGACCTGCCCTACCAGACGCCCGGGAATTCCATTCCCGGGCTAAAACGCAGCTTCGCTGCGGCAAAGTCCGCCTACGGCGGACCCCGGGGACGGTAGTGCCCGAAGGGGACCTGGCATCTTGTAGCCGGGGAATTGATTCCCCGGCGGCAGGGGCGAGGTTGCATCAGGAACGATTCATCACACCGGAGGCAGCACATCATGCCCACTGACAAACTGCTCCTCGGCCTGGACATCTCCACCACCGGGGCGAAGGCGCTGCTCATCGACCCGCGCGGCACAGTGGTCAGCAGCGCGACCACGCCGCTCGCGCTCTCCACGCCGCGCCCGCTGTGGTCGGAGCAGAACCCCGAAGACTGGTGGCAGGGCATCGCGGCGAGCATCCGCAACGCGCTCGCCGAGGCAGGCGTCAGCGGCGAGGCAGTTGCCGCCATCGGCCTGACCGGGCAGATGCACGGGCTTGTCCTGCTCGATGAGAGCGGCGAGGTACTGCGCCCCGCCATCCTGTGGAACGACCAGCGCACAGGCCCGCAGTGTGACGAGATCCGCGAGCGGGTCGGGCGGGAGCGGCTCATCCAGATCACCGGCAACGACGCCCTGACCGGCTTCACCGCGCCGAAAATCCTGTGGGTGCAGCAGCACGAGCCGGAGGTCTACCGGCGCGCCTGCCACATCCTGCTGCCAAAGGACTACATCCGCTACCGGCTCACCGGCGATTACGCGATGGACCGGGCCGGGGGCTCAGGCACGATCCTGTTTGACCTGAAGGCTCGCACCTGGTCGGACGAGGTGCTCGACGCGCTCGGCATCCCGCGCGAGTGGCTGCCGCCCACCTTCGAGGGGCCGGAGATCACGGGCACGGTCAGCGCGGTAGCAGCGGAGCAGACCGGGCTGGCGGCGGGCACGCCGGTCGTCGGGGGCGGCGGTGACCAGGCCGCCGGGGCGGTCGGCGTCGGCGCGGTCGAGCCGGGGATCGTGTCGCTGGCGCTGGGCACGTCCGGCGTGGTGTTCGCCACGACACCCGCACCGCTCGTTGAGCCGGAGGGGCGGCTGCACGCCTTCTGCCACGCCGTGCCCGGTCGCTGGCACTTCATGGGCGTGATGCTCAGCGCGGCAGGCAGCCTCCAGTGGTACCGCGACACGCTCGCGCCGGGCGTGGAGTTCGCCGAGTTGATCGGCGAGGTGGAAACCGCCCCGGCAGGCAGCGAGGGGCTGATCTTCCTGCCGTACCTCACCGGCGAGCGCACCCCCCACCCCGATCCGCTCGCGCGCGGCGCGTGGGTCGGGCTGACGGTGCGCCACAGCCGGGGGCACATCACACGGTCGGTGCTGGAGGGCGTCGCCTTCGGCATCAAGGACTCATTCACGCTGATCCAGCAGGCCGGGCTAGGCGAGATCCGGCAGGTGCGGATCTCCGGCGGCGGGGCGCGCAGCGCCGTCTGGCGGCAGATCATCGCCGATGTGCTCGGCACGGAGCTGGTCACGGTCAACACGACGGAGGGCGCGGCCTTCGGCGCGGCGCTGCTGGCGAGCGTCGGCGCGGGCTTTTACGCCGATGTACCCGCCGCCGCCGAAGCGATGGTGCACGTAACGGGCCGCACCGAGCCCGACGAGCGCAGGGCGCAGGTCTACCCGGCCTACTACGAGCGCTACCGGGCGCTGTACCCGGCGCTCGCGCCGCACTTCCGGGCGATTGCGAGCACGGTAGAGGCGCATCTCGATGCGGCGCAGGCGGCGGGTTAGACGAGCACCACCCCCTCCTGACCGGCAGCCGCCGCAGGCCATTAACATACCGTTCAACGGGGAGAAAACGACCACATGAACAAATACGGCTACCGCTTCTCATTTGGCCCTTGGAACATCCACGAGGGCGCAGACCCGTTCGGGCCGCCGGTCCGCGAGTCTGTGCCCTTTGCAGTCAAGCTGGCCGCGCTCAAAGACCTCGGCTATGACGCGATGCAGTTCCACGACGACGACGCCGTGCCGGGCCTCGATGACCTCTCGCCGGAGCAGATCCGGCGGCAGGCCCGCGAGATGCGCCAGATGCTGGAGGACAACGGGCTGGTCGCGGAGTTCGTCGCCCCGCGCCTGTGGGAGCACCCCAACACCATCGACGGCGGCTTCACGGCGAACGACCCGGCGCTGCGCAATTACGCCATCGAGCGCTCGAAGAAGGCCGCCGACATCGCGCGGGAGATGGGCACCAACCTGATGGTGCTGTGGCTCGCCCGCGAGGGCACCTACATGCGCGAGGCCAAAGACCCGGTCGCGGCGACGCACCAGCTTCTCGCCGCCATCGACGCGCTGCTCTCTTACGACAGTGAACTGCGCATCGCCATCGAGCCGAAGCCCAACGAGCCGATGGACGTCTCGTACATCCCGACCATCGGGCACGCGCTGGCGCTCGCGCTGCAAACGTCGGAGCCCGCCCGCGTCGGCTGCCTGGTCGAGTCCGCGCACGCCATCCTCGCCGGGCTGGACCCCGCCGATGAGATGGCCTTCGCGCTGGCCTTCGACAAGCTCTACAGCGTCCATCTCAACGATCAGAACGGCCTGAAGTTCGACCAGGACCGTTCGTTCGGCGCGGTGAACCTGCGTCGCGCCTTCGACCAGGTGCTGGTGCTGGAGGAGAACAACTACGCCTCGCGCGGCATGGTCGGCATGGACGTGAAGGCGCTGCGCACCCAGCCGGCGGCGCTCGCCACGAAGCACCTGCGCAACAGCATCGAGATGTTCCTGTGCCTTGTCGAGAAGGTCCGCTCGCTCGACCGCGCCCGCATCGACGAGCTTCGCGCCAGCCGCGACTACGAGGAGCTTGACTGGCTGATCACGACGACGCTGATGGGGTAGCAGGAAAGTTGATCCACAGATGGCACAGATGAACACAGATTGTTCGCATCCGTGCCATCTGTGTCTTCTGTGGACTCACATCGGCTCAATCGGTACGTCGCTGCCTGACCGCATAGAACGCCACCGTGAAGGAGTTGACCGGACATGGATCGTGCGTTGTTCCAACAGGAGATGATCCGCAGCGAGATCGCGGAGATCGTCGGCGAGGAGTACGTCTCGACGCGGGAGAGCGACCGGCTCGTCTACTCGACCGACTGGTCGTGGATGCCGCAGATGTGGCTCGACCGGGGCAAGCCGCTCATGACGCCCGACATCATCGTGCACCCCGGCACGCCAGAGGAAATCGCCGAGCTGACCTTCGTCGCCAACAAGTACAAGATCCCGATCGTGCCCTGGGGCGGCGGTTCAGGCACACAGGGCGGTGCGCTGCCGATGTTCGGCGGCATCCTGCTCGACACCAAGCGTATGAACCGCATCCTTGAGATCGACGAGGTTTCGCTGACCGCAACCGCCGAGGCAGGCATCATCATCCAGCAGCTTGAGTGGGCGGTCAACGAGCGCGGGCTGATGTTCCCGCATTACGCCGCCTCCAGCAACTGCGCCACGCTCGGCGGCGCGCTCGCGCCGCGCGGCACCGGCACGATGAGCACCAAGTACGGCAAGGCCGAAGACCTCGTGCTGAGCATGGAAGTGGTGCTGCCCACCGGCGAGATCATCAACACCGCGCCGGTCCCGCAGCACGCCTCCGGCCCGGACTGGTTCCGGCTGTTCCTCGGCTCGGAGGGCACGTTCGGCATCATCACCAAGGCGACCGTCCAGCTTGACTACCTGCCCGAGGCCCGCTACATGCGCGCGGTGCTCTTCAAGGACATGAACGCCGCACTGGAGGCGGGCCGCCGCATCATGACGCGCCGCCTCGATCCGTTCGTCATCCGCCTGTACGACCACGAGTCGACGCGCACGCGCGTGCGCAAGATCCTCGGCTACGAGTTCGACGGCTCGTACATGGTCATCGGCTTCGACGGCGACCCGGACATCGCGAAGCTCCAGCAGCAGAAGGCGCTTGACATCTGCTTTGAGCTGGGCGCGGAGGACCTCGGCGAGGAGCCGGGCGAGAAGTGGTGGAACCACCGCTACGACTTCTACTACCCACCCATCAACCTGAAGCTGCCCTGGATGTATGGCACGACCGAGACAGTGACGACCTACGACAAGATCCAGGGTGTGTACTACGCCATCAAGGAGGCGGTCGAGGGCGGCTTCAAGGAGTGGAACGTCAGGTGGATCGGGCACTTCTCGCACTGGTTCCACTGGGGCGTGATGCTGTACTCCCGCTTCATCATCGAGGAGCCGCCGCAGGACGCGCAGGAGGCGCTGCGCCTGCACAACCGCGTGTGGGAAGCCGCCATGACCGCCGCCATCGAGAACGGCGGCATGATCAACGAGCATCACGGCGTCGGCGTGAAGCTGGGCCGCTATATGCGCCGCCAGTTCAAGGACGCATGGCCCTTCCTGCTCCGTCTGAAGGACGCCATCGACCCCAATCACATCATGAACCCCGGCAAGACCGGCTTCTAGGACGCGAGGAGGCGAACATGGCCCTTGAGAATGTCATTCTGACCGTCGAGAACTGCCGCTACTGCCTGATGTGCCGCCACGTCGCGCCGGTCGAGAAGGTGACGCACCGCGAGACGCTCTCGCCGCACGGCTGGGCGCTGCTCATCGCCTCGCAGCGGCGCGGCCTCATCGACTGGAACGAGGACACGGTCGATGCCATCTACAGCGCGCCCGACCACGGCAACTCGCGCGTCCACTGCGTGACCGACCAGCCGCTGCCGGAAGCCATCGCCGCCGTCCGCGCGGAGATCGCCGAGCAGAACCTCGGCCCGCCCATCATCTACGAGATCAACGAGGCGCTCAGCACCTACGGCACGCCCTACGCGACGGAGGAGCCGGGCCGCATCTCCGGGCAGGGCGAGGATGCGCTGTACGTGGGTGACGAGGCCCCGTACCTCTGGCCGCGCGCGCTCGAAGCCGCCATCACGCTGCTGCGGGCGATCGGGGTCACGCCGGTGACGGTCGGTGTGGGGCGCTCGAACGGCTACCTCGCCAGCTCTCTCGGCTTCCCCGGCACGGCTGCCCGGCTCGCCCGCGCCAACCTCGTGGACATCCGCGAGGCCGGGGCCTCCCGCGTGATCGTGCTCTCGCCGGGCGACGCTTTCGCGTTCGGGCAGTTGTGGTACGAGCGGCTCGGCATCGACTGGCCCGAGGATGTGCAGCTTGTCGAGCTGGTCACACTGCTGGACGACCGGCTCGCGGCAGGCGCGCTCCGCTTCTCACAGGCGCGGGACGACCGCCCCTACGCCTACGTGGACCCGACCCACGCGATCCGCGTGAAGGACCGCCACGACAGGCCGCGCCGCCTCGTCGAAGCCGTCATGCCCGGCAAGCGGGTCGAACTGCTCTACCGCCGCGAGCGCGCGCACCCGGTCGGCAGCACGGCGCTCCAGTTCACCAAGCCCGACATCGCGGAGAAGCTCACCCGCGCCCGCATCGAGGACGCTGTCAGCGCCGGGGCGCAGGTGCTGATCACCGAGGATCCCGGCACGCTGTACCACCTCAGCCGCTACGCGAAGGAGTACGGCGTCGAGGTCGCCGGGCTGTACGAACTGCTGGCCGCGCACCTGGCAAGAGGGAGGCTGTAAGGCCCACAGATTACACAGGCGGGCTCGTGACTGATGGGGGGATCGGCGCACCGGCTGGCCCATGCCACCGGCGCGATGCCAATGTTTTAGTTCCTTTCTAATCACACGATACAGGAGGACGCGATGCATCTGTCAATGCACAACTGGATGAGGGCTGAGCCGATCGAAACAACCATCCGCCGGCTGGCCAGGTACGGCTATGAGAGCATCGAGATCGGCGGGGAGCCTGACCGCTACGACACGAAGGAAGTCAAGGCGCTCCTCGACGAGAACGGCCTGCGCTGCTGGGGCGCGGTCACGCTGATGTTCGAAGGCCTGCACCTGCCCTCCCCCGATGACGCCGTCCGCGAGCACACGATCCAGTACGTCAAGGACGTGATCACGATGGTCAAGGAGATGGACGGCGAGCTTGTCACCATCGTGCCCGCCACCGTCGGCAAGGTCAATCCCGACGCCACGCCGGAGGAGGAGTGGAAGAACGCCGTCGAGAGCATGAAGGAGATCGACGCCTGGAGCAAGCGGGAGGGCGTGCGCATCTGCATCGAGCCCATCAACCGCTTCGAGACGTACTTCATCAGCCGCGCCAACCAGGCCCTCGCGCTCGCCGAGGCCACCAGCCCTGAGTGCGGCGTCTGCCTTGACGCCTTCCACATCAACATCGAGGAGGTGGACCCGTACGAGGCCATCCGCTCGGTGGGCGACCGTCTGTACGACTTCCACGTGGCGGACACCAACCGCTTTGCCTGCGGTTGGGGCCACTGGGACTGGCCGAAGCTCATCGGCACGCTGAAGGAGTGCGGCTATGACGGCGCGCTGACCGTCGAGTTCGTCGCCCCGGTGGACCGCACCCCGGCGAACCCGTACCCCAACATGGTTGAGACGGACCTGAGCAAGCTGGATATCAGCGAGGAGCAGAAGAAGTTCATCATCGACCACGGCTCGAGCTTCCTCACCGAGGAGTTCTACAGCGAGCAGGTCAAGATCTGCGCCGACACGCTGCTGCCGCTGATCAAGTAGGCAAGACCTCACCCCCTTGCGACACAGGCTTGGGCCAGAGCTTGTCGTAAGGGCTCTTTGCCGTGCAGTCAGACGGCACTGTAGGGGCAGGTCTGAGACCTGCCCCTACCAGCAGAACATGTCCTGACCACCTCCCCTCTCCGTGGCACGGAGAGGGGGATAGGGGGTGAGGTCAAGAGGGGGACATTAATTTATGTCAAAAACCGTCGTCATCATCGGCACGCTGGACACCAAAGGCCCGGAGATCGCCTACCTGCGCGACCGCATCCGCGACCTGGGGCTCAACACACTCGTGATCGACTCCGGCATTCTCGGCGAGCCGGTCGGCGTTGAGCCGGACATCACCCGCGCGGAAGCCGCGACCTACGCCGGTACGACCATCGAGGCGCTGCGCAACGCGGGCAGCCGGGGCAGGGCCGTCGAGGGGATGCGCACCGCGCTCAAGAAGCTCGTCGTTGAGCTGTACGCGCAGGGCCGGCTGGATGCCATCGTCAGCATGGGCGGCGCGGAAGGCGCGGTGATGGGCGCCGCCGCGATGATGCAACTCCCGGTCGGCGTGCCCAAAGTGCTCGTCTCCCCCATTGCCTCCGGCAAGCACTACTTCGACCCGCTCGTTGGCACGAGCGACATCATGGTAGTCCACTCGATTGTGGACATCCTCGGCCTGAACCCCATCGCCCGCACGGTCTTCGACAACGTCGCCGCCGCGCTGAAGGGCCTCGCCGAACACGGGCACGCGCTGGGCCAGCCCGCCGAGGACGAGCGGTACGTTGCGGTAACCATGCTCGGCAACACGACGCGGGCTGTCATGGCGCTCAAGGAGCGGCTGGCCGAAGCGGGCTACGAGGCCGTGATCTTCCACTCGAACGGCGTGGGCGGCCCGGCCATGGAGGAGCTTGCCGAGATGGGCCAGTTCGTCGGCGTGATCGACTACACGACGAACGAGGTGTACGACCCGATGACGGGCGGCATCCACGACGGCGGGCCGGACCGCTTGCGGCGCTGCGGGCTGCTGGGGCTGCCGCAGGTGATCGTGCCGGGCTGCATCGACTTCTCGGTGTTTCACGCGGGCAGCATCCCTGAGACGCTGCGGGATCGCCCGATCTACGACCACAACCCGGAATATACACTGGTCCGCGCCAGCTATGACGAGATGGTCGCGCTGGGCGAGCTATTCTGCGAGCGGCTCAACGAGGCCAGAGGCCCGGTGTGCATCGCCGTACCGACGCAGGGGCTGTCGATCCCCAACACGCCCGGCGGGCCGTTCTGGGACCCGGAAGCCGACGCCGCTTTCCTGCGCACGCTCCAGTCGTGCATCCGCAGCGACATTCCGATCCATACCTACGAGTGCCACGTCAACGATCCGGCGTTCGGCGTTGAGGTGGCCGAGTTGTTCATTGACATGATGAGAAAGGAGCCCTGACCACCATGCTGAACCCCGGCCCGAAGTACCGCACCGACCTGCCCCACCTGACCGAAGGCGACGAGGAGTTCCGCAAGAAGTTCATCTCGTGGGACCTCGGCGACCTGACGTATGTGGACATCAGGGAGTATTTGAAGGAAAAGGACACCATCCTCGTGCCGATGGCCTCGCTGGAGCAGCACGGACCGCACCTGCCGCTCTACACCGATACCGTCACCGCATGGGAGGTGTCGACACGCGTCGCGGAGATGATCGCCGTGCTGCACACGCCCGTCATCTGGATGGGCTACTCGCCGCAGCACATGCACGAGCCCGGCAGCGGGCGCGGCACGATCACCCTGCGCAGCACCACGCTGCTCAACCTGATTTACGACGTGGGCCGCAGCCTGATCCACCACGGCTTCAACCGCATCATTTTCATCAACGGGCACGGCTCGAACGTGAAGGTCATCGACCCGATCCTGCGCAAGCTGCGCTACGAGACGGGCGCGCTGATCAGCTTCGTCAAGCCCTACATGGAGAACTACGTCGGCATCCTCGAAGGGCTGATGGAAAACCCCTGGGACGAGACGCCGGGCTGGCACTCCTCCGAGCTTGAAACCTCGCAGGACATGGCCTGGAACAGGGACCTCGTCCGCTTCGAGCGGGCCGAGTTCACCCGCGCGCACATCCCGGATTACCTGCCGGAGACGTTCGACAAGAAGGACGGCATGCCGGACGTGGCCTTTGAGGGCTACAAGTACTTCACCTTCCCGATGGACCACCACGAGTTCATCGAGAGCGGCACCATCGGCAACCCGCTGCGGGCCACGCCGGAGAAGGGCGAGGAGGCGTTCCGGCGGCTCTCCGAGCACGTCGCCCGCGGCGTGCTGGAGCTTCAGAAGGTCGAGGTCAACGTGCACACCCGTGAGTTCATCGACCGGGTGTTTTAGATAGGGGTGGCGGGGAACCCCACCCGCACCTCTTCGGGGCGGGACCGAGCAGCGCGAGGTCCGGAGGGGGTTTGGCACGCCGGGCAATAGAATTGCCCGGCTAAAAGACAGCTTCGCTGTCGCCAAGTCCGCCAAAGGCGGACTCCGCCCCCTTTGGGGCGCCGTCCCCAGAGAGGACGGGAGTCCCGCAGGGACTTCGCGGGATGGCTTCGCCATCCCTTCTAGCCGGGGAATTCCATTCCCCGGCGAACTGCCCCCTGTTAGGGGGAAGTGGCGGCCCGAAGGGCCGTCGTAGGGGTCCGGAGAGGATTCGCGTTATGAGGCCCTCACCCCGACCTCGCTGCGGCTACGCTGCGCGAGGTCTGCCCCTCTCCCAGCGACCGCAGGTTGCGACCGGGAGAGGGGGAAGGGGGTGAGGGCTGGGCAAGCTAATGCTCATCCGGGCAGGATCCACCAAAGGAGGCAACCAACCATGAAGGTCGGCGTGTTCAGTTTCGTGTTTCAAGACCTGCTCTCGTTCGACGAGGCCCTCGACTGGATCGCCAGCACCGGCGCAGAGGCGGTCGAGATCGGCACGGGCGGCTACGTCGCCGAGCTGGGCGAGGCCTACGGCAAGCCCGCCGAACTGCTCGCCGACGAGAACCGCCTCCGCGAGTGGAAGCAGAAGGTCGATGACCGGGGGCTGGAGATCAGCGCGCTGAGTTGCCACGGCAACCCGCTCCACCCCGACCCGGCGATCTGCGAGCAGCACCAGCGCGACTTCCGCGACACCGTGCGGCTGGCCGGGCAGATCGGCGTGCGCCGGGTGATCACCTTCTCCGGCTGCCCCGGAGATAGCGAGGACAGCAAGTACCCGAACTGGGTCACCTGCCCCTGGCCGCCGGACTTCCTGCGCATCCTTGAATGGCAGTGGAACGAGAAGATCATCCCTTACTGGCAGCGCGAGGCGGCCTTCTGCCGCGAGCAAGGTGTGGACATGATCGCGCTGGAGATGCACCCCGGCTTCCCGGTCTACAACCCGGAGACGCTGCTGCGCCTGCGCAACGCCGTCGGCCCGGAGATCGGCTGCAACTTCGACCCCAGCCACCTGTTCTGGCAGGGCATCGATCCGATTGCCGCCGTCCGCGAGCTGGGCGAGGCGATCTTCCACGTCCACGCCAAAGACACGAAGATCGACCCGCTCAACACGCAGGTCAACGGCGTGCTCGACACCAAGCCCTACGCTGACGAGCTTCACCGCTCGTGGATCTTCCGCACGGTCGGCTACGGGCATGACCTCGGCTTCTGGAAGGACCTTGTCAGCAATTTGCGGCTCGTCGGCTATGACTACGTGCTCAGCATGGGGCATGAGGACAGCCTGATGTCGCTCAAAGAGGGGCTGCAAAAGGGCGTCGCGGCGCTGCGCGAGTTGGTCCTCGCCGAGGAGCGTGGCAAGCCCTGGTTTGAGTCGTAGGGGGGAATGGGGGGGTGGGGTTATCGTGCATCGTCTCACCGCCTTGGTTGTATACTGGAGAAAACACAACCGCACCAAGGAGAGACCACCGTGCAGGTAAACCTTGCTTACGGGCGGCACGGGCTGACAGTCACCCTGCCCGATACCGCCGATGTGATCCGCCCGCGTGATGTGCCCGGCCTGCCCGACGAAGCGCAGGCCATCCGCGATGCGCTGCGCGCGCCCATCGACTCGCCGCCGCTCGCCGACCTCGTCCGCCCCGGCGATACGGTCTGCATCGTCCACACCGACATCACCCGCGCCACGCCCAACGACCGCATCCTACCCGTGCTCATCGACGAACTGGAGGCCGCTGGCGTCGCCCCCGGCGACATCTTCCTCCTGAACGGGCTGGGCACGCACCGCCCGCAGACCGACGCCGAGTTGCGCGCCATGCTCGGCGACCGGATCGTCGAGGGCTACCGCTGCCTCCAGCACGACTGCTACGACGACGCCAACCTTGTCGATCTGGGCGTGACCTCTCGCGGGAACCCGGTGCGCGTCAACCGGGACTACCTCGAAGCGGACGTGAAGATCCTGACTGGCTTCATCGAACCGCACTTCTTCGCGGGCTTCAGCGGCGGGCCGAAGGCCATCCTGCCGTCGCTGGCGGGCATCGAGAGCGTCTACACCAACCACGGCCTGCATATGATCGCCGATCCGAGGGCGACGTGGGGCATCACCGAGGGCAACCCCATCTGGGAGGAGATGCGCGAGGTCGCGCTGCGCACCGAGCCGACCTTCCTGCTGAACGTCACGCTCAACACCCGCCGGGAGATCACCGGTGTGTTCGCCGGGGATATGCTCGCGGCGCACGCGGCGGGTTGCGCGTTCGTCAGGGAATGCGCGATGGCCCCGGTCGATGGCCTGTATGACATCGTTATCACGACGAACAGCGGCTACCCGTTGGACCAGAATCTCTACCAGTCGGTGAAGGGCATGAGCGCCGCCCGCCAGATCGTGTGCAAGGGCGGTGCGATCATCATCGCCACCGCCTGCGAGGACGGCCTGCCGGATCACGGGCTGTATGCCCGGCTTCTGCGCGAGGCAGGCTCGCCGCAGGCCGTGCTCGATACGATCTCGCAGCCCGGCTTCGCCGCGCAGGACCAGTGGCAGGTGCAGATTCAGGCGCAGATCCAGCTTCACGCGGATGTGTACGTCTACAGCGATAACCTGACCGACGAGCAGATCCGCGAGGCGCTGTTCATCCCGACGCGCAGCATCGAGGCGACGGTCGCGGAGCTTGTCGAGCGGTACAGGCCGGGCGCGCGCATCTGCGTCATGCCGGAAGGCCCGCTCACCATCCCGTACGTACGCGAGACAGTGGCGGCGGGCGAGGTGGAAGCATAACGTGCCGCGGAATCCCCCCTCTCCCAGCGACCGCAGGTCGCGACCGGGAGAGGGGTCGGGGGTGAGGGATAACGCACACATATTCACCATACCGGAGCGCCGTAATGCACACGAGCAAAACCTACCGCCTGCGCGAGTTCGTCCGACCGACTGACGGGCGCAGCCTCGTCGTCGATGCGAGCGCCGGGCTGTCGCTGGGGCCGCTGCCGGGGCTGGAGCGCTTCGAGGCGGCGGTGCGGCCCGTGCTGCCGCTCGTCGATGGCGTCGTCGTGAGCCCCGGCCAGGCCCGCCGCCTCGCCGACCGTACCCGCGCCGATGCTGCCCTGCTCGCCCGCGCGACCTGGACGAACGCCCTGCGCGGCGACGACTTCGTGCTGCCGCCCGCCGAGATCAACCTCATCCCCCTGCTCTCACCCGCCGACGCGCTCGACCTCGGCGTGAGCGCGCTCGTGCTCGACTTCCTGCTCGGCTACGAGGAGCACGTCGAGGCGGCCTGCCTTCGCGCCACCGTCCAGCTTGCGCTGGAGGGCAGCCAGGCCGGGATACCGCTCCTCGTGGACGTGCGCCCGACCGGGCCGCGCGTCGTGCTCTACAGCAAGGCGGTCGAACTGGGCGTGTCGTACGCGCTGGAGGGCGGCGCAGACGGCGTCGCCGTGCCCTGGCCCGGCACGGACTCCTTCAGCACGATCCTCAAGATGGCAGGCGAGACGCCGGTATGGGTCAAGGTCGCCTCTGATGACGACGTGCAGGCGGCGCTCGACGCGGGCGCTGCCGGGCTGTGGCTCGGTGCGGAGGTCTTTGCCCGGCCCGACCCGGCGGGGGCACTCTCGGCCCTCGGCGAGCAATTGCATGCGCCCGCCGGGGCACAGGCGTGAGGGGGACAGCCATGCCAAGCGGACTCCAGGCCCGGCTTGACCGGCTGTTCAACCGCCACGGGGATGGCCGTGCCATCTGCGTGGCCGCCGACCACGGCTACATGAGCGACGTGACCGCCAACGTCGTCAACATCCGCCAGATCGTCGAATCCGTCATTGCGGGCGGGGTGGATGGCATCCTGCTCAGCCCCGGCATGGCGGGGCGGCTCGCGCCGCTCTTTCAGGGGCGGGATGGCCCGGCGCTGATCGTCCGCGCCGACTGGATGAACATGCCCCGGCTCGGCAACGCCAACACCGCCAACGCCGTCCCGCAGCGGCTGCTGTGGCACGAGAAGATCATCACCGCCGAGCAGGCGCTTGCGCTCGGCGCGACGGCCATCACCATCTACCTGTTCCTCGGCTACAGCGACCGCGTCGAGGCGGCGGGCATCGAGGTAAACGCCCGCTTCGTGCGCGAGTGCCAGCGCGCCGGGCTGCCGTGCATCATCGAGCCGCTCGCCGTGGGTGGGCAGGTCACCGGCGCGAACACCGTCGAGATCCTCACGCTCGGCGCGCGCATGGCGGTTGAGATCGGCGCGGACGCGCTGAAGATCCCCTACACCGGCGATGTCGAGTCCTTCCGCCACCTGATCGAAGTGGCGGGCGTGCCGGTGCTGGTGCTCGGCGGCGCGCGCTCCGACAACGAGCGCGACGCGCTGGAGCTTTACGCCGAGGCACAGGAGGCGGGCGCGGCGGGCTGCCTGATGGGCCGCAACGTGACCCGCTCGCCAAACCCCGCACACATGATCGAGCAGTTGACGGGCATCGCGCACCGGGGCTGGACGGTAGACGACGCCCTGCGCGGCGAGAAGTGGGACTTCCTGCGGCTGAAGGCCCGCCCTGCCGCCTGCACCGGCTGCAACCTGTGCGTCACAGCCTGCGTTGCCAGCCACGACGACGGCGGCTATGGCAACCACGCGGCGCGGCTGCGCATCGAACCGGGGCGCAGGCCGGGCGACCACCGGGTGATGTTCTGCACGCTGTGCCGGAAGTGCATCGACGTGTGCCCGGAGGACGCGCTGCGCTGGCACCCGCAGACCGGCGCGGTCGAGCTGCTGCCCGAGCGCTGCAACAACTGCGCCAAGTGCGTGGAGATCTGCCCGACGCAGGTGATTATCAAGGGCGAGCACGGCGTCGAGTTCGCGCCGGGTGCAACCGAGGGCTGGGTTCCGACGATCTGCGACCTGTGCGGCGGCGATCCGGAATGCGCCCGCGTCTGCCCGACCGGCGCGATCTACGTCGCCGACCGCCCGCGCTTTGCGCCGTGAGAGTCCACAGATGACACAGATTTCACAGATATTTTTTCTGTGTTATCTGTGCCATCTGTGGACAAAAACCATTCGTGTTCATTCGTGTCATTCGTGGACCTATTCTTATGGACCTGACCCGACGAGCGTACTGCGACCGCATCCTGCGCGTTGACCTGACCACCGGCAGCATCACCACCACGCCGCTACCGGAGGGCATGATGCCGCTCCTGCTCGGCGGCAAGGGGCTGGGCGCGTGGCTGCTCTACACGGAGCAAGCCCCCGGCACTGACCCGCTCAGGCCGGGCAACCACCTGATCTTCCACAACGGCCCGCTGACCGGCACGACCGCCCCGACCGCCGGGCGCTTCGGCTGCACGACGCGCAGCCCCGCCACCGGTGCGTACCTCGACACGTACTGCGGCGGGTACTGGGGCCAGATGCTCAAGTACGCAGGTTACGACGCCCTCGTCGTGACGGGCGCTGCCGCCGAGCCGGTCATGCTCGTCATAGACGACGACCGCGTCGAACTGCGCCCCGCCGGGCACCTGTGGGGCACGACCGTCACCGAGGCGACCGAGCGGCTGTGGGACGAGTTCGGACGGGAGTGGCAGTCGCTGGTCATCGGGCCGCCGGGCGAGGCGCAGCGCAACATCGCGGGCATCTTCAACGAGACGCGGGCGCTGGCGCGGGGCGGCGTCGGCGCGGTGATGGGCAGCAAGCGGCTCAAGGCCATCGTCACACGCGGCACGCGCAGCGTGCAGGTCTACGACAAGCCCGCCTACGAGCGCGCGCTCCAGTTGGCCTTCCGCGCCGTGCGGATGTCCAGCGATACCACACTGCTCACGCGGGAGGGCACGGCCAACATCGTCGAGCTGATCAACGTGATGGGCGCGCTGCCCACCCGCAACTTCCAGCACGGGCAGTTCGAGGGCGCGGAGGCGATCTCCGGCGCGGCCTTCCGCGAGCATAGCTGGGGCAAGAACTACGCCTGCTTTGGCTGCCCCATCGCCTGCGGCAAGTGGACCAAGCCGCTGGACGACGGCACGGTGATCGAAGGGCCGGAGTATGAGACGATCTTCGCGTTCGGCCCGAACTGCGCCATCGGCGAGCGCGAGGCGGTGATCCGCCTGAACGCGCTGTGCGACGAGTACGGCATGGACACGATCAGCACGGGCAACATCGTCGGCTTTGTGATGGAGCTTTACGAGCGCGGGCTGGTGTCTGCCGCCGATCTGGACGGCATCGCGCCGCGCTTCGGTGATGCAGACGCAGCGCTGGCGCTCGTCGGCAAGATGGGGCGTGTCGAGGGCTGCGGCGAGTGGCTGGCGCAGGGCGTGGCCGCCATCTCCCGCCGCTACCCCGGCTCGGAGGGGTTCGCTATGCACGTCAAGGGGCTGGAGATGCCCGGCTACCACCCCAGCGCAGCGAAGGGCACGGCGCTCGCCTACGCCGTCTCCGAGCGCGGCGCGTGCCACCTGCGCGGCGCACCGCTCGGCGAGTTGTTCAGCGGGCTGGCGGATCCCCTCTCGACGGAGGGCAAGGCACGGCTGTTCCTCGACCATCAGGCCAACAAAGCCGCCTGGGACAGCGCCTGCCTGTGCATCTTCCCCAACTACGGGATGTCGCTCAAGGAGCTGTGGCAGTGCGTCACCGCCGCGACCGGGTTCGACTACCCCGCCGCGCGCGACCTGGAGCGCGTAGGCGAGCGCATCTCGACGCTGGCGCGGCTGTTCAACGTGCGCGAGGGCTTCACCCGCGCCGACGACACGCTGCCCGCCCGCAGCCTGACTCAGCCAGTGGTGGGCGGCCCCGCCGACGGCCACACCGTTCCACTGGAGCCCATGCTCGACGAGTTTTACCGGCTCATGGGGTGGGACGCCAACGGCATCCCCACCGCCGAGCGCCTGCACGCCCTCGGCCTGGGGATGCTGGTGTGAGAAGCGGCATCCGCTGCGCGGATACTTGGGGAGGATAAAGCCGGGCTGCTGTGAACCCGGTTGTAGGGGCGCAGCATACGTGTTGCGTGACTCACGTCATGCAACGCGCGCCCCATCGCTGTCAAGTTCAGCGGGTGGAAAACATTGGCACGGAGTGTTGTGGCCGACCTGCCACCCCCTTCGCCCCTTCGGGGCACTGCCCCCTAACAGGGGGAGGATGGCACAGGTTGCAAGGCAACCACTGTCAGAGGGGGTGTAGAGAAATCGCTGTGCGATTTCTCGCTGGCAGTTGGCTACGCCAACTGCACGCTGGGCCGGGCTGTAACGAGCAGATGGTCATAAATTGACAATCATGGGGCGCAGCATGCGCGTTGCGCGACTCATGTCGCGGCGGAGTCATAACAATATCACCACCACAAAAGGAGCCGCACAACAGCCGATGATCGAACTCACACCCATCTTCATTGTCGTCGCTGCCGCCGTCGCCTTCCTCGTGGGGCTGTCGAAGGGCGGGCTGGGTGGAGCCGCGGGCGCGCTGGCCACGCCGCTGATGGCGCTCGTCATGCCCGCCGAAAAGGTCATCGGCCTGGTGCTGCCCATCCTGATGCTTGCGGACATCTTCGCTGTTGCGCTGCACTGGCGTCACTGGGAGCGCCGCTTCATCCTGCTGCTGCTCCCCGGCGCGGTCGTCGGTGTGACCATCGGCACGTTCTTCATCACCAGCGCGCCAACCGACGTGTTGCGTATGGCCCTCGGCGTGATCGTCCTGCTGTTCGTCGCCTATAAGCTCGTTGAGGATCGCCTGCTTGCCGCCAACAGCTACCAGGGGCGGGACTGGCACGGGCTGGTCGGCGGGACGATCACCGGCTTCTCGTCGTCGCTGGCGCACATCGGCGGGCCGCCCGTCAGCATCTACCTGCTGCTGCAGGAGGTCACGCCCCGTGTGTTCATCGCGACCTCGGCGCTGTTCTTCTTCATCCTGAACTGGATCAAGGTCCCGTACTACTTCTTTGCCGGCCTGTTCGACGTGAACCTGATGTGGCAGGTCGCGTGGCTGGCTCCGCTCGTGCCGCTCGGCGTGTGGGTCGGCAAGTGGGCGGCGACGAAGGTGGACCGCGAGACGTTCGAGAAGATCATCGTCGTGCTGCTGGCGATCACCGGCGTGATGCTCATCCTCGACATCTAGCCCCACACCCGCCGCCCGCGCGCTACAATCCGTGTATGACGCGATTGTGTGACCGGCCCGGAGGTGCTTATGGCTGCAACGTCCAACCCTACCCAACGACCACGCCCGGCGCGGGTGTTCTGCCTGCTCGCGCTCGCCGTGGTAGCGGCGCTGCTGCTGCCGGGCTGCACCGGCCTGCCGGAAGCCGAGGTCGTGCGGACCTCCTACATCGGCCCGCCCCCCGAGGGCGGCGATGCCCGGCTGGGCAAGGGTGCGCTGAACGCGCTCGCCTTCTCGCCCGACGCCTCGACGCTGGCGGCAGGCGGCGAAGTCGGGCTGTACCTCTACGATGTCGCGTCGCTCGATACGCTGTGGAGCCTCCCGACGCCCGCCCCCGTCCTGAGCGCCGCCTTCTCGCCCGACGGGGCGCTGCTCGCCGCCGGGCTGGAGAACGGCACGGCCCTGCTGGTCAACCCGGCCAGCGGCCAGACCACCATCACCCTTGACCTGACAGACGAGCAGAGCGGGGGTGTGGACGCGCTCGCGTGGTCCCCCACCGCCGATGATGGTTCGGTGCGGCTGGCACTCGGCTACGACAACCGGCAGGTTATCGTTGTCGGCTTCGAGCAGGCCGGGGGTTACGAGGTCATCGGCGAGTTGCCGCAGCTTGGCGCGGTCCCCTCGGTAATGTCCTACAGCCCCAACGGCGCGATCCTGGCCACCGGCGATCACAGCGGCCTGATCACGCTGTGGGAGGCGCGCACCGCACAGTCGCTCGGCACGCTGGAAGGTCACAGCGCAACGGTAGCGAGCCTCGACTGGGCGCCAGACGGTACGACGCTGCTCTCCGGCGCGCGCGACGGACGGGTGATCGTCTGGGACACCATCCAGGCGCAGGCGCGGCACGTGCTTGAGGCGGGCGCAAGCCCGATCCTCGCCGTGACGTACACCGCCGATGGCACGACCTTCGGCTCCATCTCCGAGGCGGGCACCATCGCCACCTGGGACGCGTCAAGCGCCAGCCCGTCGCAGACCTTCGAGGGCATCGCCGGGGAGCCAGGTGTTGCGGCCTGGTCGCCGGATGCCACACGGCTGGCCGAGGTCACGCAGGACGGGCAGCTTGCCGTGTGGGACCTTGAGCAGGCGCAGATCGGCAGCGCGCCGGTCGAGCGGCTGGCGGGGCATGCGCCGCAGGGCCAGCGCGCACTGACCGTCGCGTGGTCGCCGGACGGCTCGCGGCTGGCGTCCGGGCTGGGGCGGCGCGTTTTTATCTGGGATACCGAATCCGGCGAGCCGCTCCAGATTCTTGAAGGCCATGAGGGGCTTGTACAGACGCTCGCCTGGTCGCCGGACAGCCGCCGCCTAGCCTCCGGCGGGAGCGATCATGAGGCCATCGTCTGGGACGTGCGCACCGGCAGGGCGCTCCTGACTCTCACCGGGCACACGCACAGCATTGCCGCGCTGGCGTGGTCGCCCGATGGCTCGCGGATCGCCTCCGCAGGCTCCCTAGACGACACCGTCCGCCTGTGGGATGCCCGCAGCGGCGAGCCGCTTAACGAGCTTCGCGGCTACGATCAGGGCGTGTGGAGCGTGGCCTTCTCCCCGGACGGCCAGACGCTTGCCGCCGGGACGAGCGGCGGGAACGTCCTGCTGTGGGAAGCCGACGCCGAGCCCGACGCCGACCCGTTTGACGAGCTTCCCGGCCACATGGACTGGGTGAGCAGCCTCGCCTTCTCTCCCGACGGCGCGTACCTCGCCGCCGGTTCCGGCGATACGTTCGTGCTCGTGTGGGAGCTTGCCACCGGGGAGATGGTCGCGGCGCTCGGCGGGCATCGCGCGCCGGTGCGCAGCCTGGCCTTCAGCCCGAGCAGCACGGTGCTGGCCTCCGCCGGGCTGGATAGAACCGTGCGCCTGTGGCGGATCAGCGCGACGGACGTCGAGGCGGGCCGAGTGCTCGTCGGGCACACCGGCAGCGCGGACAGCGTAAGCTGGGAGCCGGGCGGCACGCGCCTGGCCTCCGGCTCCGACGACGGCACGGTGATCATCTGGGATGTCGGGTCTGAATGACTTTTCCCGTCGAACCCCCTCCGGCGAGGTTCGCTGTGCAAACCTCACCCCCTCCCCCTTGCAAGGGGGAGGGGCAAGCGGAAGCTTGCATGGTGGGGGTTCCAGCGGCCTATGCCACACGTCTCGCCGCTCTAGCCCCGTTATCCCCCTAGCCACCTGCCCCAAAAATCCCTTATCATAGAAACGTGCACAACCCCAACTGGTGCAGCCGCACGGCTGCTGGCTTTAACCGCTCGATCAATCCCACAAGGAGGCAACCTATGCCCAAACCTGTTGTCATCGTCGGCGCCCTCGATACCAAAGGACCGGAATACCAGTTCGTGCGCGACCTGATCCGCGAGCGAGGGCTGGAGACCATCGTCGTGGACTTTGGCGTGGTCGGCGAGCCGTCCTTCACGCCGGACATCAGCAACGACGAGGTCGCCCGCGCGGGCGGCAGCAGCATCGCCGAACTGCGCGAGAAGCAGGATAAGACCTTCGCTATGCGCACAATGGCGAACGGCCTCGCCAAAGTGGTGACCGACCTGTACGAGCAGGGGCGGCTGGGCGGCATCTTTGCGATGGCGGGCAGCGGCGGCACGTCCGTTGCCACCACCGCCATGCGCGAGCTTCCGGTCGGCGTGCCCAAGCTGATGCTTTCGACCGTGGCGGGCGGTGATGTCGCCGCCTACGTCGGCGCGAAGGACATCACCATGATGCCCTCGATTGTGGACGTTGCCGGGCTGAACTCCATCAGCCGCCAGATCTACGCCAACGCCGCCGGGGCCATCGCCGGGATGGTCGAGCAGGAGTACGAGGCCCCCGCCGAGGAGAAGCCGCTCATCACGGCGAGCATGTTCGGCAACACCACCCAGGCTGTCAACCACGCCCGCGAGCTGCTCGAAGCGCAGGGCTACGAGGTGCTCGTCTTCCACTCGACCGGCACCGGGGGCCGCACGATGGAGAGCCTGATCGAAGCAGGCTTCATCACCGCCAGCTTCGACCTCACGACCACCGAACTGGCCGACTACGTGTGCGGCGGTGTGCTCAGCGCCGGGCCGGATCGCCTCAAGGCAGCGGCGCGGGCGGGCATCCCCACCATCATCGTGCCCGGCTGCGTGGATATGGCAAACTTCTGGGGCATCGACACCGTGCCGGAGAAGTACCGCGACCGCAACCTGTACGAGTGGAACCCCAACGTCACGCTGATGCGCACCAACGTCGAGGAGAACCGCCAGATGGGCGAGATGATCGCCGCGGCGGCGAACGAGTCGAAGGGCCCGGTTGCCATCCTGCTGCCGCTGAAGGGCGTCTCGCAGCTTGACAGCCCCGGCGGCCCGTTCTGGGACCCGGAGGCCGATCAGGCGTGCTACGACACGATCAAGAACAACCTGCGCGAGGGCATCCCGGTCTACGAGGTAGACGCCAACATCAACGACCCAGAGTTCTCCAGCAAGTGCGTCGAAGTGCTGCTGGAACTGATGCAGGGGTAGAGCATCGCCCGTATTTTAACCCCTCTCCTGCCCTTCCCACTGGCGGGGGTGGGGGTTTTTGACAGCCTATCATAAACCGTTATTCACTCAACAGGAGGCAAACACACCATGGCACGAGTAGGCATCCCGCGTGATGAGATTCTCCGGCGGCTGCACGCGCAGATCGAGGCCGGCAAGCCCATCGTCGGCTGCGGCGCCGGGACGGGCATCTCCGCCAAGTTCGCCGAGCGCGGCGGCGCGGACATCATCATCATCTACAACTCGGGGCGCTACCGCATGGCCGGGCGGGGGTCGCTGGCCGGGCTGCTGCCCTACGGCGACGCCAACGGTATTGTGGTCGAGATGGCCGCCGAAGTGCTGCCCGTCGTGCAGAACACGCCGGTGCAGGCGGGCGTCTGCGGCACCGACCCCTTCCGCCTGATGCCGGTGTTCCTCAAGCAACTCAAGGAGATGGGCTTCTCCGGCGTGCAGAACTTCCCGACGGTCGGCCTGTTCGACGGCACGTTCCGCGAGAACATCGAGGCCACCGGCATGGGCTTCGACAAAGAGGTCGAGATGATCGCCCTCGCCCACGAGATGGACATGTTCACGACGCCGTACGTCTTTACGCCGGACGAGGCCAAGGCGATGGTCCAGGCGGGCTGCGACCTGCTCGTCGCGCACGTCGGGCTGACGACGGCGGGCAGCATTGGCGCGGGGGTCGCCTTCACGCTGGATGAGGCTATCGACAAGGTGATGGAGATGGCCGAGGCGGCCTGGTCCATCAACCCGAACCAGCTTGTGATCTGCCATGGCGGGCCGTTCGACTGGCCGGAGAACGTCGGCAAGGCGCTTCAGCGCATGCCGGGGATCGTCGGCTTCTTCGGCGCGTCCAGCATCGAGCGCCTGCCAACCGAGAAGGCCATCCAGAGCCAGGTCGAGGACTTCAAGGCGCTGCAGATCGTCAGGGAGCAGTAGACTCGCAAGACCCCCAGACATCTGTAGGGGCGGGTCTATTGATGCGGTCGATGCGGAGCATCGCGCATCACGACCCGCCCCTACCGTCATTTTCGGAAGGCCAACGGTCGTAGGAGCGCAACATGCGCGTTGTGCGACACACGTCGCGCAACACCCGCCCCTACCATGCAGCCCATCCGGGCCGATACGCGTTAATCCACCACCTACCCTGCCCGACCCTCATCGATCTTTTCCAGCAGTTCCAGCAGTTTCACGGTGGTGCTCCAACTGCGGATGGTCATGGACTTGTAGAACGGTGTTGAGGCGATCCGGGAAAGCCGGCTTTTGGTACGCAGTGCGCTGACGCGCTGTGAATAGATCACACCATCCCCCGGCCAGACTTTGTCGACCCCCTCGCGAGGCTTGAAGGCGGACATCGCGCTGTCCGCATCAATATCCATCAGAAAGATGGCATCGCTGTGATACATCTCCGGCTGCTCGCCGAAGCCTTCGGGCTTGTTGTCGATGACGGCCTGCAACTGCTCGCGAGATAGCACCAGAGCTTTGATCAACTCGCTGTCAAGCTGAAAACACTCCGGCAGGGCCGCTTCGATCCGGGCTCTTATTTCATCCGGGCCTTTGTCGGACTGCAAGATCACGTTCCCGCTGGCAATGTATGTTGTGACGTTAGAAAAGCCGTGTTCTTCCAGGCATTTTCTCAAGTCCGCCATGGGTATTTTATTCTTGCCGCCGACATTGATGACGCGCAGAAGGACTATGTAGGTGTTCATCGTCTCACCGCCAGCGGTTCTGTTATCGCCCCTGCCTTACGTTGCAGCTAGACGCGGCTCAGCCGCTCGTAGTACTCGTCCAGCCAGCGGTTCGACCAGCCCCGCGCCCGCGTCTCCTGCACGATCTGCTCGACCTCCTGCCGGGAGATCTTCGCCTCGTCGCGCAGCACCCGCGCGTTGTTGCGGCTGATCGCCAGCGTGCGCACCGCGAAGAAGAGCGGCCACATGCACGCCAGCCGGATGCGGTGGAACCGCCGGGGGATGCGCTTGATGTACGCCAGCCCCGCCCGCAGATGCCCTTCGGCCTTATCCGCCAGCATATCGACAACCGCCAGCGACTTCTCAAGGTTCTCCGGCTTAAACAGGTCGGGCGGCTTCAGCCCGACGCGCGCGCAGAAGCTCTCCGGCACGAAGATCCAGCCCCGCTGGTAGTCCTTCGCCAGCCCGCGGATCACGTTCACGGTTTGCAGCGCCAGCCCGAACTCCCGCGCCAGCGGCATGAGGTCGTCCATCAGCCCGCGCAGTGGCGCGTAGTGCCACGCGAAAATGCGCGTTAGCATGTGGCCCACGCGCCCCGCCACCTCGAACATGTAATCATCGAGGTCGTCCTCATCCTTCACGACAGGCCCGCGCATCTGCCAGCGGGCCATGCCCCGCGCCGACTCCCTCGCCTCCTCGATGATGTAGGCGTGCAGGTCCTCGGGCAGGCGGCGGATGGCCGCCAGCACTTCGTCGGCGTGCTTCGCAACGGCGGCTTCCGGGTCGCTGTCGTCCACATCCGCCAGGCGCGCGGTCAGTTCGTCCGCGTCAACCTCACCACCGAGAATGCGTTCCCACAGGTGCAGCAGTTCGACCTTACGCTCCGGCGGCATTTCCTCGTTGTCTTCAAGGAAATCCGACACGCGGAAGGCAAGATAGGCAAAGGTGATCGCGTCCCGCAGCATACCGGGCAGGAACTCGATCGAGAGCGCAAATGTGCGGCTAACCAGCCGCAACATCTCGACGTGGTTGAACGTCGCGGACTTTTCAAGCGTCGTCACAGTGGTGCTTCCTCGTTTAACTAGCGATGGATTGTGGTAGTGGGATACTTTCGAGTATATCCCCGCGAGATCGACCGTCAAGAGAGGACAAACCTGTATCGGCACACTGGCAATAACACCGAGCCACGCGCAGGGATGCGGCGACCCGGCGAAGGAGCCGCTCGCGGGGGTTCAGGCGCAGCACTCGTAGTGCAGTTTCACCATACCGTCGTTATAGCGGTGCACGTCGATGACCTTCAGTGTCATGTCCTCGTGCGCGCCCGGCGGGAACAGCGGGATACCCTCGCCCAGCAGCACCGGCACGACAAATACCATGTACTCATCGATCAGCCGGTCGCGGACGAACAGCGCAATGATCTCGCCGCCGCCCATCAGCCAGATGTCCTTGTCAGACCTGCCCTTCAGTTCGTCCACAAGCGCCTTCATGTCGCCGGAATAAGCCCGGACGGGCGCGCCGGGTGGGGCGTCAAGCTCCTGCCGCGTGATCACGACCGTCTCGACGCGCGGCATCGACCAGCCGTCATCGAAGCCCAGCACCTGCCGGTAGGTCTTGCCGCCGACGATCACGCTGCCGACGTTCTTAATGAACTCGGCGTAGCCGTAGTCCTCACCGCCCCCCTCGTACTTGTTCAGCCAGTCGATAGCGCCATCCGCCCGCGCGATGTAACCGTCGAGGCTGGTGGCGATGTACAGGATGACCTTGCCCATTGCCTGCTCCTCCAGTCCGGCGACATTCCATAATGATTTATTCTAGCACAGCAGCACAGACAGCGACGAAGGGGATCAAAAACAGGGTGGGCAACGCAGCCCACCCTGTCGTAGATTAGCATGGATTCTCGCTACAGGTCCGGGTTGGGGAACTTCGAGTTCCAGGGCACGTTCTCCAGGCTGATGTTCAGCTCGACCAGATCGGCAACCACCCAGCCCTGGCGGCCCGTTTTCGTCTGGACCTCCAGCCATGTGTCGTCCCAGTTGACGGCGACCACGGTCAGCTCGTCCCCCTTCACCAGCACGTCGATCGCCGGGTAGTCGTAGCCCGGCCCGGTGCGCAGGTTAAGCTCCTCGGAGCGGACTATCGCATCGGGGATTTCCTCGCCGACCCGCACCGTCTGCTCGCCGGAGACGCCGCTCTGCGAGCCGGTTACGCGCAGCATGTACTCGCCGGGAGGCACCGGGCTGAGGTCCACCAGGTAGGTGAAGTTGCCCTGATCGTCCGCAAGCTGGAGCGTGTCGCGGATGGCGTGCTCCGGGCCGATGAACTCAAACAGCACCGGCTCGCCCGGCTCAAAGCCCGACGCCGTGACGGTCATCTCCTGACCGACGCGCACCTCCTCCGGCTCGATGGACAGCGCCTCAAGCTGCGGGCCAGGCGTTGGCGTCGGCTCCGCCTGCCCCACGGTGAAGGTCATGCGGCGCTCGAAGCCCTGCTCGATCATGCCGAACGCCTCGCTGTACGGCTGGATGAACAGCGTCGCATCGTACTCGCCTGCCGCAAGCCCCTCGCGGTTGATGCTGACCTGCACCTCGGCGGGCGGCGAGTCCGGCCCCAGTTGGAACGCCTCCGGCTGGACCGTCAGGTGCTCACTGTCCACGCTGACGAGGAAACTCCAGGGCGGCGGCGGGTCGGGGTTCTGCGAGCGCCAGTTAATGCGCAGCGTCACCGTCTCCTCTTCGCCCGCCTCAAGCGGTTCGTCGTCAGGGAATACGTCGTAAACCGGGTACGACCAGCGGAAGGCGAGGTCGCCACGCAGGTCGGTTCCCCCCGGCTGCCCGATGCGCCCCGCCAGGTAGCGGTCGATGTTGCGGTTCGACCAGGTCTCGTATGCAGCGTGCTCCAGCGAGGCGACGACCAGCGCCAGTTCGGCGTCGGGCGGCTCGCCCGGCGCGCGCAGCACGCTCACATTGGGGAACGGTGTCGAGTAGACTTCCAGCGCGGCGTTGGTCAGCGCAAGCGGGCGGGCCGGGTTGTACATATAAAGCAGCACAGCCTCGTTCGGCCCCCGGTTGAGCCGGTCGCGGATGGCCGCCTCGTCAAGCGTCGTGTCGAGCTTCGTCAGGTCGCGCAGGTTCAGCGTGCCGATCGCCGACGTGAGGTTATAGCCGGTATCGGAGAGGGGCGGCATGACCAGCCGCCGCACCGTCGCCTCGCCCGTCACAGGCACGGCGACCGGAAGATGGTTCCGTGTCGGGTCTTCTGCGAGCAGCAGGCGCGTATTGCCGACCACCGCGACGCGCACCCGGATACCTTCCAGGCGCTCGCCCGTCAGCCCCGATGTTACCTGGAAGTCGATCACGCCCGCTGAGGTTTCCACCCGCGCGAGCCCGCTCCCATCCGATACACCGGCGGCAATATCCGCGCTGCTCTGCCGCGGGCCAAACGGCAGTGCGATCACCCCGCATGCCGTGAGCCCCAGCGACAGCAATACCACGACAGCGAGATGCGATAGCTTTCGTGTTGAGGACAAATTCTTTAACAGTCGCATCATGCCGGACAGTATATCGCGCCGCTCTGGACCCGACCACTACCCGTTCGGGCGGTTTCCCCGCCCCGCGTGGTGATGGCTTGCCCGGCGGCGGCCTACGCCTGCCTGGTTTGATCGCTTCGCCTTTTTACCCTGTCTGCCAAATGGCTGCCAAAAATGCCACGAGTGATCCTTCGGATCACCTCCTCCCCCTTGCAAGGGGGAGGTTGGGTGGGGGTTCCAGCGGCAGCCGACACACACAGATCCTCACACGGGGAAGGGGCTGGGCGCTGATTAATGCACCTTTGCAAAACTGTCGTATCGCCAGCTTGTAAGCCGGCGGCTTGCATGGAGAGGTCCCAACCAGCACAAATCCCCAGGCGGAACATGCACGGAAGCGTCTTCGTTATACAATAAAGGTGATAATCGCCCTGGCGGTGACATCCGCCGGGCTGCTCTACCACACGTCGCCCGGGCCGGCAGGCACGAGGTCCGGGCCTGAGAGGAGGAGGACGCCCCGTGAAACGCATCCTGTCTATCGCAGCGCTGATCGGCCTCGCGCTGCTCGTGGCTGCCGGCTGCACTGCCGGGCCGGGCGCAGTCGAGACGCCCGCCGCGGATACCCCCGTCGTCACCGTGGAGCCTCAGGAAGCGGCGACCGACACATCCGCGCCGGCGGTCACCGAGGAGCAGGCCACAGTCACGACCGAGCCAACCGCCGAGCCTGAGGCCACCGATGCGCCTGCCGACGAGGGCGATACCGCACGGCTTTACCTCATCGCGCTGGAAGCGGGCGGCGAGGAGGGCGAGAGCATCGGCTGCGGGGATGCCCTCGTGCCCGTCGAGGTCGAACTGGATCCATCCCTCCCACCGCTTGAGGCGGCGCTGAGCGCGCTACTCGCCATCGATGAGGAGTTCTACGGGCAGTCGGGGCTGTACAACGCCCTGTACCAGTCCGATCTGACCGTGGCAGGCATTCAGATGGAACCGGACCGCACCATCATTGCGCTTGAGGGCGATCTGGTGCTGGGCGGCACCTGCGACTCGCCGCGCATCCGCGCCCAGCTTGAGCAGACCGCGCTCCAGTTTGACGACGTGCCGGGCGTCGAATTCCTGATCAACGGCGAGCCGCTCAATGCGGTGATCGCGGGCGATCCGGTGCAGGCGCCCACCCCCGGCGGACCGGGCACGGTCGAAGAGGTGTTCATGTACATGGTGCTGCGTGACGACGCGGGCAGGCTGGGCCGCCTCTTCGGCTGCAACGACAGCCTGATGCCCGTCCTGCTCCACCTGGACCCGACGCTCGAGCCTCTGACCGACGCCATGCAGCAGCTAGCAGGCGTCCAGAGCGAGTTCTACGGGCGGACACAGCTTTACAACTCACTGTACCAGTCCGAACTGCGGCTGCGCAGCGCGGAGGTGAGCGGCGACGGCGTGGCCCGCATCGCGTTCGAGGGGCACGTGGAGATCGCGGGCGAGTGCGACCTGCCCCGCTTCCGCACGCAGCTTGAGCAGACCGCGCTCCAGTTCGACGACGTGAACGAGGTGGAGATCACCATTAACGGCGAGCCGCTGGAGACGATCACCGGCGGCGCGCAGGGGGGGCTTGCGCCGCAGGCGCAGGCGGTCGGTAGCGTAGTGCAGGTCTATCTGGTAGCGCCGGAGACCGAAGGCGGCTTCGGCTGCGGTGACAGCCTCGTCGCCATCGAGCAGCCCGCCGCGACACCTGGCGCGCCGCTCCAGTCCGCTCTGGGGGCGCTTTTCACGCTTGACCCGTCGCTCTACGAGCCGCTGGGGCTGTACAACGTCTTTGCGCAGTCCAACCTGACGATCGAGCGCGTGAGCATCGACAATGGCACGGCGACAATCGCGCTCCGTGGCGACCTGCTGCTCGGCGGCGTGTGCGATAACCCGCGCGTCCTCGCGCAGATCGAAGCGACCGCCACCCAGTTCGATACGGTCGATGCCGTCGTGGTGACGCTCAACGGCCAGCCCATCGAGGACGCGCTCTCGCTGCGGTAGGGGCTGCACCCCGCCGCTCGCAACGATTGATCACGATCTGATATCTACCCGTAGGGGCGGCTGTCAGAGCCGCCCCTACACACGTCGGCGACACCAATAGCCACGACGTTCAGTCGCGGCGCTGTTTGTGCTCCCACTCCCCCGCTCAGGCTGAAACCCCGCCACAATGCGATACAATCTAGGGGTAGCTTGCTGTCACCGGCAGCGAAGGAGCATTGATGAGTAACGAGTCACCACGCAACTGGCCTTTTGAAGAAGAAGACTTCGCGGAGCAGCGCACTGCCCCGTTCCCGACACCTCGCCCCGACTATGATGGCGACCTGCGCCGGGCAGTTGCCGCCGTGATGAATATCGAGGACATCACCCCGCCCACGCGGGAGCAGCCGCTTCGCTTTCGCGGACGCCTCCTGGTGCCCGCCGAGCAGGCCTTCGCCACCCTGCGCCCGCAGTTCGAGGCAGCGGGGTACACGCCGCAACTCCGCCGCGAGGACGGTCTCGAAGTGATTCGCGCCCTCCCCGGCGTGTACCGGGGCCGCGAGCGTTCGATCCCCTGGCTGAACATCGGCCTGCTCATCGCCACCATTCTGAGCGTGTTCTACATCGGCGTGCAGCAGGAGCTTTACGTCTCGGTGATCGACGTGATCGCGGTGCAGGTGTTCGGCGTCCCGGCGACCGGCCCCGCCGCCGAGCTTATGCCCACCCCCGCCGAACTGCGAGAGGCGCTGCTGACCGGCGCGCTGTACACACTGGCGCTGCTCGGCATCCTCGGCGCGCACGAGATGGGCCACTACATCATGGCTCGCCGTCACAACGTGGACGTGACGCTGCCGTTCTTCATCCCCCTGCCGATCAACATCCTCGGCACGATGGGCGCGGTGATCGCCATGCGCGAGCCTGCCCCCAACCGCCGGATCCAGTTCGATATCGGCATCGCCGGGCCGCTCGCCGGGCTGATCGTCGCCGTGCCGGTGATGCTCATCGGCCTGTCGCTCTCGGAGGTCGGCACGCGGGAGATGTTCCTTGAGCAGGTACCGGAGCCTATCCGCGACAACACCATCTTCTTTCAGGAGGGCCAATCGCTCGCCTACATGGCGCTGAAGTACCTCGTGTTCGGGCAGGTGCTCCCCAGCGGCGACCTTGACGTATGGGTTCACCCGGTCGCCTTTGCCGCCTGGGCGGGCTTCCTCGTCACGATGCTGAACCTGATCCCGGTCGGCCAGTTGGACGGCGGTCACGTGGTGTACGGCCTGTTCGGGCACCGGGCGCAGATGCTGCGCTGGCCCATCATCGGCGTGCTTGCGGTGCTGGCGCTCGCCGGGGCGCTGAACGACGCCGGTATAGCCAACCTGCCCTTCGGCTGGAGCGGCTGGTGGCTGTGGATTCTGCTCATCCTCTTCCTCGCGCGGCGGCACGCGCCGGTCCTCGATGAGATCACCGAGCTGGACGCCCCGCGCAAGGCGCTCGGCGTGGCGATGCTGGTTATCTTTGTGCTGATCTTCACTCCGCAGCCCATCGTCATCGACCCCGGCCCGACGGCAGCGCTTCTGCAGACGCTGGTGTGAGGGCGGCGGAAGTTTTTGCCCTGCCCGGCAGTCATACGGTAAAAACTACGCCATAACGTTCGGTTATTAATGAGCGGATGGGGTTATCACGGTGGAAGTTAGACAAAACGATCAATTTGCCGCGCAGCTCTCGATGCTCGAGATCAAGCGCGACCGCACGATGGCCGATCTGGACGCAGTGCAGGCCGCCAGCCAGTCCGTCGCCAGGTCGATGGAGAGCTACCAGGCCAAACACAACGCGCTGAACGAGCAGTATCTCTCCAGGCTGGACTCCGACAACCTGTCGGAGGAAGAGCGCCTCGCCCTTTACCGCGAATGGAACGAGGCGTTCCAGCGGAGCGTTGACGAGTACAACCAGCTTGCCGCCGAGCGCGAGCGCCTGCATATGCAGGAGATCATTCTGGTGCGGATGCTCGCCGAGCTGGACCACCAGATCAATGTGCTGAAGGCCAATTTCGCCTAGGCGGGGGGTGACCTGCTCTCGTAACTTCCCGCTCTGGCAACCTCCCGCCCTCCCATCTCTCACCCCTCAACTGGTCGGAAAACGGATCACCGCACAGACGCTGCCAGGATCGCCCGGCCCTGGCAGTGATGCGTGGTGCGGTCACGAATGATACAGACGGTTCGATCTGAGTATCATTCGTGGCCTTTTTGATCCGTTGTTGATAGTCATAGACCCCAATTTGGAGTATGCTACTCAGGATTGCCCGCCAGCGGCGCAACTCTGGGCCGCTGGCCGCGTAAAGATGGATGAGAACTGCACGGCAATCACGTTCGGAAGTGTTAGTTGGTTAGTTGGAGAAAAAGCACGCGGATGAACTTATCGATACAGGCCAAAAAGCGACTCACCGTCGGCGCCATCATCCTTGTTTTAGGGTTATCTGCTGCCCTGATGGTCGTCGTATCCCGTCACATCGACACCGTGGAGCACCTGATCAGCAGCCTGGGCATCGCCGGGCCGATGCTGAGCATTGCGCTGTATGGCCTGCTGGGAGCCTCGCCGGTGCCGTCCGAGCCGCTGACGTTGGTCAACGGAGCGGTATTCGGCCCGCTGATGGGCACGCTCATCGCTGGGACGGGCAACACGCTGGCCGCCGTGGTGGAGTACTTCATCGGTGCGGGCATCGACAACGCCGCCGACTTCGCCAAAAAGCGGGACGATCTGCCCTTTGGGCTTGGTAAGCTCCCGGTGGACTCGGTGTGGTTCCTGATAGGCGCCCGGCTGATCCCCGGCTACGGTGCGAAGGTCGTCAGCGTGGTCGGCGGGATGTACCGCGTGCCGCTGTGGCGCTACCTGTGGACGACCGCCATCCCGACCTTCATCGGTGCGGCGCTGTTCGCCTACGGCGGTTTCAGCCTGCTTAAGCTGTTCTAGCGGGCGCTGCCCGGCTGTCTCGCAGCCCCGCTAAACAGTGACCGCCGGGTTATCAGCCCGGCGGTCTTTTTATCCATCAACTGCCTGGCGGCGCTTGGCCTCAGCCCTCCCCGCCGAAGCCCATCGCGCGGGCGTGCTCCAGCAGGATATCTTCCGGCACCTGCCTGAAGAAAAGGTCCAGCCCGAAGGTGAGCAGGACGAGGTCATCCACCACGCCGAAAATGCCCGTCACGAGGGCCGGGATGATATCGAGGGGCGAAACCATGTACAGCACAATGCCCACCGGGATGGCCTTTGCCCACAGGCTGACGCGCGGATCCCGCATCAGTCTGAGCGCGAGGCGCACCCGCCGCACCATGTTCTGCACGAAGTTGAACCGCTCGGTGAGAGGGTTCCGCAGCCTGAACTGGTCCAGAATCTGGCGATCCTCCCGGCTGATCGGAAGTTCCGTCATTAAGCCCTCCGCTCATTGCCTGTCGAGTCAGGTATGCTTGTGTGGATTATATCCGTTCTCGCAGACCCCTGTCACGGGCCACGCCTAGCGCCCCTCCCGGATGCGCCGCAGTTCCCGGTCCGCTTCCAGCACGTCGAGCTGGAGATGGCTGGCGGGCGTCTTGAGGTTGTGCCCGCGGATGCGCTGGTTGATCGCCTCCACCGCCTCACGGAAGCGGTCCTCCGCCTTGCGCCACTGCGCCGCAACCACGTCGAAGCGCTCGCCGCGCTGCAGGGCCGCCTCACGCCAGGCCCACGAGCGGGCCGCCGCCCGCCGCGCCTCGTCAATCTTCGCCATGATCTCCTTGCGGTCCTCGATCCACTCCGGCGCAAACCCGTGCTTCTTCAGCAGGTGGTTGGCCGCCCACATATCGCCATCAGACTCCCCGCTCAGGTTGAGCGGCTTGCCCTTGCCCGGCAGGTTGTCGAACTTGCCCTCTTCCATCGCCTCGCGGATGATACGCTCGATCGCGCTTTCGTAGTCGTTCACGTGCGGTTCCTTTGTGCAGATCGTCCCAAACGACAACCTGATTGTAGCGTATCCCGGTGAGGCCGTGGAATGTATTCCCTTCTTTCCGTCTCCTTTCGGTAGCTGTAATTTAACCCCACCCCCGTGCAGTTGGCTTCGCCAACTGCGTGTCGGCAATTCACTGCGGTACGTTCCTCCCCAGCGATAGCCGCGACTAAACGTCGCGGCACTCTATCCACCGCCCAAAAACTGCTTCACGAGAGCTAATCTCACCAATCTCTAATGGTAATCACGCCGCCGATGCGGTTAGCTTTAACTATCCGCATACGACATACGACGACATCAACTCGAACAGGAGAACCAATGGAAGACATCTACAGACCAGTAAAGGTTGTGGGCATAGCAGGCAGCCTGCGCAAAGGCTCATACAACCGTGCCCTCCTCGACGCCGCCGTCGAACTTGCGCCCGACAACATGGAGATCGAGGTTTTAGACATTGCCCCGGTGCCGATGTACAATGCCGATCTTGACAACGACGATGATCGCCCCGAGGCCGTCAGGCGGCTGAAGCAGGCGGTCGGCGAGGCGGAGGCGATACTGTTCGTCACACCAGAGTACAACTGGAGCATCCCCGGCGTGCTGAAAAACGCGATTGACTGGGCTTCCCGCCCGGTGGGCCGCTCCCCCATGACGGGCAAGACGGCGGCCATTATGGGCGCTACGCAGGGGATGTGGGGCACGATCCGGGCACAGGACCATCTCCGCGATATCCTGGCCTCGATGCGTGTGGCGGTCGTGACCCATCCGCAGGTGCTGGTTCACGGCGCGGCGGACAAGTTCGACAGGCACATGAACCTGATCGACGAGGATGCGCGCAGCTTCGTCCGGCAGCTTCTGGAGAATCTGAGAGACGAGGCGATGCGCCGCCGCATATCGCTTGAGGGGCTGTTCAGCAGTTAAAGCGGAGCAGGTTGGCTCCGCAGGTCAACGGTAAAATACAATCGTGATCTGTGTGACATGTGTGGGGCGGCCCACGCCTGAAAGTGCCACACCCACAAACTGAAAAGACCCCGGGGGGCGACATCCTTGCGGATGCTGGGGTCCTTTCAGCGAATGAGGGCTGATTTCAGCGGCGATGTACTCGCGGGGAGTCTGGTCACATCAGCCGCCGTTATTTAGTTTAGAGGATGGGGCACGTAGGCCATACCCCACTTGTGTTAACATCATAGTACAATTTGCCGCGAACCGTCAAGACCCTGCAACTATTTTTTAGGAACCTTTCATACATCTCATGCATCCTTCACCAACAGCGGAGACGCCATGCGCATCATCAACTTGTCAACCGGCTGGAGGATACACGCCGCTCCCGGCGAGCACCCAACGGCTGAACTCGCCGCCGCCGAGCTTTACCACCTGCTGAGCCGCATTACCGGCGAGAACACAGCGGAAAGCGAGGGTGGCGTTGATTTCATCCTGTCGCACGGCGACGGGACGGGTGACAGCTTCCGCTGGCAGGCTGCACCGGACCGGGTCGAGCTTCACGGCGAGAGCCCGCGCGCGCTGCTCTACGCGGTCTACAACTTCCTCGAGGCGCTGGGCTGTCGCTGGCCTGCGCCCGGCCCGACGGGAGAGCGCATTCCGCAGGGTGTCGAGTTTGAGCTGCCTGACGAGCCAGTGGAGGACGCCCCCACCCTGCCGGGCCGCTGCCTGATCATCGCGCATCACGCCTTCATGGAGGACGCCGATCACTGGATCATCTGGGCGGCCCGCAACCGCCTGAACGGCGTGTTCTTCCACACCATCGAGGATCCGCTGCCGCTGGGCGCGGCCCCTGCCGCCCAGTACGAGCGCCTGCGCGACACGATCATCCCCCTCGCCCGCGAGCGCGGCATGACCATCGAGCTGGGCGGGCATCTGCTCGCTGACCTGCTGCCCCGCGATCTGTTCGCGCAGATGCCCGGCGCGTTCCGCTATCACAACAACCAGCGCACCCCCGACCATAACCTGTGCCCCAGCGACCCCGCCGGGCTGAACACGGTGCGACGCAACGCCCAGGCCTTCTTCCGCGCCTTCCCGGAGGCAGATGTTTACCACATCTGGCCCGATGACATCCCGCAGGGCGGCTGGTGCTCGTGCGCGCAGTGCAGCGCCTACACGCCCTCCGAGCAGGCCCTGCTGGCGATCAACGCCGTCGCCGAGGGGCTGGAGTACGTCCACCCCGGCGCACAGATCAGCTTCCTGGCATACTACGACACCGAGCGCGTGCCGCGCCGCGTCAAGCCGCGCCATAACGTCAGCCTGCTGTGGGCGCCGCGTATGCGCTGCTATGCGCATCCGATAGACGACCCGTCCTGCGCGGTGAACGTGCCGCACTACACCCGCACCTTCGAGGCGCAGGTGGCCCACTTCGCCGAGGCGAACACCGCCCCGCCGCGTGTGTTTGAGTACTATCTCGACGGCGTGCTGTTCAAGTCCGTGCTGCCGCCGCTGCCCGGCATCATCCAGCGCGACCTGCGCTACTACCACGCGGCGGGCGCGCACACAGTGCAGGCGCTCCTGACCGGCGACCATCCCTGGGTTGCGCCACAGGTCAACGCGTGGCTGTTTGCGCGGCTCGCCTGGAACCCCGATCAGGACGTGGATGCGCTGCTGGCAGAGTTCGGCGCGTCTGTGTTTGGCCTGCCCGCCGCCGAGGACGAGCAGGAGAGCGCGCTCATCGACCTTGCCATGTACTACCGCAGCCTCGAGGCAGCCTACGCCCTCGCGCTCCAGATCACGCCGGAGGAGATCAACCTCCAGCTCAGCGACGACCCGCTCGCCGTGCTGCGCGACCCGCCCGCCGACATGGGCGACCCGTACTTTGCACCGCCCGCTGCGCTGCACGAGAAGGCCCTGCGTGAAGCTGTCATTCCCGACCTGCTGGAGCAGGCCGCCGCCCACCTCACGCAGATCGCGCGGTGGGCCGACCCGGAGATGCTCTGGCGTGAACAGGTCGCCTTTGATCTGCACGACGCCTGGCTTCGCTTCGACCTGGCCCGCGTGCGCCTGTACGATGCGATCGCCAACAACACTGGCAACGCACGCGCCTGCTACCGCGAGGCACGGGAGCAGCTTGAGCGGGTGTATCGCTGGGGAGACGCCGTCATCGAGGACCCGCGCTACCGCGCCAACTTCCGCTTTATGCACGCGCTCTTCTGGCAGCTCCGGCTGGATAAGCTCTATGCTGAGCACATCGCCCGTGGGCCGGGCGGGCGGCTGGCGCAGGGGCGCGGAGCCGTACAGGTCGGCCTGCTGCTCCGCCGATTGACGGGCATCTACGACGGGGGACGCTGACGCCTGTCTTAGCCCATCTATCCGGCTGCCGCCTCCACCTCTTACCCGATACGCAGCCCTGCGGGCCGCCTGCTATAATCAAAATAAGCCCGCACAAACAGGCACGATAGAGGTTGGAGGTGGTAGCCATGTTGAAGACGATCCTCGTCGCGCTGTTGGTCTATCTGGCAATCGCGGGCGCTCGGCTGGGTTTTATGGCTGGCCCCATTGATTATGCGTTTGCCGATTCAACGGAAGCCCTACATACAGTGAAGAGATATTAAGGCTTGCCGGATATACTCTCAATAACACTCCACAGCAATTGGCGTATAAAAAGCTTATCCATTCGTATAGAGGG
>Ga0116180_1000268_pt1 | contig 50747 bp, 44 predicted proteins | sample AD_UKC073_MetaG_FD_89804 | JGI IMG/M metagenome (GOLD analysis project Ga0116180, IMG submission 89804) | Active sludge microbial communities of municipal wastewater-treating anaerobic digesters from USA - AD_UKC073_MetaG | ecosystem: Engineered > Bioreactor > Anaerobic > Digestate | place: USA... | reverse complement strand
CGGCGCCGACGCGGCGCTTCACCGCCACGCGGTCGCAGCCGAAATGATCGAAGGCCGCCAGCACCTCCGCGCGCCCGGCGCTTTCGGGCCACAGGGTCGGGATCGAGGGGGCACCGCGCTGCTCCAGCTCTTGCAGATAGAGCTTGTCCGCATTCCAGCGGATCACCTCCACCGGATTGCAGACCACCACGCCGGCGGCCTCCAGCGCGGTCAGCCGTTCAAGGAATTCGTCCTTCGCCTCGGTATAGTCCCAGGGCGTGCCAAGATAGGCGAGGCCAAACCGGGTCAATTCGTCCAGCGGCGCGCGCCAGTCCAGCGCGACCAGCTCTGCCCGGCCCGCCAGACCGGCATTCAGGGCATCGAACAGCAGGTCATGCTCAAAGGCATCGGGGCGGCGGGTGGGGGAGCCGGGCAGGGTATCGGGGCAGGCGAGGAAGGCGATCTTGGGCACGGAATATCTTTCGTTGCGGACCATCCGCCCTGTTCCATCTGGCGAACAGCGCGGCAATACCTATCTTGCCGGCACACGTCTGCCGCAGTGCGGCACGACCGGAGACTGTTCATGATCGAATTGAGGCCTTTTTCTGCGATCGGCGCGGCCAACCATGGCTGGCTTGATGCCCATCACCACTTCTCGTTCGCGTCCTACCATGATCCTGCAAGGGTGCAGTGGGGCGCGCTACGGGTGTGGAACGACGATACGATCGCCGCGAAGAGCGGCTTTCCGCCGCATCCCCACGCCGACATGGAAATCATCACCTATGTCCGTCAGGGCGCGATCAGCCACCGCGACAGCCTGGGTAACGAAGGCCGGACTGCGGCCGGCGACGTTCAGGTGATGAGCGCCGGAACCGGCATCCGCCATTCCGAATTCAACCTTGAGGATGAAGAGTGCCGCCTGTTCCAGATCTGGATCCTGCCCGATCGGCGCGGCCATGCCCCCAGCTGGGGCACGCGGCCTTTCCCCAAGGACAACCGTGCGGGCAGGTTCGTTACGCTTGCTTCGGGCCTGCCGGAGGATGCGGACGCGCTGCCGATCAATACCAGTGGCCGGGTGGCCGGAGCCTTCGTCAAGGCGGGTGAGACGCTGCGCTATGAAACCACGCCAGAACGGCACCTCTATCTGGTCCCGGCGACTGGCCGGGTGCGGATCGGCGAGGTTGAGGCCCAGGCCCGCGACGGGGTGGCGATCACTGGCGAAAGCGCGATCGAAGTGACCGCACTGGAAGACAGCGAACTGGTACTGGTTGACGCGGCCTGAGCGGGTCGGGCCTGGCGAGCTGCCGTCAGCGCGGCAGCTCGCTCACCCCCATCAGCATCTCGTCAATAGTGCGCCCAATTCATCAGAGCTTAGTTGCAGCGTCGTTTCGTTCTTTTTTGTCCTGCTCGATGACTTTGCTCGACGCCCCATCGAAATCTGCTTTCGTCATGTACAAAATTTGTATTTCGACCTTGCGGTCCCCAGTACCGTTACACGTCGCTTCGGCCTGGCGGAACTGATTCCATGCGAGCGCGGACAGACTGTTCATCAACGCACTTCCGCCATATGCCCCGGGTGGGGGATCCAATCTGGTGAATTTAAGTCTGACAAAGGCCACGACTCTGTCATTACCGTAAAAGGCACCTATCGAGGTCGGAATGGTGCCCGTTGCTGAATGCTCCGCGTCTTGAAGATCACGCAGGGTTAGGGCACTACCAGTTTGCGTAGTTTCGTTGGGATATTTCTCAATTAAGACTGCGCGGAGCCGCGAGAACCGATCAAAAATCCCAGGAACGCAGGTTTCACCAGTCGACAGCGCAACTTGCTTCAAGCTGACTCCCGCAAAAATTGGCAATATACGATACTTTTCTCCAAGGATTTCGATCCCCCCGTCTACATAACTTACATCAACCCTTGCGTTGCCGTCATTCTTCGCAGCTTTGATTTTGACCCGCTTAACTCCGTCGATAGCCGAAATCTTGCCAGCCACGACTTCGGGAGAGTCACCTATCGAAAGATCCCGCCAAATCTCTGACTTCAATGGGAGATCACTTGCTCCCAACGGACAAGCGAACAAGGAAACTATGGTAGCCGTAGCGAAAGAGAATGCTCGCACAAGCGCACTCCAACCATTTGTAAGTCGACGCAGTATGATTCCCTTAGATATCGCGAAGACCAAGATCGATTAAATATACTTCCTAATCATCGTCCGATATTATCGCGGCAGCTCGCTCACCCCCATCAGCATCTCGTCAACCGCGCGGGCGGCCTGGCGGCCTTCGCGGATTGCCCAGACGACCAGGCTCTGGCCGCGGCGCATATCCCCGCAGGCGAAGATTTGCGGATCGCTGGTGCGATAGCTGAAGGTATCGGCAAAGACATTGCCGCGCGCATCCAGATCGACCCCGGCCTGATCGAGCAGGCCCTGCTTCTTCGGGCCAAGGAAGCCCATGGCGAGGAAGATCAGATCGGCCTTCAGGGTGAATTCGCTTCCGGCCACTTCCTGCATCTTGCCATCGACCCATTCGACCCGGACGCATTCGAGCCCGGTGACCTGGCTGTTCACGCCGACCACGCGCTTGGTCAGGATCGCCCAATCGCGGTCGCAGCCTTCCTCGTGACTGGAAGAGGTGCGCAGCTTCATCGGCCAGTCGGGCCAGGTCAGCAGCTTGTTTTCCTTTTCCGGTGGCTTGGGCATGATCTCGATCTGGGTGACCGAGGCCGCGCCCTGACGGATAGAGGTGCCGACACAGTCAGACCCGGTATCGCCGCCGCCGATCACCACCACGTGCTTGCCGGTGGCGAGCAGTGAGCCGCGCGGCGCCGCGCGGACTTCTTCATCGCCCGCGTTGCGCTTGTTCTGCTGGGTCAGGAACTCCATCGCGAAACGCACGCCCGGCAGCTCGAACCCGGGGATCGAAAGCGGACGCGGCTCTTCCGCGCCGCCCGACAGGACGATCGCATCGAAGTTTTCCTTCAGCGACGCGACCGAAACCGCAACGCCGACTTCGGTCGAGGTGCGGAACTGCACGCCTTCCGCCTCCATCTGCACGACCCGGCGGTTGATCAGGTGCTTTTCCAGCTTGAAGTCGGGGATGCCGTAACGCAGCAGCCCGCCGACCCGATCGGCCTTTTCGAACACGGTCACCGAATGGCCGGCCCGCGCGAGTTGCTGGGCGGCGGCCAGACCCGCCGGACCCGATCCGATCACCGCCACGGTCTTGCCGGTGCGGTGTTCGGCAATCTGCGGCACGATCCAGCCTTCGTTCCAGCCCTTGTCAACGATCGCGCATTCGATGCTCTTGATCGTCACCGGCTGGTCAACGATGTTGAGCGTGCAGCTCGCCTCGCACGGGGCAGGGCAGATGCGCCCGGTGAATTCGGGGAAATTGTTGGTTGAATGCAGCACTTCCAGCGCATTCTGCCAGTCCCCTTCATAGACCAGATGGTTCCAGTCGGGGATGATGTTGTTCACCGGACAGCCGTTGTGGCAGTACGGGATGCCGCAGTTCATGCAGCGGCTGGCCTGCCCTTTCAGCGCCTCTTCGGCGTGGGGCACGACGAATTCGTGATAGTGCTGCACCCGCTCCTTGGGATCGGAGTAGGTCCGATCCTGGCGGTCAAGCTCGAGAAAGCCGGTTTCCTTACCCATCGTATCGACCCTTATTCCGCGGCCACCGAAGCGGCAGCCAGCCGCTCGGCCTCGATTTGCTTCAATGCCTTGGCATAGTCGCGCGGCATCACCTTGACGAACTTGCCCAGCGTCCCCGCCCAGTCATCCAGCAGCGCGCGGGCGCGCTTCGATCCGGTGTGGAGGTGGTGGCGTTCCAGCAGGACCTTCAGCCGTTCGGCATCGTGGCGCAGCATATCGCCCATGCCGTTGTCCTGAACGCTCTGGGTGCGCTGCTGCGGGCGTCCGGCGCCGTCTTCTTCATCGCGATCGGCAGAGATCGGCAGAAGATCGACCTGGGCCTGGTTGCACAGCGAAGCGAACTGGCCGTCGGGATCATAGACATAGGCGACCCCGCCGCTCATCCCGGCGGCAAAATTGCGCCCGGTCTTGCCCAGCACCGCGACGACCCCGCCGGTCATGTATTCGCAGCCATGATCGCCGCAGCCTTCGACCACCGCGACCGCGCCGGAATTGCGCACCGCAAAGCGTTCACCGGCAACGCCGTTGAAGAACGCCTCGCCCGCGATCGCGCCGTAAAGCACGGTGTTGCCGACGATGATGTTCTGCGTTGCCTCACGCTCGACATGGACCGGCTGGCGCACGATTACCCGCCCGCCCGACAGACCCTTGCCTACATAGTCGTTGGCATCGCCGGTCAGGTCCAGCGTCACGCCGTGTGCGGTCCAGGCGCCAAAGCTCTGCCCGGCAACGCCGGTCAGCTTCACCTTGATGGTGTTGTCCGGCAGGCCGGCATGGCCATAGCGCCTTGCCACTTCGCCCGAAAGCATCGCGCCGACGGTGCGGTTGACGTTGATCACCTTGCGTTCGATCACCACCGGCTGGCGGCTTTCGAGCGCGTCGGCGGCCGCAGCGATCAGATCGTTGTCGAGCGCCTTGTCGAGCCCGTGATCCTGCGTTTCGCTCCAGCCCAGCGAGGGGCTGTCGCCCAGCGGGACCTGATGGAGGATGCGGGACAGGTCCACGCCGCCCGCCTTCCAGTGGTCGATCGCCTTCCTCATATCGAGCTTGTCCACCCGGCCCACCATTTCGGCGATCGTGCGGAAACCCAGCTCGGCCATGATCGCCCGCAGTTCCTCGGCGACGAAGAAGAAATAGTTGATCACGTGTTCGGGCTGGCCGGTGAAGCGCGCGCGCAGCACCGGGTCCTGGGTCGCCACGCCGACCGGGCAGGTGTTGAGGTGGCACTTGCGCATCATGATGCAGCCGGCCGCGATCAGCGGGGCGGTGGCAAAGCCGAATTCGTCCGCGCCCAGCAGCGCAGCGATCGCCACGTCGCGCCCGGTCCGCAGGCCGCCGTCGGCCTGGACGCAGATCCGGCTGCGCAGGTTGTTGAGGATCAGCGTCTGCTGGGTTTCAGCGAGGCCGATTTCCCACGGGGATCCGGCGTGGGTTAGGCTGGTCAGCGGCGAAGCGCCGGTCCCGCCTTCATAGCCGGAGATCGTGACGTGATCGGCGCGGGCCTTGGAGACGCCGGCGGCGACCGTGCCGACGCCGACTTCGGACACCAGCTTGACCGAGATCCGCGCGCCGGTGTTGACGTTTTTAAGATCGTGGATCAGCTGGGCCAGATCCTCGATCGAATAGATGTCATGGTGCGGCGGGGGCGAGATCAGGCCGACGCCCGGGGTCGAATGGCGGGTCGCGCCGATCGTCTTGTCAACCTTGTCGCCCGGCAGCTGACCGCCCTCGCCGGGCTTGGCGCCCTGGGCCATCTTGATCTGCACGTCATCGGCATTGACGAGGTATTCGGTGGTCACGCCGAACCGCCCGCTGGCGACCTGCTTGATCGCCGAGCGCATCGAATCGCCGTTTTCCAGGGCCACGAACCGCTTGGGATCCTCGCCGCCTTCGCCGGTGTTGGACTTGCCGCCGATCCGGTTCATCGCCAGCGCCAGGGTGGTGTGCGCTTCCCAGCTGATCGAGCCATAGCTCATCGCGCCGGTGGCGAAGCGCTTGACGATCTCGCTGGCCGGTTCGACCTCGGAAACGTCGAGCGGCTTGTCAGCAGCCCGAAACTCCATCAGGCCGCGGATCGTCAGCATCCGGGTGGACTGGTCGTTGATCGACTGGGCAAAGGCCTTGTACTGCTCGGGCACATTGCCGCGCACGGCGTGCTGCAGGCTGGCGATGTTCTCGGCGGTCCAGGCGTGTTCCTCGCCGCGCAGGCGCAGACCATAGATCCCGCCGACGTCGAGCATATGGCGATAGATCGGATTGTCGCCATAGGCGGCATGGTGGCGGCGCACCGCTTCCTCTGCCACCTGCGCCAGTTCGATCCCCTCGATCGTGGTCGCGGTGCCGGTGAAGTACTTCTCGATGAAGGCGCTGGACAGGCCGACCGCGTCAAAGATCTGCGCGCCGCAATAGGACTGATAGGTGGAGATGCCCATCTTCGACATCACCTTGAGGATGCCCTTGCCGACCGCCTTGATATAGTTCTTCTGCACTTCCTTGGCGGAGAGCGGCAGGTCCTTCTTGACGCGGATTTGCTCCAGCGTTTCGAAGGCGACATAGGGATTGATCGCTTCGGCGCCATAGCCCGCCAGCACGCAGAAGTGGTGCACTTCGCGCGCTTCGCCGGTTTCAACCACCAGCCCGGTCTGCATCCGGAGGCCCTGACGGACCAGGTGCTGATGCACCGCCGCGGTGGCCAGCAGGGCCGGCATCGGGATCCGGTCTGGCCCCTGGGCGCGGTCGGACAGGATCAGGATGTTCCGGTCCTGCAGCACCGCCTCGGTCGCCGCCCAGCACATTTCCTTGAGCGCCAATTCCAGGCCATCGGCACCGGATTTCGCGTCCCAGGTGATGTCGATCGTCTCGGTCCGGAAGGCGCCGTCCAGCGCCGCTTCGACCGAACGGATCTTGGCGACCTCATCGTTGGTCAGGATCGGCTGATCGACCTCAAGCCGCTTGTGGGTTCCCGCTTCCATCCCCAGCAGGTTGGGACGCGGGCCGATCATCGAAACCAGGCTCATCACCAGTTCCTCGCGGATCGGGTCGATCGGCGGGTTGGTGACCTGGGCGAAGTTCTGCTTGAAATAGTCGTAGAGCAGGCGGCTCTTGTTCGAGAGTACCGCGATCGGCGTGTCGGTGCCCATCGAACCGATCGGGTCCTCGCCCTTGGTGGCCATCGGCTCAAGGAACCGCGAGACGTCTTCCTGGGTATAGCCAAAGGCCTGCTGGCGATCGAGCAGGCTGGTGGTTTCGATCGGCAGCTGAGCCAGCTCAGGCTCGATCAGATCGAGGTCCTTGAGCTTGTACTGCGCGGATTCGAGCCAGTCCTCATAGGGCTGTTCGGCCGCGAGCTTGGTCTTCAGCTCCTCATCCTCGATGATCCGGCCCTCGGCAAAGTCGATCAGCAGCATCCGCCCGGGCTGGAGCCGCCACTTGCGCACGATGTTGTCTTCCTTGATCGGCAGCACGCCGCTTTCCGAAGCCATGACCACGATATCATCATCGGTGACCAGGAAGCGGGCCGGGCGCAGGCCGTTGCGGTCCAGCGTCGCGCCGATCTGGCGACCATCGGTAAAGGCCACCGCGGCGGGGCCGTCCCACGGCTCCATCAGCGCGGCGTGGTATTCATAGAAAGCGCGGCGCTGGCCGTCCATCAGCGGGTTGCCGGCCCAGGCTTCGGGAATCAGCATCATCACCGCGTGGGCCAGGCTGTAACCACCGGCCAGCAGCAGCTCGAGCGCGTTGTCGAGGCAGGCGGTGTCCGACTGGCCGTGCGGGATCAGCGGCCACATCTTGTCGAGGTCGGCGCCCAGCAGATCGCTTTCCATCGTGCGGCGGCGGGCGTTCATCCAGTTGACGTTGCCGCGCACGGTGTTGATTTCGCCGTTGTGGGCGATGAAGCGATAGGGGTGGGCCAGCCGCCAGCTGGGGAAGGTGTTGGTGCTGAAACGCTGGTGCACCAGCCCCAGCGCCGAAACGCAGTCCGGATCGATCAGATCCTGATAGAAACTGCCGACCTGGGTTGCCAGCAGCAGCCCCTTGTAAACGATCGTCCGGCTGGAAAAGCTCGGCATATAGAGTTCAAGCAGACCGGGCAGACCGTGCTTTTCCGCCAGCGCGGCCAGCGGGTTCTGGGTCTGCTTGCGGATCGCCAGGATCTTGCGTTCGAAAGCATCCTGATCGGGGCAGTTCGCGCCGCGCCCGACGAAGCACTGGCGGATCACCGGCATCGATTCGAGCACGGCCTTGCCCAGCCCATCGGTGTTGATCGGCACGTCGCGCCAGCCGATCAGCCGCTGGCCTTCCTTGGCGACGTACTTTTCGAACGTGCTGATCACGAAATCGCGCGATTGTTCGTCCTGCGGCAGGAAGCACATCGCCACGGCATAGTCGCCCTCGGCCGGGAGCTTGAGGCCTTCGCCATCGGCCCACTTGCGGAACAGCGCATCGGGCAGCTGGATCAGGATCCCGGCGCCGTCACCCAGCAGCGGGTCGGCGCCGACAGCGCCGCGGTGGTCGATATTTTTGAGAATTTCCAGAGCCTGGCTAATGATCGCGTGGCTTTTCGCGCCCTTGATGTGGGCGACGAAGCCCACGCCGCAAGCGTCGTGTTCGTTACGCGGATCATAAAGCCCCTGGGGCGCCGGAAAACCCATCTATTCACTTCCTGTCACCGGGCCGAAACCCACGATTCGCAAGGCAAAGCCCGGCAAAGCGCGGAATTCCGGCAATTAAGCGCAAGCCCTCATGCCGCGAAAAGCAGCGAAAATTGCGCAGACTATTCCCATGGCGACACGAAGCTGTTTTTGCAACTGCGAATAAGGCCGGATCGCACGCTGCGATCCGGCCCAGGGGAAATCGGGAAGGGGAAATCGGGAAGGGGAAAGCGGGTCTGGTGCAGCTGATCAGGCCGCGCCGCTCATCCGCTGAAGGTTGGCCAGGGCCGAGCGCAGGGCCCGTTCGGCCTCTTCGCGATCGACTTCCGGAGCGCCGCTGACCGGGCCGACCGGCTGGCCGTGACCGGCGGCCGAGGGTGCGTCAAAGCGCCGGAACGAAGCGGGCTGTTCTTCCGCCGGGCGGGCAGCGCCCTGTCCGGGGAAAATCACGACCGGCTCGATTGCGGCTTCGGCGGGTTCTGCTTCCTCGATCCGGACGAATTCGCTGCGCCGGGCCGAAAGGCTGGTGAGCGAGGCATAGGCCTGTTCGGCCACTTCGGCCTCGGGCACGTCGCTTTCATCGACCGGCTGGCCATCGACCCGCTGGCTGGTCGGCCGGGTGGCAGCCAGCTCGGCGACCGACTCGGCGACCGGCTCGGTGGGCGGCACTGCCGCAGCAAGCGCGGTGGGCATTGCGATGTGGCGCGGCGGCAGCAGGCGGTCGAGCGGATCGCCATCGTCCTCAAACCCGCTAAGGTCGAGCGGACGCATCGCCTGCGGAATGGCGCCTACGGATTCGGTTGTGGGTGCGAAGGGCTGGGCGGCGGCGGTGGGCAGCCGCGGTGCTTTTGCAGCAGGTGCGGTTGCGGGCTGCGCCGGGACTTCGGCAAAGGGTGACTGGAAAGCCTGCGGGATCGGAGCCGGTTCTTCAGCCACAACCGGCGCGAAGGCCTGCGGGATTGGTGCCGCAACCGGTTCTGGCGCGACAGGCTGGATTTCGGCATCGGGCGGCACGGCGATATGCGCGGCGAACGCAGGCTCAATCGGAGCCGGTGCGGGGATCGCCGCAGGCGGCTGAATGCCGGCCCGGGCAGCGCGGCGGCGGGCCATCGATTCCGCCAGGCGCGTGGCCAGGTCGGTCATGCCAAGCCCGGCCGGGCTGGGCAGGGGCGGCTCGGCAGGAGTTGGGGCCGCAATCGTGCCAAGCGGCTCCGGCTGGGCGGCGGCGGTTTCGACCGGCGCTTCGACAGGCGGCGCAAAGCTGACGGGGATAGGCGGGACAGAGTCCTGAACGCGCGGCACGACGAATTCCGGTGCCGTAAATTCAGGCACCGCAAATGCGGCGGGCTGCGGCGCGCTGGGAGCTTCCCAGGCTGCGGGGGTCGCCGCAGGCGGCGGTGTCACGGCCGCTTCGCGCGGCGCGAACAGCGGCTCGGCGGTTTCGGTTTCGAAAATCGAGGTCTTGTAGCCCGCGGCGCGGATGAAATCCTGGCTGACATGATCGTCTTTGGCGGCTTCACCAAAGATCTGCGGCCTCGCCGTTTCAGCAGGCTGAAGCGACGCTTGCCCGAAGATCTGGCGATCGTCGTGCGCCTGCTCAACCGGCTGCGGCTGGGCCACTTCGGGAGCGGGGGCAAAGGCAGGAGCCTGAAATTCCTGGCGCGGCGATGCGGCCTGCGGCTGGACTGGAGCCCGGTTCCAGTCGAGCGGAGCCGTTGCTGCCGGAGCCGGAGCGGGCAGAACCGGGGACTGGCCGTATTCGGCGTGCTCGTGGGCGGATTCGACCGGTTCGGCGGCAAATCCCATCGATCCGATGTCGAGAATCTGCGGTGCTCCACCGGGCAGCGGGGCCATATCGTGAGGCACGAAATCCTCCTCCTCGTGTTCGATCGCCAGGGCGCGGCGGCGCTGGACCAGGCCGCCCTTTGCGGCTTCATCGCCCGAGCTTTGGCCATAGACCGGTTCGGGCCGGATCTCGGCCGCGCGGGCCTGGGCATAGCGGGGCTGGAAGCCGCCGGTCTCGCTCGAGCGGGCATTGCGCTTGCGTTCGCGCGGTTCCAGCTTGGGCCGGGCAAGCCGGCGGGCGATAGCGATACCGATGCCCGCGCCGATTGCGGCCAGGATCAGCGCCATCAGTATCCGCGCGGTAACCCCCAGCGGCGGCGCGGCGGCCGGAAGGATCAGGTCGATCCGGCTGGAGCGAACCAGCGATTCAAGCAGGGAGGAACGTACCGCCAGGCTGCCAAGCCCGAACAGCGCACTAAACCACAGCGCCACCACAGCTGGGAACAGCTGGTGCTGACTGATCGGTTTTGCGGGGGCCTTCTTGCGCTTTTGCTTGGCCACGGCGTTCAATTCCCTTCAGTCGTCATCCCGCCGGTCCGTACCGCTTCAGGCGGCAGCGGGAACGCGGCAATCTTCCGATCTGGCTAACAGGGTTTGGTAAACATCTTGATAACGATGAACATTCACCGCCCAATCGTGGCGCGCGGCGACGTGATCGAGGCCCGCGCGGCGGCGCGTTTCCCAGCTTTCCGGGGCACCGAGCAGGTCCGCCAGTGCGGCGGCGCAGGCGGCAGGATCGTCTGGCGCAAAGAGCGTTCCGGTAACCTTGTCTTCAATCAGTTCGCGGTGCCCGCCGACATTGGATGCGGCGACCAGCTGGCGCTGGGCCATCGCCTCAAGCGGTTTGAGCGGGGTCACCAGATCGGTCAGGCGGCTTTTCTTGCGAGGATAGGCCATGACATCGACCAGCGCGTAATAGCGTTCCACTTCGCTGTGCGGCACCCGTCCGACAAACCGGATCGCATCGCGCGCCGGGCTGGCTTCGGCCTGGGCCTTCAGCGCGGCCTCCATCGGTCCGCCGCCGACCAGCAGCAGTCTTGCGCCCGGCAGGCGCGTGGTGACTTCGGGCATGGCGGCGATCAGATCGTCGATCCCCTCATAGTCATAGAAGCTGCCGATGAAGCCGACGACCGGCCCTTCGCCCAGCCCCAGCTCTGCCGCCAGTGCGGTATCGCGCGCGGCCGGTTCCCCGAACAGCGCCAGATCGACACCGTTGGGGCTGATCGTGATCTTGGCGGGGTCGGTCCCGCGCAGCACCAGATCGTCCTTCAGGCCCTGGCAGATCGTGACCACGGCATCGGCCCCGGCAACAACGTGATTTTCAAGCGCGCGGGTCAGCCGGTATCTGAGGTTGCCTTCGCTGCCGGTTCCGTTCGAAACGGCGGCATCCTCCCAGAAGGCGCGGATTTCATAGACTACCGGGATGCCCAGGCGCTTGCCCGCGATCAGCGCGGCCTTGCCGCACAGTGCCGGGGAATGGGCGTGGAGCACGTCTGGCCGCCATTCCTGCGCCAGCGCAACGATCGCGTCGGCAAGCAGCGATGTTTCGCGCCATTCGCGCAGCCCGGCCGGACCGCCCGCAATGCCGCGGGTGCGGTGAAACAGGATTCCGTCGGCCTCTTCGGCGTCGGGTCCCTCTTGATAGTGCCGCAGCCCGGTAATGCCGCGCACTTCAAACCCCGCCGCCTGCTGCGCCTTCAGGATCGCGCGGGTGCGGAAGGTATAGCCGCTGTGGAGCGGCAGCGAGTGGTCAAGGACGTGCAGGATCCTAGTCATGGCCCGATCCTCTAGGCCAGGAAGGCTTAACGCGCCGTCAACTCAACCTTGTTAAGCGCCTAGCCATGGTCGATATTTTCGCCCTTTCGCTGCCGCACGCCCTGCTGCTGATCGCCATCTGGCGGTTGCTGCGGCGTGACGATCTGGATCAGGAACGCCCGTCAACCGAAACCGGGGATGGCCCGCGTGCTTAATCTGGCGCTGACCGGCTTTGTCTTCACCCTCTTCGCGCTCGGCCTGCGGCGGCCGTTCCTGTGGGTGCTGGCCTATCTCTATATCGACATCCTGGCGCCCCAGAAGGTTTCTTGGGGGTTCCTGACCAAGCTGCCGATTTCGCTGATGGCCTTCGTTCTGGCCTTTGCCGGATGGCTGATGCTGGATGACAAGCGCGACAGCCGCTTCACCCTGCGGCAGGGGCTGATCGCGGTGCTGCTGGTCTATTGCGGCCTGACCACCATGGCGGCTGACTTTCCGGCTGAAGCGGCCGAGAAATGGTCATGGGTGTGGAAGGCGCTGGTCTTTGCGATCTTCCTGCCGCTGACCCTGCGCACGCGGCTGAGGATCGAGGCGACCGCGCTGTTTATGGTTCTGACGATCGGGGCGATCATCATCGACGGCGGGATCAAGACGATCGGCGGCGGCGGCGGTTATGGCGCGCTCAAGCTGTTCGTCAATGACAACACCGGGCTTTACGAAGGCTCGATCATTTCCGCCGTGGCGATCGCGACGATCCCGCTGATCGTCTGGCTGATGAAGCACGGCACGATCTTTCGGCCCGATTGGCGGGTCAAGCTGTTCGCGGTGGCGCTGATCTTTTCCTGCGCGCTGATCCCGATCGGGACCCAGGCGCGCACCGGCCTGCTGTGTCTGGCTCTGCTGGCTCTGCTGGCGCTGCGCAGCGCCAAACGGCGCTTGCTCTACATCGGCCTGATGGCCGGTCTGGCGCTGGTGGCGATTCCGTTCCTGCCGCAGAGCTTTACCAAGCGGATGAACACGATTGAGAACCATCAGGCCGATCAGTCCGCCTCGACCCGTCTGGCGGTCTGGCAGTGGACGCTGGACTATGTCGGCGATCATCCCTTCGGCGGCGGCTTTGAAGCCTACCGCGCCAACAAGCTGAAGGTTGAGCTGGTCGAATCCGCCGGAAGCGGCAACAATGTCTCGACCGACGTCAAGGAAGCTTATGAGCAGGGCCGGGCCTATCACTCCAGCTATTTCGAGATGCTGGGCGAACAGGGCTGGCCGGGGCTGTTCCTGTGGCTGTGGCTGATGCTGTCCGGGCTGTGGCAGATGGAACGGATCCGGATGCGCTGGAAACACCGCGAGAGTGAGGGTGAGGCCTGGCAGGCGCCGCTGGCCAATGCCCTTCAGCAATCGCTGCTGGTCTATATGGCCGGATCGCTGTTCGTCGGGATCGCCTTCCAGCCGTTCTGCTATATGCTGATCGGGCTGCAATGCGGGCTGTGGAGCTATCTGAAGCGAATCGACCGGCCCGAATCGCCGCGCCGACCGCAGCGCCCGGCGCTCAGGGTCTCGAATGCCGTAGCGGCGCACTAAGCCGCGTTGCAACACGGCCCGGCTTGGGCCATGGAAGCGCCTTTCCCGCTTGATAATTGAGGAGAGGCACATGACCCCGCAGGAACTCGCAGCCAAGACCGGCGAAGTGATCGGCGTTTCCGAATGGTTTCACGTTACCCAGGAACGGATCAACCTGTTTGCCGACGCCACCGGCGATCACCAGTTCATCCATATCGATGAGGAAAAGGCCAAGCTGACCCCGTTCGGCGGGACCATCGCTCATGGGTTCCTGACGCTGTCGTTGCTGCCGGTGCTGGGCGCGATGACCGAAGGCGCGAAGGTCGATGGCGTCAAGATGGGCGTCAACTACGGCGGCAACAAGACCCGTTTCATCTCTCCCGTGCGCTCCGGCAAGCGCGTGCGCAGCCACACCAAGCTGCTCGAACTGGTCGAAAAGCGCCCCGGCCAGTGGCAGCAGACCAACGAAGTGACGATCGAGATCGAGGGCGAGGACAAGCCCGCGCTGATCTGCGAATGGATCACGCTGTTCTTCGTTTGAACCGAACTTCCCCGAGGCGAAAACCGAAACCTCCAGAGTAAGGAATTTTTCCATGTCACGTGATGCAGTCATCGTTTCCACTGCCCGCACGCCGCTGACCAAGGCGGCCCGCGGTGCGTTCAACAACACCACCGGCGCCACGCTTGGCGGCTGGTCGATCAAGGCGGCGGTCGAGCGCGCCGGTCTTGAAGGCGGCGAGATCGACGATGTCGTGATGGGCTGCGCGGTGCAGCAGGGTTCGACCGGCGGCAACGTCGGCCGTCTCGCCGCGCTGCGTGCCGGTCTGCCGGTCAGCGTTCCCGCGATGACGATCGATCGCCAGTGCTCCTCGGGCCTGATGACCATCGCCACGGCGGCCAAGCAGGTCATCGTTGACAACATGGACATCTGCGTCGCCGGCGGGCTGGAAAGCATTTCCAAGGTGGTTGGCAGCGGCAAGATGTTCATCGAACCCGACCGCGAGCTGCTCGAAATGCACCCGCACATCTATATGCCGATGATCGGCACCGCCGAGGTTGTGGCCAAGCGCTATAACATCAGCCGCGAAGTGCAGGATGCCTATTCGCTCCAGTCGCAGCAGCGCACCGCCGCGGCCCAGGCTGCCGGTAAGTTCGACGATGAAATCGTTGCCTGCCAGGCCACCATGGCGATCGTTGACAAGGAAACCAAGGAAGTCTCCTTCAAGGAGGTCACCGCCGATCGTGACGATTGCAACCGTCCCGACACCACCCTTGAAGGGCTGGCCAGCCTCAAGCCGGTGATGGGCGAAGGCGGGGTGATCACCGCCGGTAACGCCAGCCAGCTGTCCGACGGGTCCTCGTCCTGCGTGGTGATGGAAGCCAAGGTTGCCGAAAAGCGCGGCCTGACCCCGCTGGGCCGCTATGTCGGCATGGCCGTCGCCGGGACCGAGCCCGATGAAATGGGGATCGGCCCGGTCTTCGCGATCCCGAAGCTGCTTGAACGCTTCAACCTCAAGATGGACGACATCGGCCTGTGGGAACTGAATGAGGCCTTCGCCGTTCAGGTGCTTTACTGCCGTGACAAGCTGGGCATTCCTGACGAACTGCTCAACGTCAACGGCGGCTCGATCTCGATCGGTCACCCCTTCGGCATGACCGGGGCGCGCTGCGCCGGTCACGCGCTGATCGAAGGCAAGCGCCGCGGCGTGAAATATGCCGTGGTCACCATGTGCATCGGCGGCGGCCAGGGCGCTGCCGGCCTGTTCGAAGTGTTCTGATGCGAGGCAGGGGGTTGCCCATGGGCAACCCCCGGTGACGCAATCGTTCTATCGAACGGGGTGAGCGCGGGTAGGCTGACAGGATGGTGCATCCCACGAATCTTCGCGGATTTTTTTGCTATTGCGTGGCGCTGATCGCGCTGTTCGCCCTTGTTCCTCCGGCCTTGGCGGAGGAGGGCGATCTGGTCGGCTATTCGGTCTACGGAAAGTACCTGGCCCCGGGCGAAGCGGACATGTTTCGCGGGGCCGTCAAGGATTACTACGCCGGCGTTGCCGCTTTCAACAGCGGCGATTACTCCGAGGCCGAGCGGCTGTGTGTTCGGTCGATGCGGATGCTGGACCACCTTGGGATTCCGGATGAAGGGGATCTGGCGAAACTTCGGCGCGGTTTGAAGGAATGCGTCGGCGATGCTCAATGGTTTGGCGGCTCGCGCATGCAGGCCTGCCAGACATATGCTTCTTACGGTTATGCGACCGGCAGGCGGGAAAGCGCAATTGATGCGTGCGCCGCGTTTCAGACTGACCAGCGCCGGCTGCGCTGGAACGCCTTCATAGACAAGTATCAGACCTTCAACACCCGGCTTGCCGCACTGAACGGGCTTCCGCAGAAAAGTCCCGAACGGGCCAACGCCGCGCGCTCCTTGAAGGAAAATTGCGAGCAGCTGCGCCTGCAATCGCAGGAATTCAGTCTGGCGATGGCGGTGACCTGGTTCTGTCACGGGATCACTTCGGCCGAGCTGTCGACAGCATCGGCTGCGTGCCGCAACTGGTTTAACGGCATGAAGAAACTTGACGAGGCAACCCGCAGGCCGGCCGGCGGCGTGCTTGCTGAAGGCTGGGTGACAACGCTCAAGGCAGTTACCGCAGCTTATGACGGCATTCCGGAAATGTGCGCTGGGGCCGGCTATCCCTTTCCGGGCCTGAGCGAGAAATGGCCTCATCCGGGCTGACCTTCATCGCCCGAACGGCATGGTGATGTCGCGCGCGCCTTGCCAAACACCCTGCTTCGCCGCACAAGACACCTTCGAGAGGGCTGCTGAGCGAAGGGGAGCGCCGGGATGACCGAACCGCTGGGCATTGCCGAAATTCTCGGCATCGCTGCCTCGATCAGCCTGCTGTCGGGCTGGCGGCTTTACCTGACTGTCCTTGCCACGGGCCTGGCCATGCGGCTGGGTGCGCTGCCGCTGCCGGAACATCTGGCTGCGCTGCAGGTGCTGGCCAATCCCTGGGTGATGGGCGTGGCCGGGGTGGCCGCCTTCATGGAATTTTTCGCCGACAAGATCCTGTGGCTCGATTCGCTGTGGGATTCGGTTCACACCTTCATTCGTCCGGTTGGCGGGGCGCTGCTGACCCTTGCGGTGATCGATCCGTCCGATCCGGCAACCCAGGCGATCGCCTTCATCCTGGGTGGCGGGGCCAGCCTTTTGGCCCATGGCGGCAAAGCCAGCGCGCGGGCCGTGGTCAACACCAGCCCCGAACCGGTCAGCAACCTTGCGGTTTCGACCGTGGAGGATGTGGCGACCACCGGCCTGCTCTATCTCGCCTATACCAATCCTGTCGCCGCCGGCGTGGTGGCGCTGGTCCTGCTGGTGCTGGCGATCATCCCGCTGGTGATCGCCTGGCGGGTGCTTCGCAAGATCTTCCTGCGGGTCAGGGCCGAACCGGCCCCGCCCGCGGCAATCGAAGGCTAGGCAACCACCTTCAGCGCCGGGCGATCGTACTTGGCGATCCAGTCTTCAAGGATCGGCGCGATCTTGTCGCGCCACTTGCTGCCGTTGAAGATGCCGTAATGGCCGACCTCGGGGGCAAGGTGATACTTCTTCTTGGTCTCGGCCAGCCCGGTCGTCAGTTTCAGCGCGGCCTTGGTCTGGCCGATGCCCGAAATGTCATCACGCTCACCCTCAACCGCAAGGATCGCGGTATCGGTGATCTTGCCCAGATCGATGGTCTTGCCGCGGTGGTTGAAGGTGCCGTTGGGCAAGGAATGCTTCTGGAACACCTCCTCAACGGTCTGGAGGTAATAGGCCGCGTTAAGATCGCAGACCGCGCGGTATTCGTCATAGAAGGTCTTGGTCGCATCGGCACTTTCGCCGTCGCCTTCAACCAGATGGCGGAACATATGGTAATGGCTGAGCATATGGTTGCCCAGGTTCATGCTCATGAACCCGGCAAGCTGCATGAAGCCGGGATAGACTTTCCGGCCCGCGCCCGGATATTGCAGCGGAACGGTGCCGATCACGGTATGGCGGAACCATTCGATCGGGCGCTGCATGGCCAGATCGTTGACACTGGTCGGGGCTTCGCGGGTGTCGATCGGGCCGCCCATCATGGTCAGCGTGGCAGGGCGGCAGGGGTGCTTGGCCTCGGCCATGATCGCCGTCGCCGCGAAAGTCGGCACTGAAGGCTGACACACCGCCAGGGCGTGGGCGCCCGGGCCGATGTGTTCAAAGAATTCGATCAGATAATCGATATAGTCATCCAGATCGAATTCACCGGCGCTCAGCGGAACCATCTTGGCGTCGGCCCAGTCGGTCACGTAAACCTCGCACCGTTCGAGCATCCGCGCCACGGTCCCGCGCAGCAGGGTGGCGTAGTGCCCGCTCATCGGCGCAACGATCAGCAGCCGCGGGGCGTCCTTGGGCAGGCCGGTGTGGGTGAAGCGCAGCAGATTGCCGAACGGCTTGTGCATCACGATCGCTTCGGTCACCGGATAGGCGGTGCCATCAACCGTCGTCGTTTCGATGTCGAAATCAGGCTTTCCGTAAGATGCCGAAGCATGGGCGAACACCTCAAGCGCCGACGCCAGCATCGATCCGCCGGGGCCATAGCCGAAGGGCAGGGCAGGGTTGCTCAGCGTCTGCGCGCCGACCGATGCCCAGGTGCTGGCAGCATTCAGCCACGAGCGTTGCAGTTCATATGCAGTGTAAAGCAAGACCCTCGTACCTCCTGTTTTGCCCGGCATGGTGGGCCGATTCGCGTAATTGTGCAATGCACAATCTGCTATTGCAGCGCACAACCGGGCCGCGATTGCCCCTTACGCGGGCGATTTCCTGGTGCTAGGGCGCGGCGATGAGTTCCGATCCCCAGGTCGCCGAAGCCGCGGTGCAGCCCGAATCGTCGAATCCAGAGCCGCAGTCGGCCCGCAGCCTGGGCCCGCTGCGGATGGTCTGGCGAGAGACGGCGAAATACCCCCGCCAGGTCGCGATCGCCCTGCTGGCCCTGACCACCACATCGGCGGCTACGATCGCGATTCCGGCCCGGTTCAAGGCGATCATCGACGATGCCTTCGGGCCCGGCGCCAATGCCGCGGTCATCAACGATTCGTTCCGCTATCTGCTGATGATCGTGGTGGTGCTGGGGATCGGCACCGCCTTCCGGTTCTATTTCGTGTCGTGGCTGGGTGAACGGGTTATCGGTGATGTGCGCTACAAGGTGCAGTCCAACCTGCTGCGCCTGCCGCCCAGCTTTTTTGAATCCAACAGTCCGAAGGAAATCGCCTCGCGGATGACATCGGACACCGCGATCATCGAACAGGTGGTGGGGACGACCATTTCGGTCGCCCTGCGCAACCTGATCACCGCGATCGGCGGGGTCGCCTATCTGTTCTACCTGGCGCCGAAGCTGACCTCTGGCCTGCTGCTCGGGATTCCGCTGGTCGTCCTGCCGATCACCTGGTTCGGCTCGCGCCTGCGCAATATCTCGCGGACCAGTCAGGACCGGGTCGCCGATATTGGCGCGCGCACGGCCGAAGTGCTCGGCGCGATGCGGGTTGTTCAGGCCTTCAACCAGGAAGATCACGAACGCGCCGAATTCTCGACCGTGGTTGAACGCAATTTCGCCACCGCCAAGCGCCGGATCAAGATCCGCGCGATCATGACCACGGTGGTCATCGTCCTGTTGCTTGGCGGGATCGTGGCGCTGATGTGGGAAGGCGCATTGCAGGTTGCGGCCGGTTCGCTTTCTGGCGGCACCATTGCGGGCTTCGTGCTGACCGGCGGGATCGTCGCCGGGGCCTTTGGTTCGCTCACCGAAGTCTATGGCGATCTGCTGCGCGGCGCCGGTGCGGCCAGTCGTCTGGCCGAACTGCTGGACGAACGCCCGGCCATCGCCGCGCCCGAACGGCCGCTGACCCTGCCGCAACCAGCGCGGGGCAAGCTCAGCTTCGAAGCCGTGACCTTTCGCTATCCGACCCGGCTGGAAACGGCAGCTCTGGCCGATTTCTCGCTGACGGTTGAACCCGGAGAGACGGTGGCGATCGTCGGCCCTTCCGGGGCGGGCAAGTCCACCCTGTTCCAGCTGGCCGAGCGGTTCTATGATCCGCAGGCCGGAACCATCAAGCTCGATGGCGTGCCGCTGACCTCGGTCGATCCTGCCGATATTCGCCGCCGCATGGCGCTGGTCCCGCAGGAAGGCGTGCTGTTTGCCGCCAATGCCCGCGACAATCTGCGCTATGGCAACTGGAACGCCAGCGACGAACAGATCTGGGAAGCTGCCCGTGCCGCCAATGCCGAAGGCTTCCTCAGGGAACTGCCGGAAGGGCTGGACACGTTCCTGGGTGAAGGCGGGGCGCGGCTTTCCGGTGGGCAGCGGCAACGGATCGCGATCGCCCGCGCGGTGCTGCGCGAGGCGCCGATCCTGCTGCTTGACGAGGCGACCTCGGCGCTCGACGCGGAAAGCGAACGGCTGGTGCAGGATGCGCTCGACCGGCTGATGGAAAGCCGCACCACCCTGGTCATTGCCCACCGTCTGGCCACGGTCCGCAATGCCGACCGGATCGTGGTGATGGATAGCGGCCGGATCGTTGAGAGCGGCACGCATGAGCAACTTATCGGCGTGGGCGGGCTTTATGCCCGACTGGCCGCATTGCAGTTTGATGAGCGCGCCTTCGCCGCGCAGGAGATCAAGTGATGGATACCACGGTCACCGCGATCCTGCTGGGTATTGTTGAAGGGGTGACCGAATTCATCCCGGTTTCCTCAACCGGCCACCTGATCCTCGCGACCGAGATTTTCGGTTATGACGCAAAGACCTGGGCCGCCTTCAATGTGGTGATCCAGCTCGGCGCGATCCTGGCCGTGGTGGTGCAGTACTGGCGCACCTTCTGGGCGGTCGGCGTGGGACTGCTGCGGATGGAAAAGACCAGCCTGGCCTTCATCCGCAACCTGCTGCTAGCGTTCCTGCCTTCGGCGGTGATCGGCCTTGCGCTCAAGGACTATATCGATGTGCTGCTGGGCAGCCCGCTGGTGGTGGGCTGGGCGCTGCTGATCGGCGGCTTCGCGATCCTCGCGGTCGAGCGCTGGGCCAAGCCGGGCGAATACCTCGGGATCGGGCAGCTACCTGCCCGTCAGGCCGTGGGCGTGGGCTTCATGCAGTGTCTGGCGATGGTTCCCGGCGTCAGCCGTTCGGGTGCCACGATCATGGGTGCGCTGGCGATGGGGATCGAACGCCGCACCGCTGCCGAATTCAGCTTTTTCCTGGCGATCCCGACCATGCTGGGGGCGACCACGCTCGAACTGCTCGATAACCATGCTGAACTGATGGCCGGAACCGGCCCGGTCGGCTGGGGCGAGATCGCGATCGGCTTCGTTGTCAGCTTCGTGGTGGCGCTGGCGGTGATCAAGGCCTTTGTCGCCTATGTCAGCCGCTCGGGCTTCGCCCCCTTCGCCTGGTACCGGATCGCGGCGGGCGCGCTGGCGGTGTTCCTGCTCAGCCGCTAGGGCGTTTCAGACCGGCTTTGCGCCGCTGCCCCTCCCGCCGCGCAGGAAATATTCTTGGGTGCCGCGGTGGAGCACATCGTCGATGTCGATCACCGCGGTGTTGGCGTAAGTGAAACTGGGGCCAAGGCTGCGATAGAGCCGGTCGAAATCACGCTCGACCGTGTCGTGATACAGCTCCCTGAAGCTCTCGATCACGAAATAGGTCGGCTGCAGATCGTCGATCACATAGTCGGTCCGCATGACCCGATCGACGTTGAGCATGATCCGGTTCGGGCTTTCCGCCTCAAGGCGGAACACCGCTTCGGCCGGACCGGAAAGGATCCCGGCGCCATAGGCCCGCAGGCCCGCCTCTTCCAGGATCAGCCCGAATTCGACCGTGTACCAGTAAAGTGCGCCCAGCGCTTTCAGCCGGTTGTAACGCATCGCCTTCCACCCGGCGCGGCCATATTCCTGCATATAATCGGCATAGACCGGATCGGTCAGCATCGGCACGTGGCCGAACACATCGTGGAACACGTCGGGTTCCTGGATATAGTCGAACGCCGCGCGGGTGCGGATGAAGTTTCCGGCCGGAAAACGGCGATTGGCGAGGTGCCAGAAGAATACATCATCGGGGATCAGCATCGGCACCGGGACTACCGACCAGCCGGTCAGCGCGCCCAGTTCCGATGACAGCCGCCCGAATTCGGGCACGCCGCCGCGCCCCAGATCGAGCCGGTCCAGCCCGGCCAGAAAGGCGCTGGCGGCGCGGCCGGGCAGCAGCTGCATCTGCCGCGCGAACAATTCGTCCCACACGGCATCCTCATCGGCGCCATAGCTGTGCTGAACCGGCTCAAGCCAATCGTCGCCAATGTGGGCGGGGCGTTGCAGCGGTGCGGTGAACACCGCCGGATCGGGATCGGGCAGGCGGGTGAAATCGGTCTCCGGCATGGTTGCATCTGTAACCATTCCAAAGCGGGACAGCAAGCCGCGGCAGGCCCCTTGATTGCACCGGCGCGAGGGCGCACCGTGCGGTCTGAAAAAGGAATCGAATGCCATGAAGACGCTCAAGAAAAAGAAGTTCGCAGAGCTTTATGAACCGCTGGAGGAAGAGCTGGTGGCGATGGCGCGCTGGGCCGCCAAGACCGGCGCCCGTATCCTCGTGCTGTTCGAAGGGCGCGACACGGCGGGAAAAGGCGGTGCGATCAAGGCCGTTTCGGGGCCGCTCAATCCGCGCCAGTGCCGGGTTGTCGCGCTGTCCAAGCCGAGCGATCAGGAGCGGACGCAATGGTATTTCCAGCGCTATGTCTCGCACCTTCCCGCGGCGGGAGAGATCGTGCTGTTCGATCGCAGCTGGTACAACCGCGCCGGGGTGGAGCGCGTTATGGGCTATTGCACGCAGGAGCAGGCCGACGCTTTCCTCGATCACGTACCGGCGTTTGAAGAACTGCTGATCAAGGACGGAATCCTGCTGTTCAAGTACTGGCTGACCACCGATCAGGCCCGGCAGGAAGAGCGACTGGCCGAGCGGCTGGAAGATCCGCTGAAGCGCTGGAAGCTGTCCCCCGTCGATCTTGCCGCCCGGGAAAAGTACGATGCCTATACCCAGGCGCGCGAGACGATGCTGCGCGCCACCCACACCAAGGCTGCGCCCTGGACCCTGGTTGATTTCAACGATCAGCGGCGCGGGCGGCTGACCCTGATTCGCGACCTGCTGGACCGGCTCCCCGATACCATGGTCGAACCCGAGGTGCTGGAGCTGCCGCCGCTCGATCGCCAGCCCGCGGAAGAGAGCTATGCGGTGCTCGGGCCGATTGCGCCGTATGAGGGCAAGGAAAAGCGCGCGAAGAGTTGACTTTGCCGCGCTTCTGACGCATTGGCGCGGCCTTCCGGGGCGGCGCGTCTGTGCCGCCTCCGCAGTTTTCAGCGCCTTCGGGCATCGAATCGAAAGTTCAGGGCAAACCTGGACAAAGGGAATTTAGCGTCATGGCGAAGCCAGCAACCGTCAAGATCCGTCTCGTGTCGACCGCCGACACCGGCTTCTTCTATGTCACCAAGAAGAACCCGCGCAACACGACCGAGAAGATGAGCTTCCGCAAGTATGACCCGGTCGTGCGCAAGCACGTCGAGTTCAAGGAAGCCAAGATCAAGTGATCGGGGCCGGCTTCGGCCGGGTTCATTCAGAGTTCAAGCCTCGATCCTTAATGGCAAAGGCATGAACACCGTGATCAAGACCATCCGAACCTTTGCAGGTGCCGCCGTTTCGGCGGCGCTTGTCGTTTCCGCTCCCGCCGCGCTGGTGGCGCCGGTCCAGGCGCAGGCGCCCGGCGATCTCGCCCAGGCCGTGGCCGCACTGCGCGGTATTTCGACCATGCAGGCCGATTTCGAGCAGATCGACCGCGCCGGAAAGCGGGTGAAGGGCGTAATGACGCTGAAGCGGCCGGGCCGGATCCGCTTTCAGTATGAAAAGGGCGTGCCGTTCCTGATCGTGTCTGATGGCAAGGCGCTGACCTTTGTCGATTATCAGGTCCGGCAGGTTCAGCGCTGGCCGATCGGCAACAGCCCGCTGGGCGCGCTGCTTGATCCCAAGCGCGATGTCATGAAGTACGGCAAGCTGCAGCCGGTCCGCAACCCGGCGATCGTCAGTGTCGAGGTGCGTGACAAGGCCCATCCCGAATACGGGGTGATAACGCTGGTCTTCGTGCGCAAGGCTTCGGCCCCGGGCGGACTTGAGCTGACCAGCTGGGCCGCGCGCGACTCGCAGAACACGCTGACTCAGGTGAATCTGTCAAACCAACGCTACGGCCTGGCCGTTCCGGACAGCACCTTCCGCTTCAACGACCCGCGCCCCGCCAATCGTCGATAAAGGGCCACGTTCCGTCGTGGACTGTGCCTGATGTGCGACAATTTGCGACAATGCTGGCGGAATTGTTCATGGCCGAGAAAGGCAAAAAGCCCTAAAACGGTTTTCGACGGCGCGGCCTGAGGCGGGTTTCCCCCCTGTTGCCCTAGTCTCCTGGTGGGCCAGACCGTCAAGCGTGACGAACGCACAAACGAACCCCCGCTCCATTGCCCCCGGAGCGGGGGTTTTTTGTTCCTCGGCACCCTTGTTAGATGCAGGGGCGTCAGATGCAGGGGCCGTAGTGGCGCTTGTTGTCGAAACCGTAATACCAATAACGCTGGCCGGGTGCGCCGTTGCTCTTGGTGCAGCTTTCATAGCCTGATCGACTGTTATCGCGCGCATTGCTGCGACGGCCGCTCTCGGGCTGGTACATATCGGGCGTTATTTGCGTCGAGACCTTGCGGGACGGTTGCGCTGGCCGGGCAGTTGTCTGCGCGGGGGCGGCGGTTTGCGCCGACTGGGCGCGCTGGCTGTTTTCAAGCCGCACGGCATAGGCGTTGGCATTGTGGCAGGAATTCTTCATCCCCCGGGCGCAGGCTTGCCGCGCCAGTTCCGCGGCGCTTTTCCAGTTCTTGCGCTCACCTTCGGCATAGGCCGCGCGTTCGCAGTCCTCGGCCGGGCCGATCCGGCAGACATTGCGATAGATCTCTGCGCGCTGCGCTGGATTGTAGGAGTTGGAGCGGTTTGAGATTGCGGATGCGAGGCCGCAGGTGGGGCCATCCCCGCCAAGGCACCCCAGCCGCGCGTATTTGGCGACCAGTGCCGGATCGTTTGATGGATAACCCGGGCTGGAGAGGCGGACTTTGGCGGCATAGACGCCGCAGGCCCGCGCATCGCCCGCCTCACAGCTGCGCAATTTGTAGCGCGCTGATTGCGCAGGATCGGCTGTCACGCCCCGGCCAGCGCCATAGCGGTAGCTCAGTTCATCGCAGCTCGCGCTCTTGCCTGCGGTGCACTCACTCTCCAGCGCGGAGATGTCCTGGGCTGGTTTCGGAGTGTTCTGGGCAAGCGCACCGTGCGCCAAGGCAAGGCAGGTTGCAGCCGCAAAAAGGCTCCGCAATTTGATTGGCATTATTAATCTCGTCATTCGGAAACGCGCGGCCTGTCTTCAGCTTAGCGAATTTGGCCAGACCATCAAGGCCCGGGCCAAGCATCGGTTCTTGCCGCCCTGCCGCTCGCTCCCTAAAGCCCTTGGCCATGGTTTCTATCGCCACCTGGAACATCAATTCGGTCCGCCTGCGGATCGATGCCGTCACGCGCTTTCTGGAGCAGGAGCAGCCTGATGTGCTGTGCCTTCAGGAAATCAAGACCGAGGAAAAGCACTTCCCGCACGAGGCTTTCGAAAAGCTCGGCTATGTCCACCGCGCGGTGCACGGCCAGAAGGGCTATCACGGGGTCGCCACGGTCAGCCGCATTCCCTTGCGTGAGCTGACCCGCAACGATTGGCAGGCCAATGGTGAGGCGCGCCATGTCGGGGTGGAATTGCTCGGGGCCGGGCAGGGCATGGTGTTGGAGAACGTCTATATCCCGGCTGGCGGGGACATTCCCGATCGCGATCAGAACCCCAAATTCGGGCAGAAGCTCGATTTTCTGGATCGGATGACCCGCTGGTCCGAAACGCTCGATCGGCCCACGCTGCTGGTTGGCGATTTCAACATCGCCCCGCTCGAATGCGATGTTTACGATCACAAGGCGCTGATCAAAGTGGTCAGCCATACGCCGATCGAGATCGAGGCGTTGTACCGGCTGCGCGATGTCCACGGCTGGGTCGATCTGGGCCGCAAGCATATCCCCGCGCCGGAACGCAACTGGACCTGGTGGTCCTATCGCACCTATTGGCAGGACAAGGATCGCGGGCGGCGGCTCGATCATATGTGGGCCTCGCCCGATCTCGCCGCGCAAAGCCGCAGCCATCGCTTTGTCGAGGAAACCCGCAAGTGGGAACAGCCGTCGGATCATATCCCGCTGATCACGGAGTTCGAGCTTTGACTTCGCCCGCCCGCCGGGTTGCACAGGCGCTTGATGCCTTGCGCCATGGCTGGCCGGTGACACTGGAGGGCGCCTTCACGCTGCTGCCGGCCGAAACCGGACTGGGGCAGGGCACGGCGCGCACCATGCTGATCTCTGCCGCACGGGCGGTAACGCTCAAACTCGCCAACCAGCGTGAGGCCGCCGTGCCAGAAGCCCCGGTGCTGATCCGCGGGGCGGAACCGTTCGATCTGGCCGCGGCGCGCGCCCTGGCCGATCCCGCGCTCGATCTTACCTACCCGCTGAAAGGCCCGTTTCTGGCCGAACCGCTGGCCCACACAGAGGCTGCGGTCGCGGCGATGGAGCTGGCCCGGCTGGCGGGTATCCTGCCCGCCTTTCTGGTCGATCCAGACCCGGCGGGAGAGGCCGCCGCGCTGATTGCCTCGGACCTTTCCGCCTGGAAGGACACCGCCCATCTGGCGATCGCCGCGCGCGCCCGGCTGCCGGTGGCCGCTGCGGAAGAGGCGGAGATCGTGGCGTTCCGCTCGGCCGATGATCTGCGCGAGCACGTCGCGCTGGTGATCGGGCGGCAGAGCGGCGACCGCGCGCCGCTGGTCAGGCTCCATTCTGAATGCCTTACCGGGGACATCCTTGGCAGCCTCAAATGCGATTGTGGGCCCCAGCTTGATGCCGCGCTGCGCGAAATGGCGCGCGAGGCCGATAACGGCGGCTGGGGCCTGCTGCTCTACCTGCGCCAGGAAGGGCGCGGGATCGGCCTGATCAACAAGCTGCGGGCCTATGAATTGCAGGATCAGGGGTTCGACACGGTCGATGCCAACAACCGCCTGGGCCTGCCAACCGAAGCGCGCGACTTTCCCGTGGCGGCGCGGATGCTCGATCTGCTGGGCGTGTCGGCAATCCGGCTAATGACCAATAACCCGGCCAAGGTCGAAGCGCTGTCTGCTGCCGGGGTGACGGTAAGCGAACGGGTCCCGCACCAGCTGCCGCCGAACCCGCACAACGCCCGCTATCTCGCCACCAAGCGGGATCGCACCGGGCATTTGCTGAAATAGAGCATTTCCGGTCAGGCCGACGAACCGCGCCATGGCTAGTGGTCGCCGTGCCAGGAGGAACGGATGAACACCGAACGCGAACGGGGCTATCGTCGGCGGATGCGCCGGGTGCTCGAACATATCGATGCGCACCTTGACGAGCCGCTTGATGTTGATCGGCTGAGCGCGGTTGCGGCGTTTTCTCCGTTTCACTTCCAGAGGCAGTTCTCGGCAATGTTCGGGCTAGGCGTCGGCGCCTATGTGCGCGCGCTGCGGCTCAAGCGGGCGGGAAGCCGGTTGGCTTTTCGCCATGACGAGACTGTCACCGCGATTGCTTTCGACGCCGGATATGCCGGAAACGAGGCTTTTGCGCGGGCCTTGCGCAGATGGCTGGATCAAAGCCCCAGCCAGCTGCGCAGCGCACCCGATTGGGAGGCCTGGCAGGCGGCAATCGCGCCGCTGACACTGCTCAGGAGGAACCACATGAACCGCAAATATTTGGCATCTGACATCGAAATTCGCGAATTTCCGCGCACCCCGCTGGTCATCCTTCGGCATCGCGCCCCGGCGGCAACATTGGGGGCATCGATCCGCAAGCTGATCGACTGGCGCCGGGCCAATGGTTTGGCCCCAACCCGGGCCGCAACCTTCAATATCTTTCATGGTGATCCCGATGACGCCGCTTCGGGTCCGTTCGGGATCGATCTGGCGGTCGCAACCATGGCCGAACCCGGTGAAGGGATGGAGCGCGGCGAACTGCCCGCCGGGCGCTATGCCGTCCTGCGGCAGGTGGGTTCGCCCGATGATCTGCGGGCCGGGTTCGATTATCTTTACGGGGAGTGGCTACCGCAGAGCGGAGAGGAACCGCGCGATATGCCGCCTTTCGCGCAGCGGGTCAGCTTCTTCCCCGAAGTGCCCGAACACGAAGCCGTGACGGACCTGTTCCTGGCGCTGGTGTAGGGCGGATCAGCGCGGCGCGGTTCTGCGCAAGGCGATGATCACGAAGCAAACGGTGCTGGCCACGAACAGGGCGATCCCGGCCTGCCTCGCACCTTCCCCGCCTGCATTCTGAAGCAATCCCGCGCCGCCAATCGCTCCCAACCAGACCGCGATCAGGGCCCAGCCCTGCCAGGCAATCGGCGGCCCCGCGCCATAGCCGATCCGCTTGGCGGCGAACCAGGGCTTGCGGCCCTCCGCCCCGCTCCCCGCGACAGCACGCGGGGTTGCGGGGCGGTCATTTTCAGCCAGGTCGACAGTAACGCTGTGGGCCTTGGCCCACAGGACGAAGGACACCGTCCAGATCGCCATGAACAGGACATAGAGCGCAACTGCGGCAATTGCCCTCGGCTCGGCGGGATCGGTGCTCATATACCACACGAAGGCGCCTACGAACGGGACCAGCGCGATCAGCCACCAGGCCAGCGCCCACCATCCGGCTGCACCGCGCGGGACCAGGTTCTGCTGCCAGCCGCGTTTGTAGAGCGTGAACAGGGCTTCTTCTTCGCGCATGGTCAGTCTCCTTGCCGGGGCGGTCGGCCGCGCTTGGGCTGTTCGCTGGCTTCAACCTTGATGCCGCGCTTTGCCAGCGCCTCACGCAGCAGCACTTCGACTTCGGCGTTGACCGAGCGGAAGTCGCCCGCTGCCGCCCGTTCCAGCGCCTTGTAGAGCGCTGGATCGAGACGGAGCGGAAACGCCTTCTTGCCGGGGGGCGCCACAGATCAGCTCACTGGTACAGCGTGCCGGCGTTGACGACGGGCTGGGTATCGCGTTCGCCGCACAGCACCACCATCAGGTTGGATACCATCGCTGCCTTGCGCTCGTCATCGAGGTGGACGACGTCCTTCTCACTGAGCTGTTGCAGCGCCATTTCAACCATGGTCACCGCGCCTTCGACCAGCTTGGTGCGGGCTGCGATCACGGCTTCGGCCTGCTGGCGACGGAGCATCGCCCCGGCGATTTCCTGAGCATAGGCAAGGTGGGTAAAGCCGCACTCGTCCACCGTGATCCCGGCCATGGTCAGCCGCGCGATCAGTTCCTTGCGCAATTCCGCGCCGACTTCATCATGGTTGCCGCGCAGGGTGATTTCGGCATGGGCGAAATCATCATAGGGATAGCGCGAACCGATCGTGCGGACCGCCGCCTCGATCTGGACCATCACGAAGGCCTTGTAATCATCAACGTCATAGAGCGCCTGCGCGGTATCGACCACGCGCCAGACGACTTGCGCCGCCATCTCGATCGGGTTGCCGCGCAGATCGTTGACCTTGATCTTTTCGGAGACAAGGTTGTTGGCCCGGACCGAGATCTTGGTCTTGCCCATCCACGGCCAGACCCAGCGCAGCCCGGTGTTGCGATCGGTTCCGCGATAGGATCCGAACAGGGTGATCGCCGCGGCCTGATTGGGCTGGATCATATAGAAGCCCGCCGAAATCAGGATCAGCACGCCGACCATCAGCAGCGTTGTGATGACAAAGGGCAGCGCCTCGGCATCGGTCGGGTCGCCCGAGGCGAAATCCACGATCCGGAAAACGGTCAGCGCCAGCAAGCCAAGAAAGGCCAGCAGCATAAGATAGCCGCTGGTTGACCAGGCGCGGGCTTCGCTGCTGGCGGTCATGGCGGGATGCGAATCAGACATGGGTTGTCCCCTAAAAGTGATATCACATTAATATCGACTTTGGCCGCTGTGTCAATTGCACTTGAAATCAGACCGAATCAGTCATAATAAGGTTGTGCGGGACCGGGCCCCTCTGGCGCGGCGCCCACGGCCTTTCCCCCCTCCTTGGCCGGGCGCTGCGTGATGTCGGACCGCATCGGATGCACCGATGCCAGGGTCCGGGTCTGTCCCCTCCTTACCCCTGAGCGGCCCGGCATCGGGCATCCGATCGTACCAACCTGTGCGATAGGGAGCTTACCCCATGTCAGACCACCTGTTCCGCCTGATGGAACGTCACCAGAAACTCGACGATGCCTTGCGCCGCCTTCAGGGCCGCCGCTGGCCCGATCCGCTCGAGATTGCCCGGCTCAAGAAACTGAAGCTGGCGATCAAGGACCGGCTGGCCCGGTTTGCGGCCAGGTCCAGGCCGTCACGCGCCTGATCGCCGATCATCCTGACTTGCCGGCGTTCCCTATCGGGAGCGCCGGTTTCTGTTTTCCTGTCTGTTTGTGGGGACTGTCCCGATGGAATTTCTGAGCGCCGACTGGCTCGGCACACCGCTGTGGTTCTGGCTGGCATTTGCCGGGATCGTCCTGGCCCTGACCGCTTTCGATCTTGGCGTGCTGCACAAGGAAGACCGCGAGATGGGGATTGGCGAATCGCTGAAACTCACCGCCTTCTACATCACCATTGCCCTCGCCTTCGGGGCCTGGGTCTGGGCTGAAAAGGGCGCCGACCTGGGGATGAAATACTACACCGGGTTCTTCATCGAAAAGGCTCTGTCGATCGACAATGTCTTCGTGATCAGCCTGATCTTCGGGGTTTTCGCAATCCCGGCCAAATACCAGTACCGGGCCTTGCTGTGGGGGATTCTGGCAGTGATCGTGCTGCGCGGGATCATGATCGCGGCCGGCGCGGCGCTGGTCGATCAGGCCTATTGGGTGCTCTACATCTTCGCCGCCTTCCTGATCTATACCGGCATTCGGATGATCTGGGCGAGCGACCACACGCCCGACATTTCAAAGAACCCCGCGGTGCGCTGGATATCCACCCATATGCGGGTCACGCCGCAGCTGCACGATCAGCACTTCTTCGTGAAGGTTCCGGATGAAAAGACCGGCAAGCTGGTCACCGCGGCGACCCCGCTGTTCCTGGCGCTGGTTGTGATCAATCTGGCCGATCTGGTCTTCGCGGTGGACAGCGTTCCGGCGATCTTCGCGATCACCACCGATACCTTCATCGTCTATACCAGCAACATCATGGCGATCCTGGGGCTGCGTGCGCTCTACTTTGCACTGGCGGCGATGGTGCACCGCTTCCACTACCTCAAATACGCGCTTGCTGCGGTGCTGGTGTTCATCGGCGCCAAGATTTTCATCGCCGATTTCGTGCTGGGCGGAGCCAAGTTCCCCCCGGTGCTGAGCCTTGGCATCACCTTCGGCCTGATCGCCGCCGGGGTCTTCTACTCCTTGTGGAAGACCCGCCACGATCCGGTCAGTGCTGACGGATAACCGTCAGGAAGGCATCGCCATAGGCCTCCAGCTTGCGCGTCCCGACCCCGCCCAGTTCGGCCAGTTCGGCCAGACTGGCGGGGCGAACCTGGGCCATCTCGCGCAGGGTCGAATCATGGAAGATGACATAGGGCGGCACCCCGGCCTCCGCCGCCAGATCGCGGCGCAGTGCGCGCAGCGCATCGAACAGCGGATCGCCGGTCGGGTTGACCCCGCCCGCGCGATCGCGCCGCCCCTTGCGCCCGCGTTCCTGACGGGGCGCCAGAGCGATCATTACCGCCGCATCGCCTTTCAGCACCGCCTTGGCATCGCCGCCCAGCGCCAGCCCGCCATGCTCGGTCGGCACCAGACTGCCGCGCGCCTGCAAGGCCCGGACCAGCGGACGCAGCAGCGGCGCTTCATCGCTGGTGACGATCCCGAACACACTGAGCTGATCATGGCCGCGCTGGGTTACCCGATCATCCACGGCCCCGGTCAGAACCTTCTCGACATGGCCGAAGCCATAGCTCTGCCCGGTGCGATAGACCGCCGACAGCAGTTTTTGCGCCAGCACCGTGGCATCGACCACGCCGGGCGCTTCCAGACAATTGTCGCAGTTGCCGCACTTCTCCGGCGGGTCTTCGCCAAAGTGGCGCAGCAGCAGGGCGCGGCGACATCCGGCGGTTTCAACCAGCGCGGCCATCGCGTCGATCCGGGTCCGCTCACCCTCGCGGCGGCTCTCCTCGACCTCGCCAAGGCGGTGACGAGCGCGGGCAAAGTCGTCCGCCGCCCACAGCAGTAGCGCCAGACTGGCATCGCCATCGCGTCCGGCACGCCCGGTTTCCTGATAATAGCTCTCGATCGATTTCGGCACCCCGGCATGGGCGACAAAGCGCACGTCGGGCTTGTCGATCCCCATCCCGAAAGCGACCGTTGCCACCATCACCATATCCTCGCTGGCGACGAAGGCGGCCTGATTGGCGGCACGGAGCTGCGGATCAAGCCCGGCGTGATAGGGCAGCACGGTGCGCCCGGTTGCCGCCGCCAGCTTTTCGGCAAGATCCTCGGTCTTCTTGCGGGTCGGCGCATAGACGATGCCCGGCCCCGGCTGCTCCGCCATCAGCGTGGCAAGCTGGCGAACCGGATTGTCGCGGTGGCGGATCTGATAACGGATGTTGGGCCGGTCGAACCCGGCAACGATCAGGCCATCTTCAGGAATGCCCAGCTGGGCCAGAATGTCGGCCCGGGTATGGGCATCGGCGGTGGCGGTCAGCGCCAGCCGCGGCACCTGGGCAAAACTGTCCATCAAGGGCCGCAGCGCGCGATAGTCGGGCCGGAAATCATGGCCCCATTCGGACACGCAATGCGCCTCGTCGATCGCGAACAGGCTGACCGGCGCCTTTGACAGCAGCTCGCGGAAATGGCCCTGGCTGGCGCGTTCGGGCGCGACGTAGAGCAGGTCCAGCTCGCCCGCGCGGAACGCATCGATCGCCGCCTCGCGGTAGTCTTCGCTGTCGGCGCTGGTCAGGCTGGCGGCGCGAATCCCGTTGGCCCGGGCCGCGCGCAGCTGATCGTGCATCAGGGCGATCAGCGGGCTGATCACCACGCAGGTGCCGGGCAGGGCCACGGCGGGCAATTGATAGGTCAGGCTCTTGCCCGCCCCGGTTGGCATCACCGCCAGGGTGGACTGCCCGGCCATCACCCGATCCACGACCCGTTCCTGCACCCCGCGAAAGGCGGAGAAGCCGAAGGTGCTGTGCAGCTGGTCAAGGAGGTTGGGCGCGGTCACGCCTGCGGCTATGGCACATGCCGCGCGCGAGGCAATCCGAACTGGCTCCAACCCCGTGGAAACTGGCTATTTCGGATTCACGCTCCAGCGGTGCGATGGGCTGATCGTGCGAAACCAGACGATCACGTCGTGCCCCAGCGTGAGCTCCAGGGGAAAGTCCCCCGCGTCCGGGTTGAACTTTTGCCAGTCGGCCTTGACGACGCCCCAACCGGCATAACCGCGCCAATAGGGACGCTTGGCCCAGGCATCGAGCAGCGGACTGCGCGGCCGGGTGGAGATATCGATCCACATCGCTTGCGCGCCGGTCTGGTTGAACAGGTGCCCGGCCTCGCCTACCCGGTCATTCGGCAGGGTCACCACATCATCGCTTGGGTTGCGCGAGGCTTCGGCCATTGCTTCGGCATCCATTGACTTCAGGTCGGTTGCACGGAACGAGCCTTGTGACCAGGTGAAGCCGACGGTCGCATATTGCTCGCCAATCTTGGTCTTGATCAGAGAACCAAGGGTGTTGAAGCCCAAGGCACTGACCATCTCGGGCACGTCTTCCATCACGTGAGTGTCATGTGCCCAGATTGCGGCACGTTCATCCGCACCGACCATGCCGATCGCGTTAGCGGCCATGAAGGCATCGCGGCGGCCGTAGTATTCGGGTGTACGCTTGTTCGGATCGGCATCGCCCCGTTCGTATTCGTAAATCACATAGGCCTGGCGCGCGGTTTCAGCAGCCCACTGAGCCTCGCGAAAGCCGGAATCGGCCTTGGCCCTGGCCGGGGCATTATCGAACCACCGATGCAACATTGCCGTGGCATCGCGCGCGCTTTCGGCTTCGGCCTTTGGCGCGTCGACCCACCATTTGATGAAACGCGGATATGGCGCGCCCTTGGCCGGAAGCAGCGGACCCATCCCGGCGCGTATCCGCCTGGCTGCCGGCTTGTCGAAACGATCGACAAAGTCGAGCGCGAAAACACTGTCGCGCGCTGGATCCTGGTCGTCGATTCCGATCACCCGCACCTTGTTTTCGGATTGCAGGTTCCAGGCGCGCAACCACAGCATCAACCCGGCAAATTCGTCGCCCTTCCAGATCCGGAAAAACGAACCGTTGCGCACCACCTCGGCCAGATCGCCTTCGCCATAGCGAACGAAGCGATCGAACCCGTATCCGGCATCTCGATTGGCTTCCAGGACCACGACCTGGATCTTGCCCATACGCACCAACTGCTTGATCAGCTCTGCCTTGAACATTTGATCCTGGTGCGAGCCATGGGTGGCCTCGCCAATCCCGATGATCCGCGATCTGCCCAGGATCTCAGCGAGCGGAGCAAGCTCTGCTTCGCCATAGGCGGAAGGTTCGAACGAATGTCCCGAGGATTTCAGCCACCCCAGCGCGGCCGCTTCCTCCTCCTGGGTGGCCGGGGTCAGTTCGGGCATGGCGGGCTGGCTCAACCCGGGCATGGCCAAGGCAAACAGCGCCACCGCGATGGCCTGGGTCAACTTGCGCATCAGATATCCCCCCGTCAGTCCTTCTGGCGCGCGGCGTGGCGGACCACGTCTTCTTCGCGTTTGGTGAATGCACTGCGACCCCTAGGTTCGTTATCTGGCACCGCCGTGGTGAAGAAGGCAAGGCCTTTGCCGGTCTTGGGATCAAGCCACAGTCCGGCCTTCAGGCCATAGGCATCGCCCGAATGGCCGATCCGCAGGTGCCCATCGCCGAACAGGTCGTCGTGGCAGCCCGGCCCGCCCGCGCCTATGGTCTGGACCGCCAGACCATAGGCGCAGAAGAACCCACTGGCCGTGCCATCTTCGCCAAGGCCATTCGTGCCGTTGAAACGCCACTGAGGCCGGGTCATCTCTGCGAAGGCGCGGCCCGAGAGGAAACCCTTGCCGCCGCGTGCCAGCATCTGGCCGATCCGGGCCAGCCCCTGCATCGAAATGCGCAGGCCGCCCTGCGGGCTCCACAGCGCTCCGTTATCGCCCAGGGTGTAGGGGTGGAAACGGCAGGCGTCACCTTCGCGGACATAGACCGGGCAGGCCGGCGGCGATCCCTTCAGGTCATCGCGCGCCACTTCGCCGGAGGCGCGATAGAGCACCACCGCGCGGCGATAGGCATCGGCGGAACAGCCCGCCCCCCAGTTGAAACAGGCGTCCAGCCGCAGCGGTTTCAGCACCAGACGGCTCATCGCGACATCAAACCGCTCGCCGGTCACCCGCTCTACCACGCTGGCCACCACCGGAAAGTTGAGGTTGGTGTAATGGAACCAGCCCGAACCCGGCGCGTGAACCGCATCCCAGACCCGCGGGTCTGCCAGCCGTTCGCGCAAGGTAACGCCCAGCGGCACCAGGTACAACTCACCGCCGTCGATCAGGCTCGATTGGTGGGACAGCAGCAGCCGCAGGGTGATCGGGCGGTTGGGAAAGGCGGGGTTGCGCAAGGGATAGCCGAGGTAGTCCGAAACATCCCGGTCAAGGTCGAGCTTGCCCTGATCGACCAGCCGCATCACCCCCAGCGTGGTAACCAGTTTGGAAATCGAGGCGATCCGCACCGGATCGTCAGCCGTGACCACGCGCTGCGCGGTGCGATCGGCTGTTCCCTCAGCCAGAACGGGACGGATCGCTTGCCGATCAAAGGCGACTGCCACCGTGGCCGGCCGGGCCACCGCAGGGGCGGCAATGATCAGGGTCAGGACAGCAAGCCAGGACGTTTTCATACATGCATGCTAGCCGCAGGGCGTGCTACAGGTCGAGGCCGAACTTCGAGGGAGAATGTGCCGATGAGACCGATCTTCCTGCCGTTGCTTGCCGCGCTGGCGCTGGCGCAGCCCGCCCGCGCCAACGACAGCGAGGCTGCGGTCAGCATCGGCGGGATCGAGCTGGTGGCCAATCCGCACGTGTCGATGGATTCCGAAGACCTCTACATCTCCGAAAAGGAAGTGCGGGTCCGCTATCGCTATACCAACCATTCGGACAAGGATCTGGAGCTGACCATTTCCTTTCCGTTGCCCGCGATCCGTGCCGCCGACGAAGAGAAGTATGGATACACGGCGCTGCCCGATTATTCGGCCCTCGGGTTCGAAACCACCGTCGATGGCAAGCCGGTAGCCCTCAAGGTTGAAAAGCGCGCCGAGGTTGCGGGCCGCGACGTAACGCAGCGGCTGGCCGAACTTGGCTGGCCGCTCGACTGGATCACCGGCAGCGGTGAGGAACCCGCCTTTGTCCGTAAGCTGACCGCCGATCAGCTTGCCGCCGGGGTTCGCGAAGGGCTGCTGCGGCGTGAGGATCACGGGATGCATTTCCCGACCTGGGATGTCGTCACCCACGTTACCCGCAAACAGACCTTTCCCGCGCACGGGACCGTGGAGGTAACCCACCGCTATGCCCCGATGATCGGTGGATCAGTTGCGGGGTCGCTGTTTCCGGCGGTGCGCAAGGACTATCCCGAACACCTCAAGACCTATTGCATCGATCAGGGCTTCCTTGCCGCCTTCGACAGGAAAGTCGCGGCGCGGATGAAGGACCCCGATGCGCCGATGGCCTATAGCGAAACCTGGATCGGCTATGTCCTCTCCTCGGGCCGCAACTGGCGCGGGCCGATCGGCGATTTCCGGCTGGTGGTGGACAAGGGCAAGCCTGAAAACCTGGTCAGCTTCTGCATGGACGGGGTGAAGAAGATCTCCCCCACCCAGTTCGAGGTCCGCCGCAAGAACTTTGAGCCCAGCGGCGATCTGGAAGTGCTGATCGTCGAATGGCCGAGCATCGAGGGATGAGGCGCTTGGCCGCCCTTGCGCTGGCATTCTGGCTGACGGCCGCCGCAGCGCCTCCAGACGCTGAAGCCTGGTATGAAATCCTCGGCCCCGACGGGCAGTTGATCGGCTTTCAGGTCGAGCGCAGCAGCCCGACCCCCGAAGGCCTTGAGGTCAGCCGTGAGCGGCAAATGCGTTATCGGGTCGAAGGGCATGGCATTACCCAGATGCGATCGCAGCTGATCCGGGTCTATGGACCCGAGGGGAGGTTGATCCGGTTTCGGTCCGAGCAGCAGGTCGGCGATAGTGTGGTGACGATCGACGGCGCGGTTGCTGCCGGAAATCTGGTGCTGTCGCGTGTCGTCGGGGGCAGGCGGGTGCAGCGGGCGGTGCCGTGGGCTGCCGAAGCCGATCTGCTTGACCCTTTGAGTGTCACTCAAGGTCGTGCTGACGGTTTCGAACTGGCGCCGGACGGCCTGCGGATAGACCGGCACGTCCTTCGTCAGGTAAAGCAGGAAGACGGGCAGACGCTGCGGCTTTCTTATGTCGATGGGCGACTGACCCGCGTCGTTCTGGCTGACGCGAATGGCGAGCGGCTGGAACTGCCGCAACTGGGCTATAGCCTGGCGGTTCGCCGGTCCGATGCGCCCTTGTCCGCCCGTCATCTCGCCAATGTCAAACGCCTGCCGCACGAACGCTGGGCATCACCGTTCTTCATTCCCGCCGCGGCGCTGCGCGGGCAGATCCGCTATCAGTTTGGGTTCCGCCATGGCCTCAGCGCCGATCTGCCGCAGACTGGTGAGCAACGGGTGCAGCAAACCGATCAGGGCTGGCAGGTCGATATTTGTGAGACTTGCGGTCCTGATCTGGCCAGCGATGCGCAATCCCTGGCCCGGTGGCGCGAACCAAATGCCTGGATCCAGAGCGACGCACCTGAAATCCGCGCCGCCGCCCGGCCTGCTATGCACCCTGGGCTGAGCGACGCGGTGCGAATGGAGCGTCTTGCCCGGATCGCCCGCGATCGCATGGCCCAGCCCGATTTCGAAGGGTACTATCCGGCTCGTGCCGCCTGGAAGCGCCGGGCGGGGGACTGCACCGAAGACGCGCTGGTGCTGGCCTCATTGGCCCGTGCCGCCGGAATTCCGGCGCGGATCGCCAGCGGTGTCACCTATTCCCGCACCCGCTATCACGGGGCTGCCAACGCTTTCATGCCGCACGCCTGGGTCATCGCCTGGGTCGACGGACGCTGGAAAAGCTATGACATCTCGCTTGAAGGCTTCGATGCGACACACATTGCACTGAGCCTGTCGGACGGGGAGCCCGGCGGCTATATCGAAGCGATGCAGCTGTCAGCCTTGCTCGATTGGCAAGGTATGCGCGAGGTCAGGAAGCGGGATTGACCGGCTTGGCCGGTGGCTGCACCGCCTTGGCGGGCGCGGGCTTGGTCGGCTCGGTCTCATAGACGACCGGCAGTTCGGCCATACCGGCAGGCTTTTTGGTATCGACCCATTTGGCCTGCTTGGGCTTCTTCAGCCCGCCGACGATGATCGCCTGGCTGTAGTCCCCTTCATCGCTGAATCCCTGAACCCCGGCGTCTTGCGCGGCGGCGGCCATCGGCATGCCAAGCGCGGCACTCATTGCCGCTGCAGCCAGCGCGGTCTTGGCGGAAACGCGGTAGGAAACGCAGATTTCCTCCTTGCACCCGGCGATCAGTGCAACCCGTTCATCGTCGCTCATCGCCGAAATGTCATGCACCTGGCGCTGGCACATCCGGCAAAAGTCGCCGTCCATGATTGCGGAAAGGTTATCCCTGTAGGGGCACGGGCTTTGAATGCGCGGGAACAGGGCCATGTCAGTTCTCCAGCCGAGGCGCTAAACCAATCTTGGCATGGTATTGCACCTGCGCCAGATGGCAAGTGTTTCCATCTTCAATCCAGATTGGGCCTGAGCCTCCGTTCCGCCGTGTCGAGATCGATTTGGCAGCGTGCGGCATAGTCTTCAAGCTGATCGCGGCCGATCCGGGCGACGCCGAAATACTGGCTTTCGGGGTGGGCAAAGTAAAAGCCGGAAACCGCCGCGGTTGGCAGCATGGCGTTGCTTTCGGTCAGGGTGATCCCGGCATTGTCCGTTGCAGCCAGCAGGTCGAACAGCACCGGCTTCAGGCTGTGATCCGGACATGCGGGATAGCCGGGGGCGGGGCGGATGCCGCGGTATTCCTCGCGGATCAGCGCCTCGTTGGTCAGCTGTTCGCCCGGCGCATAGCCCCACAGCGCGGTCCGGACGTGCTGGTGCAGCCGCTCGGCAAAAGCCTCGGCAAAGCGGTCTGCCAGGGCTTTCAGCAGGATATCGGAATAATCGTCATGCTCCGCCTGAAAGCGTGCCAGGTGCGGTTCAATGCCGTGGATGCCCACCGCAAAGCCGCCGATCCAGTCGCCATCGGGGTCGATGAAATCGGCCAGGCAGAAATTCGCCCGGTCGCGGCTCTTGCGGATTTGCTGACGCAGAAACGGCAGACGGACGTGGCGCTCTTCCGCCTCAAGATAGACCATCACGTCGTCGCCTTCGCGGGCGCAGGGCCAGAAGCCCGCGACGCCGCGCGCGGTCAGCCATTTCTCGGAAATGATCCGATCGAGCATGACGCGGGCATCGGCAAACAGGGTCTGGGCGCTTTCACCGACCACCGGGTCGGACAGCACGGCAGGATAGGTTCCGGCCAGTTCCCAGGCGCGGAAGAACGGGGTCCAGTCAAAGGTTGCGGCCAGATCGGCCAGATCCCAATTGTCGAACACGTGGATGCCGGGCTGCTCGGGCGGCATCGCCTTGTCGCTCATATCGGCCTTGAAACCATTGGCGCGGGCGTCGGCCAGGCTCAGCAGGACCGAAGCGTCCTTGCCCGCGCGGACATCGCGGATGTGCTGATATTCCTGCGCGGTGGCGGCAATGAACGGCGCAGCCTGCGTATCAGAGAGCAATTGGCTTGCCACCCCGACCGCGCGGCTGGCGTCGAGCACGTGGATCACCGGCCCGTCATAGGCCGGATCGATCCGCAGCGCGGTGTGGACCTTGCTGGTGGTCGCCCCGCCGATCAGCAGCGGCATGGTCATCCCTGCGCGCTGCATTTCCTCGGCCACGGTGACCATTTCATCAAGGCTGGGGGTGATCAGGCCGGATAGCCCGATCATGTCCGCCCCTTCCTGCTGCGCGGTTTCAAGGATCTTCGCCCAGGGCACCATCACCCCCAGGTCGATCACCTCATAGCCGTTGCATTGCAGCACCACGCCGACGATGTTCTTGCCGATATCGTGGACGTCGCCCTTGACCGTGGCCATCACGATCCGACCCTTGGCTTTCGCGCCTTCTTCCTTTTCGGCTTCGATGAAGGGGATCAGGTGGGCGACCGCCTTCTTCATCACCCGCGCCGATTTTACCACCTGCGGCAGGAACATCTTGCCTGCGCCGAACAGGTCGCCAACCGTGTTCATCCCGGCCATCAGCGGGCCTTCGATCACCTCGATCGGGCGGCCGCCGGAGCTGGCGTGGAGCTGCCGGGCTTCCTCGGTATCCTCGACGATATGGGCATCGATCCCCTTGACCAACGCGTGTTCGATCCGCCGGGCGACCTCCCAGCCGCGCCATTCCTCGGCCTCTTTCTGGGCCTTGGCATCGGTGCCCTTGAAGCTTTCCGCCAGCGCGATCAGCCGCTCGGTCGCATCCGGACGGCGCATCAGGATCACATCCTCGCAGGCCTCGCGCAGCGCCGGGTCGATCGCGTCGTAGATGTCCAGCTGCCCGGCATTGACGATCGCCATGTCGAGCCCGGCCGGGATCGCGTGATAGAGGAACACCGAATGCATCGCCCGGCGCACCGGCTCGTTGCCGCGGAAGCTGAACGAGAGGTTGGAAAGCCCGCCCGAACAATGGACATGGGGGCAGCGCGCCTTGATCTCGGCCACCGCCTCGATGAAGTCGAGGCCATAGCGATCATGCTCTTCGATCCCGGTCGCGACGGCGAAGATGTTGGGATCGAAGATGATGTCTTCAGCCGGAAAGCCAATCCCGGTCAGCAGCTTGTAGGCGCGCTCACAGATTTCGACCTTGCGCTCCCTGGTATCGGCCTGGCCCTTTTCGTCAAAGGCCATGACCACCACCGCCGCGCCATAATCCATGCACAGCCGGGCGTGGTGCAGAAAGGCGTCCTCGCCCTCTTTCATCGAGATCGAGTTGACCACCGGCTTGCCGGAAACGCATTTCAGGCCCGCCTCGATCACCTCCCATTTCGAACTGTCGATCATCACCGGCACCCGGGCGATGTCCGGTTCGGCGGCGATCAGTTTGAGGAACGTGGTCATGGCGTGGACCGCATCGAGCAGCCCTTCGTCCATGTTGACGTCGATGATCTGCGCGCCGTTCTCCACCTGCTGACGCGCGACTTCGACCGCCTTGGGATAGTCGCCCGCAAGGATCAGCTTCTTGAAGGCAGCAGAGCCGGTGACGTTGGTCCGCTCGCCGATGTTGACGAAGGCGGAGCCGGTAGGGCGGGGTGTGGTAAATGTATTCACTGTGCAGCTTTCGAAGGAGCGAGCCGTCGGCCGAACCATTCAAGGGATCGAATTTTCTCTGGAAATTCAGAATTATAGACGTCTGAGTAGGTTACACCTATTTCGAGCTTGGATAGGGCTTGCCGACAAGCGTCCCTGGCCGCGACTTCGGTTGCTTTCCCTTCATCGAGTTTCAACTCGAGCAAGATTGCCTCGCCACCGACTGGAATGCTCCCGATTTCTCCGCTTGAAAAGTTGGCCCAAGCCATGTCGGCCGGCAATGGGGGCATGTAGGCTACAAGTTCACCATGCTTTGATTTCTTGCCTGGTTCGCGGATCGATACTGACTTGACGATAAGGGGGCCAGTTCCGTCATTCCGAATCCGTACTCGAATATGATTCTCAAAGTCGGCCAGAGCTATGAAGGGTATGGGCCGAACTGACAGAAAATTGTGTTCGCGCTGAGATTTTATCCCCGCATTCGTGAAGCGGATGGATATAACCGCTACAACTAATGCAGCGGCTGCGATTAGCACATTTGCCACCGCAGTGATTGCAGCCACGGCGTCATTTGGCGCCGGCGGGACAATGAACACGTCCATGCTCATGCCGCCACCGTGAACGGTTCAAGCCCCGCCAGCCGAGTCACGGGTTCCAGCTGCGGCAACTGGCGCGGGGGCAGGCCCTGTGCGGCGCGCGCGATGGCGGCGATGTGATCGGGGGTCGATCCGCAGCAGCCGCCGAGCACGTTGACCTGCCCGCCTTCGGCCCATTCGCGGACCAGCGCGGCGGTGGTTTCGGGCAGTTCGTCATACTGGCCCAGTTCATTGGGCAGACCGGCATTGGGATAGACCATGATCAGCGCATCGGCGATCTGGCTGAGTGCACGGACGTGCGGGCGCAACTGGGTTGCCCCGAACGAGCAGTTGAGCCCCACGGTCAGCGGCCGCGCATGGCGTACCGCATACCAGAACGCCTCGACCGTGTGGCCGGAAAGGTTGCGGCCGGAAAGGTCGGTCAGCGTCATCGACAGCATGATCGGAATTTCGCGGCCCAGCTCACGCTCCAGCTGCTTTACCGCCATGATCCCGGCCTTGGCGTTGAGCGTATCGAACACCGTTTCGATCAGGATGAAATCGGCCCCGCCTTCAACCAGCGCGGCGGCCTGTTCGTGATAGACCGAAACCAGCTCGTCCCAGTCAATCTCGCGAAAGCCGGGATCGTTGACGTCGGGGGAGAGCGACAGGGTCTTGTTGGTCGGCCCAATGGCGCCCGCCACAAAGCGCGGACGGCCGTCCTTTGCGGTGAATTCATCGGCCACGCGGCGCGCCAATTGCGCGCTAGCGAGATTGATTTCGCGCACCAGATGTTCGGCGCCGTAATCGGCCTGGCTGATCCGGTTGGCGGAAAAGGTGTTGGTTTCGGCAATGTCGGCCCCGGCCTCGAAATAGGCGCGGTGGATCGACTCCGGCACTTCGGGCTTGGTCAGGGCGAGGATGTCGTTGTTGCCCTTCTGGTCGCGGGAAAGGCCCAGCGATCCGGCATAGTCGGCCTCGGCCAGCTTCCAGCGCTGGATCTCGGTCCCGAAGGCGCCGTCGATGATCAGAATGCGCTTGGCCGCCTCGGCCAGCAGGGCTTCGCGCGCGGTCATTGGCCGGGCTCCTTCGGGCGCAGGCCGAGCAGGTGGCAGATCGCGTAGGACAGCTCGGCGCGGTTGAGGGTGTAGAAATGAAACTGGCGCACGCCGCCGGCATAGAGCCTGCGGCACATTTCGGCGGCGACCGTGGCGGCGACCAGCTGGCGCGCGGCGGGCAGATCGTCCAGCCCTTCGAACAAGTGGGCCAGCCAGGCTGGCACAGCGGTACCGGTCAGGCCGCTCATCCGCTGGACCGCGGCGAAATTGCTGACCGGCATGATCCCGGGGACGATTTCCGCCGTGATTCCAGCCGCAGCGGCGGCGTCGCGGAAGCGGAAGAACGTGTCCGGTTCAAAGAAGAACTGGGTGATCGCCCGGTCGGCTCCGGCATCGATCTTGCGCTTCAGGTTGTCGAGATCGGCCGAGGCGCTGGCAGCTTCGGGGTGGGTTTCGGGATAGGCACCGACCGAAATCTCGAACGGTGCGATCGCTTTCAGCCCGGCGACCAGTTCGGCCGCGCTGGCATAGCCATCCGGCCGGGCGGTGAAGCTGGCCCCGGCGGTCGGCGGATCGCCGCGCAGGGCAACGATGTGGCGCACGCCGATATCCCAATAGGCGCGGGCGATCTCGTCAATCTCAGCCCGACTGGCATCGACGCAGGTCAGGTGCGCGGCGGCGGGGATGGCGGTTTCGCGAACGATCCGCTCAACCGTGGCGTGGGTGCGTTCGCGCGTGGTGCCACCAGCACCATAGGTGACCGAAACGAAGCGCGGCCCGAGCGGAGCCAGCGTGGCGATCGAATCCCACAGGATCTCGCCCATCCGTTCGGTCTTGGGCGGGAAGAATTCGAACGACACGCCGATATCGCCCTCAAGCCCGGCGAAGAAGGGCGAGGCGAGGGCGCGGCGGGCTTCGCTGCTGGGATTCATGCGGTTTCGGCCTTCTTGCGGGATGCGGGGGCGGGATCGGCCAGACGGCGGCCGGTCCAGATCTTCACGGTCAACGGTTTGCCGGGCAGCGCGACCGGGGTGGCGGCGGCAAAGCCGGCCCCGGCCAGCAGCGCCAGCATCGCCTCGTCCGAAAAGCCGAGGCGGGCATGGGCGTGCTGGGTGCGCAGCTCTTCCCGGTCATGCGCGGCGAAATCGACCACGGCGATCGTTCCGCCAGCGCGGCAGACCCGGGCCGCTTCGCGCAGCGCCGCCAGTGGGTCCTGTGCATAGTGCAGCACCTGATGGAACACCACGGTATCGAAACCGGCGGCGGCAAAGGGCAGTGCGGTGAAATCGCCCGGGACCAGCTCGACCAGTCCGGCGGGCAGGTTCTGCAAGCGGGTGCGGGCCAGTCGCAGCATTTCCGGGCTCTTGTCCAGCCCGGTCACCTGCGCGGCGCGCGGGCTGAGCAACTGGGCAATCCGGCCGGTGCCGGTGCCAATGTCCAGCAATGCGCCAAGCGGTGCTTCGCCCAGCGCGGTCAGCAGTGCGGCTTCGACCGGGCCGTCGGGGCTGTGCAGGCTGCGCAGTCGGTCCCATTCGGCGGCGTGGCGGGAGAAATAGCTGGTCGCTGCCGTTTCCCGCGCGGCGCGGATCGCGGCAAGGTGGCGGCGATCCTCGGCGCAGCGGGCGGCGAACTGGGCATCGCCGTCCTCCGCCGTGGCCAGCAGGCGCGCAGCGGCAGCACCCAGCGGCGGGGCCCGGTGCTCTCCGATAGCACTGCGCAGGAACACCCAGGCCCCTTCCTTGTGCCGTTCGGCCAGACCGGCATCGCACAGGATCCGCACGTGGCGCGATACGCGCGGCTGGCTTTGCCCCAGCACCTGTGCCAGCTCTCCGACCGACAGCTCCATCGCCGCGAGCAGGCGCATGATGCGCAGCCGCGTCGGGTCCGCCAGGGCGCGAAGAGTGGGTTCGATCCGCATTGCCGCGATCATATAAAGAAATCTTTATATCCGATCAACAGGCGTTTCGCGATGACCCGGCTGCTGTGCATTTTGCGGCCCGGGCGGTTGGCAGGGCCATTTCGGCGGGTTAGGGTCAGCCCATTCGCGGCATTCCGGCCGCCGGGCCGCGCAACGTTGAAAGGTTCCCAGATGATGACCAGACGCCCTGCCTTGATCCTTGCCGTCACCGCCGCACTGGCGCTTTCGGCCTGCGGATCGTCGGAAAGCGCCAAGGAAGACGCCCAGGCTGACAACGTCGAAATGCCGGCCGAAGAAGCGATCGGTGATATCGATGCCACCCCGGTGGCCGATGCCTCTGCCGCAGCCGGTGCCGAAGCCGCCGCCGCGCCTGCCGGGGAAGCCGCCAAGCAGTAAGCGTGCCGCGGCTTGCGCCAACAGGGGCGATGGGAAAGGCCAGTCCGGTTCCCGTCGCCCCTTTTTCTTTGCCCTGATCGCGCTATGTTCGGCCCCATGCGCAAACTGATCCCGCTGTTCCTCGCCCTGTTGCTGGCCGCTTGCGGCGATGAAACCCGCACCGCTGGCGGCGTTTCCAAGGGTGAGGCAGCCGCCCTCGACGATGCCGCCGAAATGGTCGAGCAGCAGCGCCCGCCGGTCGAAGCGGCGGCGGCCGGAGCAGCGCCTGCCGCCACAGCCACGGAAACAGCCAAGCCCGGCGGTTGATTTTGCTGACCGTCTGCCTATGACGTTTTAAGTGATCGATTAAATCAGGAGAGGATTCGCGGCACATGGGGATGCTCGAAGGCAAGGTTGTGGCCGTTACCGGGGCGGGACGCGGGGTCGGGCGCGAAATCGCGCTGCTCTGCGCAAAGCATGGCGCGGCGGTGGTGATCAACGATCCGGGGGTTGGCGGCGGCGGTGAAGGCGGCGATGCCGGCCCGGCGCAGCAGACCGCGGATGAAATCGTGGCCGCAGGCGGCAAGGCCCACGCCAATCTGGCCTCTGTCGCCGATCCTGCCGGGGCGGCCAGCATCATCGAGGATGCGGTCCAGCGTTTTGGCCGGATCGACGCGGTGGTCAACAACGCCGGAATCCTGCGCGACGCGATCTGGCACAAGATGAGCTTTGAGGATTGGCGCGCGGTGATCGACGTGCACCTGAATGGCGCGTTCCACGTCTCCAAGGCGGCGACGCCCTATTTCCGCGAACAGCAATCGGGCAGCTTTGTCCATTTCACCTCAACCTCCGGCTTGATCGGCAACATCGGCCAGGCCAATTACAGCGCGGCCAAGCTCGGCATCGTCGGCCTGTCGCAGTCGATCGCGCTGGATATGGCCCGTGCGGGGATGCGCTCCAACTGCATCGCGCCCTTCGCCTGGAGCCGCATGACCGCATCGATCCCGGCGGAAACGCCCGATCAGAAAGAGCGGGTCGAACGGCTCAAAACCATGAGCGCAGACAAGATCGCGCCGCTGGTGGTCTATCTCGCCTCGGATGCCAGCCAGGATGTGAGCAACCAGATATTCTCTGTCCGCAAGAACGAGATCGTGCTGTTCGGCAAGCCGCGCCCGGTCCGTTCGATGACCAAGCTGGAAGGCTGGACCCCCGAAGCGATCGCGGCTGAGCTGATCCCTTCGTTCAAGCCCAGCATGGCCAGGGCGGATGAGGTTTCGGCCCACGTCTTCCCCTATGATCCGATCTGAGGAGCCTGAACCCATGAACCCCGGAATGGACGCCGAAGTCTTCGAACAGTTCATCGATCAGCTGCGCCGCTATGTTCGCGAACGGCTGATCCCGGCTGAGGAAGCGGTGATCGCCGCCGATGCGATCCCGGCCGATATTCTGCAGGAAATGCGCGACATGGGCCTGTTCGGGATCACCATTCCCGAAGAGTTCGGCGGCGCCGGCATGAATATCAGCCAGTATATCGAGACGGTGAAGCAGCTCTCCTACGCCTCACCCGCCTTCCGCTCGACCATTTCGATCAACATCGGGATGACCGGCAGCGCGATCAAGAATTTCGGCACGGCGGAGCAGAAGGCCGAATGGCTGCCGCGCATCGCCAGCGGGGAAATCGCCTGCTTCGGCCTGACCGAGCCGGGTTCAGGATCGGACAGCGCGGCGATGCAGACCACCGCCGTGCGCGATGGCAACGGCTACAAGCTGAACGGCACCAAGCGCTATATCACCAACAGCCCGAACGCGAAGATCGGGCTGATCATGGCCCGCACCAACAAGGATGCGCTGCCCAAGAACGCCCACGTCTCCGCCTTCATCGTCGATATGACCACGCCCGGGATCACCATCGGCAAGCCCGACAAGAAGATGGGGCAATCCGGCGCGCATATCGCCGATGTGATCATGGAGGATGTCCATATCCCCGGATCGGCGCTGGTCGGGGGTGAGGAAGGGCGCGGCTTCAAGATCGCGATGCAAAGCCTCGACAACGGGCGGCTTTCGGTTGCGGGGATGAGCGTCGGCATGGGCCGCCGCGCGCTGGATACCGCGATCCGTTATGCCTGTGAGCGCAAGGCCTTTGGCGAGGCGATCGCCAATTTCCAGCTGATCCAGGCGATGCTGGCCGATAGCGAGGCCGAGCTTTACGCCGCCGAATGCATGATCGCCGATGCCTGCGCCCGGGCTGACCGTGGCGAGAATGTGATGCGCAAGGCCGCTGCGGCCAAGCTGTTCGCTTCCGAAACCTGCGGCCGTGTGGTCGATCGCTGCGTCCAGGTCTTCGGCGGGGCGGGCTATCTGGCGGAGTATCCGGCCGAACGGTTCTTCCGCGACGCGCGGATCCTGCGGATCTACGAAGGCACCAGCCAGATCATGCAGCTGCAGATCGCCAAGCACCTGCTACGCGAATTCGCGGCTGAAGGCGCGGTCTGGTGATCCTCCCCGGCACGGGGAGGGGGACCGCGACGCGAAGCGGCGGGGTGGAGGGGCACGCGCGGGTGGTCCTGACTTTCCGGCGTGGTGATCACGCGCCCGTGCCCCTCCACCACCTCCGGTGGTCCCCCTCCCCTGAAGGGGAGGAATAGATGTACGATCTGCTCTCCGGCCTGAAGATCGTCGAGGTGTCCTCGTTCGTCGCCTCGCCCACCGCCGGGCTTTACTGCGCGCAGTTCGGGGCGGACGTGGTGCGGATCGATCACAAGGCCGGGGGCCTTGATTACGACCGCTACATGGTAACCCGTGAGGGCCGTTCGCTCGCCTGGGAGAATCTCAACCGCGCGAAGAAGAGCCTGGCGCTCGATCTGACCAGCGCCGAAGGGCGCGAAATCGCCGCCGAACTGGTCCGCAAGACCGGGCAGTTGATCACCAATCTGCCGGTGGATAGCTTCATGAGCCATGCCCAATTGGCGCAGACCTGCCCCGAACTGTTATCGGTGCGGATCATGGGCTGGCACGATGGCCGCCAGGCGATGGATTTCACCGTCAACGCTGCCAGCGGCTATCCGCTGATGACCGGGCCTGAGGAGTGGGACCCGGCAACGGCCCCGCCGGTCAATCAGGTGATGCCGGCCTGGGATTTCATCACCGGGGCCTACTGCGCCTTTACGCTGCTGGCCGGGCTGCGCCACCGTGACCGGACGGGCGAGGGGATCGAGCTGCGCGTGCCGCTGGGCGATGTCGCGATCGGGACCATGGCCAATGCCGGGGCCATGGCCGAAATGCTCTATCGCGGGGCGGACCGCGAACGGCTGGGCAATGCAATCTGGGGCGCTTTCGGCCGCGATTTCCTGAGCCGTGACGGCAAGCGTTTCATGGTCGCGGCGCTGACGCCCAAGCAGTGGCGGGCGACTGTCGAGGCATTCGGTCTGGCCGCCGAAGTGGCGGCGCTGGAGGCTGAACTTGGAGCCGATTTCGCCGCCAGCGATCACGCCCGCTTCGTCAATCGCGAGCGGCTGTTCGCCTTGTTCCAGAGCGCGGCGGAAAGCCATGACCACGCCGATCTGGCGCAGCGGTTGGCCCGGGCCGGTGCGACGTTTGAGCGCTACCGCACCATGTTCGAGGCCGCGAACGATCCCGATCTCGTCACCAACAATCCCCTGTTCGGGCCGTCGCCCGCCAATCCCAGCGGCTTCGCCTATCCCGCCACCCGGTCTTTCGCCAATGTGCCGGGGCAGGATCGCGGCGATCCCCGGCCCGCACCCTACCTTGGTGAGCACAGCGAGGAAGTGCTGGCCGAAAGCCTTGGCCTCACTTCCGGCCAGATCGGCGATCTGATCGACCGTGGGATTGTCGCCACTTCAGACAAGGACAAGAAATGACCCAACTTCGACGTGCCGCCATTGTCGCTCCGATCCGCACCGCCGTCGGCAAGTTCGGCGGCAGCCTGTCTCCGCTCACCGCCGGGCAGCTTGGCGCCACGATCCTGAAGGCCCTGATGGAGCGGACGAAGATCGATCCGTCGCGGGTCGATGACGTGATCTTCGCGCAGGGTTACGGCAGCGGCGAAGCGCCGTGCATCTCGCACTGGTCATGGCTGCTCGCCGGTTTGCCTGAAGAGGTGCCGGGCTATCAACTCGATCGGCGTTGTGGATCGGGCCTGCAGGCAATCGTTAACGCGGCGATGATGGTTCAGACCGGGGCCTCGGACGTGGTGGTTGCGGGCGGCTGCGAATCGATGTCGAACGTCGAGCATTACACCACCGACATTCGCAAGGGCGTGCGCGCGGGCAATCTGACCCTGCATGACCGGCTGACCCGGGGCCGGGTAATGAGCCAGCCGATCGAACGCTATGGCGTGATTTCGGGCATGATCGAAACGGCTGAAAACCTTGCCAAAGACTGGAATATCAGCCGTGAGGCCTGCGATGCCTATGCCGTGCGCAGCCACCAGCGCGCCGCTGCAGCCTGGGACAAGGGCCTGTTCGCCGACGAATTGGTCCCGGTCGAGATCCCGCAGAAAAAGGGTGATCCGGTGATTTTCGCGCACGACGAGGGGTACCGCGCCGATGCCTCGATGGAAACGCTGGGCAAGCTGCGCGCGCTGGAAGCCAAGATGCCCGGCGCCGTGGTGACGGCGGGCAACGCCAGCCAGCAGAACGATGCCGCCGCCGCCTGCCTTGTCGTGGCCGAGGACAAGCTGGAAGAGCTGGGGCTGGAGCCGATTGCGTTCTTCCACTCCTGGGCCGCAGCGGGCTGCGATCCGGCGCGGATGGGATTTGGCCCGGTCCCCGCGACCGAGCGGTTGTTTGCGCGGAACGGCCTGTCGTGGGCCGACATCGGTCTGATCGAGCTGAACGAGGCCTTCGCACCGCAGGTCCTCGCCTGCCTCAAGGGCTGGGGCTGGTCGGACGATGACAGCCGCCACGAAATTCTCAACGTCAACGGTTCGGGCATTTCGCTGGGTCACCCGATCGGCGCCACCGGCGGGCGGATCCTTGCCAACCTGACCCGCGAAATGCAGCGCCGCGATGTGAAATATGGCCTTGAAACCATGTGCATCGGCGGCGGGCAGGGCATCGCGGCGGTGTTCGAAAAGGCATGAGCCTGGACCTCGGCCACGTCCTCGGCGCGGCGCGGGGGTATCGCGATCTGGCGCGGGCCGCTGCGGCTGGGATCGATCCCGCGAACCAGCGTGCGCACCACGGCTTTGCCTGGATCGCCACCAGCGTCGCCGCGCTGGAGGCGGTGGCGGGCTGGCTTGCGGCGAACGATGGCGGCACCGCGCTTGACCGCGATGTCGCACTGCTGGCCTTTGCCGAAACGCTGGGGCAGCTCACCGGCGGGCTGCCGATGGGCCAGAACGAGCTGCTGCGCCCCGGCGATCTGGGTCTGGGGCAGACCGCCCGCGACCTTGCCCATGCCTGCATCGAACTGGTCGAGGGCGACCATTCTGCAACCCGCGCCGCTGTTGCTGCCGCACTGGCCGATGGACAGTGGCCGAGCGAAAGCCTGCACGATGCCGAGCTGGATACGATTCGGGAACAATTCCGCCGCTTTACCGAAGCCGAGATCCTGCCAAATGCCCACAAGTGGCACCTCGCCAACGCACTGATCCCCGACCATGTGGTTCAGGCCATGGCCGATCTGGGCACTTTCGGCGCGACCATTCCCGAGGAATTCGGTGGGCTGGGTCTCAGCAAGCTGGTGATGTGCCTGATCACCGAAGAGCTGTCGCGCGGCTGGATCGGCGCGGGTTCGCTCGGCACCCGCAGCGAGAT
>Ga0116180_1000265_pt1 | contig 51021 bp, 32 predicted proteins | sample AD_UKC073_MetaG_FD_89804 | JGI IMG/M metagenome (GOLD analysis project Ga0116180, IMG submission 89804) | Active sludge microbial communities of municipal wastewater-treating anaerobic digesters from USA - AD_UKC073_MetaG | ecosystem: Engineered > Bioreactor > Anaerobic > Digestate | place: USA... | reverse complement strand
GCCAACCGCGATAATCGCAGTCACGCCTGATGTATCCCTGACTGCATGATCGAAGACATCCGCAAGACCCTCTGGGCCGCCGCCGACAAGCTGCGCGCCAACGTGGACGCCGCCGAGTACAAACACATCGTGCTCGGTCTCATCTTCCTGAAGTATGTGTCCGACACTTTCCAGGCCCGCCGCGACGAGCTTGCCCGCCGCTTTGCCGATGCCGCGGACGACTACCACCTGCCCGATGCCGATGCTGCCAGCATCGCCGCCGAACTGGAGGACCGCGATTATTACCGCGAAGTCAACGTGTTCTGGGTGCCGGAAGGCGCACGCTGGGAGGCCCTGCGGGCCGCCGCCAAGCAGGCCGACATCGGCAAGCGCATCGACGACGCGCTGGCCGACATTGAAAGCGAAAACGCCAAGCTCAAGGGCATCCTCGACAAGCGCTACGCCCGCGCCCAACTGCCGCAGGGCAAGCTGGGCGAGCTGGTCGACCTGGTCTCCACCGTCGGCTTTGGGCATGATCTGAGCATCGCGCGCGACATCCTCGGTCAGGTCTATGAATACTTTCTTGGCCAGTTCGCCAGCGCCGAGGGCAAGAAGGGCGGCCAGTTCTACACGCCCGCCAGCATCGTGCGCACGCTGGTCGCCGTGCTGGCACCGCATCACGGCAAGGTGTATGACCCCTGTTGCGGCTCGGGCGGCATGTTTGTGCAGAGCGAGAAGTTCATTGAGGCACACGGCGGCAAGCTGGGCGACGTAAGCATCTACGGCCAGGAATCCAACCCCACCACCTGGCGCCTGGCGGCGATGAACCTCGCCATTCGCGGCATCGACTTCAATCTCGGCAAGGAGCCGGCCGACACCTTCACACGCAACCAGCACCCCGACCTGCGCGCCGACTTCGTGCTCGCCAACCCGCCGTTCAACATCAGCGACTGGTGGCACGGCAGCCTGGAGGGCGACCCGCGCTGGGTGTACGGCACGCCGCCGCAGGGCAACGCCAACTACGCCTGGCTGCAGCACATGCTGCACCACTTGAAGCCCGGCGGTCGCGCCGGCATCGTGCTCGCCAACGGCTCGATGTCCAGCAGCCAGAACAGCGAGGGCGAGATCCGTCGGGCCATGGTCGAGGCCGACGTGGTCGAATGCATGATCGCCCTGCCCGGCCAGCTCTTCTTCAACACCCAAATCCCCGCCTGCCTGTGGTTTCTCGCCAAGGGCAAGACCCAGCGCAAAGGCGAAGTGCTGTTCATCGACGCCCGCAAGCTCGGCACCTCGGTCAGCCGCGTGCAGATTGAGCTGAGCGACGAAGACATCGACAAGATTGCCGACACCTTTCACGCCTGGCGTTTGTCCCCCTCTCCCCTCGTGGGAGAGGGCCAGGGAGAGGGGGCACCTGCCTACGCCGACATCCCAGGCTTCTGCCGCTCAGTGAAACTCAGCGAAATCGCCGAACACGGCCACGTCCTCACCCCCGGCCGCTACGTTGGCGCGGAAGAAGTCGAAGACGACGACGAAGCCTTCGCCGACAAGATGCTGGCACTCACGGAAAAACTCGGCGAGCAAATGGCCAAAGGGGCGGAACTCGACCAGTTGATCCGGCATAAGCTGGGGGGGCTGGGGTATGAGCTTTGAGTCGGAACAAGTATGTCTTGCAGATGTTTGCTCTGATGTCAGTTATGGTTATACCGAGGGCGCAACCGCTCAGCCGATAGGTCCAAAATTTCTTCGGATTACGGACATTCAAGGCGGTAGCTTTGACTGGAGTACGGTCCCTTTCTGCCCGGCTACGGAAGACAATGTCCGAAAGTATCAGCTTCAAGTTGGAGACATAGTCGTTGCCAGGACCGGCAATTCGACAGGAGAGAACGCTCAAGTAGTACAAGAGCCTCCGGCCGCCGTTTTTGCTTCCTACTTGATTAGATTCCGACCCAATTCAGGGCGCGTGAATCCGTTTTTTGTGTGGTACCAACTTCGCTCGGAGCGCTTCAAGCAACATGTTCTAGCCGTTCGGGGGGGGTCAGCTCAGCCTGGCGCAAACGCCAAACAATTGGGTGCCTTTACCTTTCATCTGATTCCGCGCAACCTTCAAGACGAAGCAGTTGAGTCGCTACGAACCCTCGACGACCGCATCGCCCTCCTGCGCGAAACCAACGCCACGCTCGAAGCCATCGCGCAGGCGCTGTTCAAGTCCTGGTTCGTCGATTTCGATCCCGTGCATGCCAAGGCACGAGGCGAACAACCCGAAGCCCTCCCCGAACCCCTCGCCGCACTATTCCCCGACAGCTTCGAAGAATCCCCGCTGGGCTTGGTGCCGAGGGGGTGGAGGGTTGGCGTTTTCGCCGACATTTGTGCGCGTATTGAAAGCGGTGGGACGCCGAAGCGCACAGTCCCTGAATACTGGAATGGGAATGTTTCTTGGCTTACCTCGGGCGAAGTTCGCAACCCAATCGTGTTCGAAACCAGGGAAACCATCAGCGACTTGGGAATGAAAGAAAGCTCAGCAAAACTCTGGCCACAAGGAACAACTGTTGTTGCAATGTATGGGGCAACGGCGGGCGAAGTGTGCCTTGTGGCGAAGCCTATGACAGCCAACCAGGCATGCTGTGGTTTGATTCCCAATCCACACACTCGCGCATTTATGTATGTGTGTGCCCGGCGCGAGCGGGAAAGTCTCGCATCAAAATCCTCTGGTTCAGCGCAACAAAACTTGAACAAGGGCCTTGTTGAGAGTCACCCGACAGTACTGCCGCCTGACGACCTTCTTCGAGCATACGAAGACATTGCAGGTGTGATGCTAGATGGCTGGATCGCAAACGCGCAACAAGCCCACACCCTATCCACCCTCCGCGACACCCTGCTCCCGCGCCTGATTTCTGGCCAATTGCGGCTGCCCGAGGCCGAGGCAGAGGCGTTGGCGGCATAGACAGCCGTCACACCTTGCGCGTATTGACAACAGCTACACAGCGGCGTACGATCCGTATATCCATTGTCAACACACGAGGCCAACCATGCGTGATGCCGCCATCAATTTGCGCGCCCTGCCGGAGCAGCGTGATCTGATCGATCACGCGGCGCAACTGCTGGGCAAGAACCGTTCGGATTTCATGCTGGAAGCCGCGTGTGACCGGGCGCAGGCGGTGCTGCTGGACCAGGTGTTCTTCAGCCTCGATGCTGAGAAGTTTCGCGCCTTCAATGCCGCGCTGGACGCGTCCGCTGCCCCCAATGCCGGGCTGGCGCGGCTGCTGGCCGTCACGCCGCCCTGGGCGCCGACCACCAGCGCAGCCTGAGCAGTGACGCTGCGGTTCACGGCGCCGGAGCCACTGGTGGCCCAGCACGCGGTGGATGCGTTCGACTGTGGCGAGCCGGTGCTCGATGACTGGCTGAAGCGCCGCGCCCTGGCCAACCAGTTGAGCGGCGCCAGCCGCACGTTCGTGGTGCTCGACGACGGCGCGCGGGCGTGCGGCTATTACGCGCTGGCCGCCGGCGCCGTGGCGCACCAGGCGGCGACCGGCGGCGTGCGCCGCAACATGCCGGACCCGATCCCCGTGCTGGTGCTGGCAAGGCTGGCAGTGGATCGCCGCGCACAGGGCATGCAGCTGGGCGGCGCCCTGCTGCAAGACGCGCTGAACCGGGCGCTCGTGGTGTCGCAGAACACGGGGGTGCGGGCGCTGCTGGTGCACGCCCTGCACGAGCGGGCGCGGCTGTTTTATGCACACTACGGCTTTCAGCCCTCACCGCTGGACGCCATGACGCTGATGCTGCGCCTGAAATCATGACCGAAGACCAGCTCGAACAGGAAACACTGGGATGGCTGCGCAGCGTGGGCTATGCCACGGCGAACGGGCTCGACATCGCGCCCGACGGCGCCACGCCCGAGCGCACCAGCTACGCGCAGGTGCTGCTGCTTGAGCGGCTGCGCGCCGCGCTGGCGCGCCTGAACCCGCAGATGCCCGCCGCCGCCCGCGACGACGCGCTGGACCAGGTGCGTGCGCTGGGCGAGCCCAGCCTGCTGGCAGCCAATCGCGCGCTGCACCGCCTGCTGGTGAACGGCGTGCCGGTGCAGTACCAGAAGGATGGCGAGACGCGCGGCGACTTTGCGCGGCTGGTGGACTGGGCGAACCCGGCAAGCAACGACTGGCTGGCGGTGAACCAGTTCAGCGTGAAGGGCACCCGCTACACGCGGCGGCCGGACATCGTGCTGTTCATCAATGGCCTGCCGCTGGTGGTGCTGGAACTGAAGAACCCGGCCGACGCCAACGCCGACATCTGGACGGCGTACCAGCAGTTGCAGACCTACAAGGAGCAGATCCCCGATCTCTTTCACTACAACGAGCTGATGGTGATCTCCGACGGTAGCGATGCACGCGCCGGCTCGCTGTCGGCGGATCGCGAGCGCTTCTTGCAGTGGCGCACGATCGACGGCGTGACGCTCGACCCGCTCGGCGAATTCAACGAGCTCGAAACCCTGGTGCACGGCCTGCTGGCGCCCGCGATGCTGCTCGATTACCTGCGCTACTTCGTGCTGTTTGAAGATGACGGCGGGCTGCTCAAGAAAGTGGCGGGCTATCACCAGTTTCATGCCGTGCGTGCCGCCATCGAGCAGGTGATCGCGGCCTCGCGCCCCGGTGGCAGTCGCAAGGGCGGCGTGGTGTGGCACACGCAGGGCAGCGGCAAGAGCATCACGATGACCTGCTTTGCAGCGCGCGTGATGCAGACCCCGACGATGGAGAACCCGACCATCGTGGTGATCACCGACCGCAACGACCTCGACGGGCAGTTGTTTGGAGTGTTCTCGCTGGCGGAAGATTTGCTGCGCGAGCAGCCGGTGCAGGCGACGACACGGCAGGACCTGCGCGCGCGGCTCGGCAACCGTCCGTCCGGTGGCATCATCTTCGCCACCATTCAAAAATTCATGCCCGGCGCCGATGAAGACAGCTTCCCCGTGCTCTCGGACCGCCGCAACATTGTGGTGATTGCCGACGAGGCCCACCGCACACAATATGGCTTTGCCGCGAAACTGAAAGCCCCCGCGCCACCGCGCGTGGGCACGGCCGCGAACGACGCGACAGTGGGCAGCACACTGCGTGCGGCCGAAGGTCCGCCGGGCGAATACATCAGCCGGTTTCAGGTGGGCTACGCGCAGCACCTGCGCGATGCGCTGCCGAACGCAACGTTTGTGGCCTTTACCGGTACGCCGGTGTCCAGCGAGGACCGCGACACGCGGGCGGTGTTTGGTGACTACATCCACGTCTACGACATGCAGCAGGCGAAGGAGGATGGTGCGACCGTCGCGATCTACTTTGAATCAAGGCTGGCGCGGCTGGGGTTGAAAGACGCCGATCTGCCGGAGCTCGATGAGGCGGTCGACGAGCTGACCGAGGACGAGGAAGAAACCCAGCAGGCACGACTCAAGAGCCGCTGGGCCGCGCTGGAGCGCGTGGTGGGCGCCGAGCCGCGGGTGGCCCGCGTGGCGGCCGATCTGGTGGCGCACTTCGAGGAACGGCAGCGCGCGCAGACCGGCAAGGCGATGGTGGTGGCGATGAGCCGCGACATCTGCGTCCACCTCTACGACGAGGTCATCAGGCTGCGCCCCGACTGGCACGACGCAGACCCGGAGAAAGGTGCGATCAAAATCGTGATGACCGGCTCGGCGAGCGACAAGGCGCTGCTGCGACCGCATATCTACAGCGGGCAGACCCGCAAACGGCTGGAGAAACGCTTCAAGGACCCGGCCGACCCGCTCGCCATGGTCATCGTGCGTGACATGTGGCTGACCGGTTTCGACGCGCCTTGCGTGCACACGCTCTACGTGGACAAGCCGATGAAGGGGCACAACCTGATGCAGGCGATCGCGCGGGTGAACCGCGTGTTCCGCGACAAGCAGGGCGGGCTGGTGGTGGACTACATCGGGATCGCCAACGAACTGCGCAGCGCGCTGAAGGATTACACCGCCAGCCATGGCCGTGGCCGGCCGACGGTGGATGCGGCCGAGGCGTACGCCGTGATGGCCGAAAAGCTCGATGTGCTGCGCGGCATGCTGCATGGCTTTGACTATTCCGCATTTCGCACGGCGGGCCATCGTCTGCTCGCGGGTGCCGCCAACCATGTGCTCGGGCTGACTGATGGCAAGAAGCGTTTTGCCGACATCGCGCTGGCGATGAGCAAGGCATTCACGCTGTGCTGCACGCTGGATGAGGCCAAGGCAGTGCGCGATGAGGTGGCCTTCCTGCAGTGCGTGAAGGTGATCCTGACCAAGCGTGAGCTGGCGCAACAAAAGCGGACCAACGAGGAACGCGAGCTGGCGGTACGGCAAATCATCAGCTCGGCGGTAGTGTCGGACGAAGTGGTGGATGTGTTTGATGCGGTGGGGCTGGACAAACCCAACATCGGCATCCTCGACGACGCGTTCCTGGAAGACGTGCGCAACTTGCCGGAACGCAACCTGGCCGTGGAGCTGCTTGATCGCCTGCTCGAAGGCGAGATCAGGACGCGCTTCGCGAGCAATCTCGTGCAGCAGCGGCGGTTTTCAGAACTGCTGGCCAACGTCATTACCCGCTACCAGAACCGCACCATCGAAACCGCACAGGTGATCGAAGAACTGATCGAGATGGCGCGCAAGTTCCGCGAGGCAGCCAATCGCGGCGAAGCGCTTGGGTTGAACGATGACGAAGTCCGCTTTTACGATGCGCTGGTGGACAACGAGTCCGCCGTGCGCGAACTGGGCGACGAAACGCTCAAGAAGATCGCCCACGAACTGACTGAAAGCCTGCGCCGCAACATCACTGTGGACTGGTCGCAGCGCGAGAGCGTGCGCGCCAAACTACGCCTGATGGTGAAACGCATCCTCCGCAAGTACCGCTACCCGCCCGATTTGCAAGACGGCGCGGTAGAGCTGGTGTTGCGGCAGGCAGAGGCGTTGGGCGACGCCTGGTCGTAGTCAGCGCAGCACATTTACACATTGGTACGCTGCAAAAGAAAAAGGGTTAGCGGCAATTAACCAGCTAACCCTTTGTGAGTATGGTCGGCGTAGCGGGATTCGAACTCGCGACCCCTTGCACCCCATGCAAGTGCTAACGAGTATCACGGTGTGTCTGAATGTGTCACTCCACGTGTAACTCATTGATTGGACTAGTCTTATGCTCGAACTCACGTTTCACCGTGCGTCACTCCGTGCCACAAAATGCCGTCGCGAACCGCAACATAACCGCAACAAAATTGGCTACCATATCCTCTGAATAATGCCGAGCAATGATCGATGGCAACTCAACTCACCGACGCCCTGCTTCGCAAAAAGATCGTTCGCGAACAATGGATTTCGCAAGCGACTCCTCGTAGCACGGGGCAGTTGGTAGCTCGCCTTCGTCCGGATTCCCGTCGCTTCTATTTTCGCTATAGCTGTGCTGGCCAGGACCGATGTGTGCCTATTGGCCCGTATTCCCGCGATGGTGACGGCGAGTCGTCGTACACGTTGGCGCAGGCGTCCAACCGGGCGCGTGAACTTCGCGCAGTGCGTACGCAGCATCCTGACCTACGTGCATACCTCCAACGCGAACAATTGATACAAGAGGCGGCGCAACTTGCCGAGATAGAGCGCATCGAGTCCGAGCGCCAACGCAAGTTGGACGAAGCACAGGCACTCAGCCGCCGGGTTCGAGTGTCAACGCTTTTCGAACGCTTCGCGGAGATCCACCTCGCAAGGCGTAAGGACGGAGGTGCCTATACGCGGCGCGCGTTTGCAAAGGATGTGTTGCCATCACTCGGCGGCTTGGCAGTAGCCGATGTCACGCGTGCAGAAGTATCCGATCTGCTTGACGGGATTGTGCAAAACCGCGGCGCCAAGCGCATGGCGCAATTGCTCTTGTCTGACTTGAAGCTGATGTTCAGCTTTGCGGTCAAACGCGGTTTCATTGACCATTCCCCGGTCGAGTTACTGGCGGCATCAGACTACGGCACGCGAAAGAAGCGCGGCCGCAATTTGTCGATTGTTGAGTTGCGTTCTCTAGCCGAGCGGATCAACGATGCTGGCCTGACGGCTGCGGCAACCCATTTCATCCTGTTGGCACTCGCTACCGGTGCCAGAACCGGTGAGTTGATACGTCTTAAGCGCTTGGACGTGAATCTCGATGACCGGAAACTGTTGCTAAGGGACACCAAGAACGGCACCGACCATGTCGTCGCACTGTCGCAGTTCGCCGCCGAACTACTGGTGTCGCAATCGCAGCAGTCGCGTCCGTCCGAATTTGTGTTTCCGTCTCGTGACGGTGCAACTCACGTCGACCTTAAAACGTTTGGAAAGCAGGTCGCTGATCGGCAAGCCGCGACAAGGCTAAAGCGATTGAGCGGGCGAACCAAACAGTCGGACGCCCTGGCACTCAGTGGCGGAAAATGGACGCCACATGACCTTCGACGGACGGCCGGCACGTTGATGGTCGAACATTGTGGTGTAACAGCAGAGGTCGCGAACCGCTGCCTCAATCACTTCCCCAAAGATCCAATGATCCGCATCTACATATGTGCGACGTATGGCAAGCAGATGGAGGCAGCTTGGCATTCGCTCGGTCAGTTGTTGGGGTCGATTTTTGCGCAGAGAGCCGCAAGTTAGGCATTGGGACCGATGAACTCTTGATCGTGGCTTCTCCCGGCTGCGCGGTGAAGCTATGTGCTGTGGGGAGCGCACCGAGATCTCCCAAGACATGCGCGACTCATCATGTCACCCAAAAAGCTTGTTGCGCCGCCAAGGCACAGCCGCCCCGACGAGACACATCGAACTTCTGGCTAGCCGCGCCCCCCTTCGAAATCGCAACCTGGTATGACGCCTGGAATCAGCTGGGTCTCGCCAACCTGACCAACAAACTGGTACCGTTGAACTACGCCACGCGATACAACCTGGCGTTCGGTCAACTGGTGGCGACGGCTGCTGGGGCATACACCGTCGACATGACCGGTGCCTACGCCGCTTCGGTCAAACAGCAAATCCTGTCACAGGCGCCCGGCGTCACCATCTATGCCGGGCTCGGCGACACCGGCATTCCGCAGGCCGTGCTCGACAACCAGAACAACAACAATCGGTCGACGGCAAGCATCGTGAACTGGTTGCTCACCAACGGCTATCAGGGCATTTGTATCGACGCTGAAGGCACTGGCATGAGCTCGGTGGCAACGTTTGTCACCCAGCTTGGGCCAAGTTTTAAGGCCAACGGGCTGGGTATCGCCGTTTCTGCCCCCTGGCCCGGCAATGGCCCCACGCAGCTTTATGGTCCGAACGCGGTGGCCGCCTTCAACGCAAACGTAGACGCGATCGAGCTGCAGGACTATTCGTCGATGAGCACGCCGCAGGATGTGCCCGTCTGGGTGCGCGCCGGCATCAAACCCAGCCTGCTGATGGGCGGGGTTTGCACCGAGAACTCCGGCGTGCAGACTTCATTGAGCGACACGCAATCTTGGACCCAGTACGCCATGCAGAAAGGTCTGCGCGGGATGTTTAGCTGGCGTCTCGACAACGATCACGGCAGCAATTGGACGAACGAAGATGACGGCCCCACCTTCACCGGCGCGCAAACGATCTACGACATGGTCTACGGCAACTAGTCCACCAGATGTAGTGTTTCCCACCTCGCGGCGAGCGACCCGCCGCGCCACGCCGCCCGCTTCACCGATCGCGGAAGAAAGCCCCTTGCCGAAGGCATTGCGGAACCTGCACTCCCTCCGGCAGCGGCAGCAATGTTTGGCGCCCGTCCTCAAGGTTCTGCGCGACGCGCGTCTTAACAACGTCGAGCGGAAAGCAGAGCAGTTCGAGTCGGCGATGCGCCGCGCCGTACACGTCACCGCGCGCGAGGTCGCGAACCAGGTAGCCAGCGGCGACCCGCTGACTCTGCGGCACGCCGGCGCGGTCGCGTTGTTTCGCGAACGACCCCAAATAGGCGTCCAGCTTGGAAGGTTTTGAGTGGCCGACTTTTTCGATTTCGGCGCGTCGGTCGACCTCAAGGAGCGCGAGCCCGAGCACGGTCTGGTCCGCTTCGTTGAGTGGCGCACGGTGCGGCACGCTGTGGTCCAGCGCCTGCCATGCGCGCGCGATTGCTTCGTGACGGAACGAGTGCGGTGTGATGCCGAGACAGGCTTTGGTCACCCCCGCCTTTTCCATCATGTAATGGAACGCACGCTTGGCTTGCCTCAACGACTTGCCACGAAAGACGGTCCCATCGTTTCGCTCGACAAGCGTCCCCGCACGTTGCAGCGCGGCCTCCGCCGCGTTCGCGAGCGGATGCTCCTTCGACGGGAAATAGACCAATCGCGGGCGTCCGCCCTTGGAGCCAGTCGCTCGAATATGGACGTGGGCACCATCGCGGAAGTTGTCGAGTTCGATCGCAGGACGGAGACAAAGTGCTTCGCCAGAGCGCGCGCTTACGGTTAGCTGCAGGGCAAGGACTGCCGCTGCCTGGGGACCGTGTGGGGTGATCTGCGCGACGCGCTCGATGATTTCTTCGGGAACCAGCGAATTGCCATCGGCGTCGAGTTGCCGCGAGACACTATGGTCGACGCTTGGTTCACGCGACCGCTTCCAGTCTGCCGCGAAATAATCTTCGAAGCGCTCGATGCAGTTGACCTTCTTGAGTCCGAACTCGAAGAACTTCCGCAGTTGCGAGAAAGAGTTCGCCACGTGCGAGCGGGAATAGGCCAACTCGGGATCGCCGAGGTGAAGCATGTAGCGACGAAAGTGCCGTTCACCGAGTCCATCCAACGACCCCGGCAAGCAGTCGCGCGCTGCGAGATACGCGAGGAAGTGCCCAATCAATCGTACCGACTCCTTGCGCGTGTCCATGCTGCAGATGCGTTCGGCATGTCGCCGGTTTCGAAGCTGGTGGATGATCGGCGCTGCGTCGTAGCGTAGGCGGTTGACGCGCTCCTGCGTGCGCCTGTCGAGCGCGATGACGCCGCGTCCGACGACGCGTTGGCCGTGCTCGTCGCGCGGAAACTTCCGCCGCACCGCGCGCGCCTCTGCGCGACGAGTAGCGTGACGTTTCGATGCTTGGGTCGCTCGCTCGATAGTTCGCACATCTTTCGCGGCTATCGTGACGAGCCCGTGATCACTTCCTACATACATCGTTAGTTCCTCTTAAAGCGTCAATTTCGCGCGAGCGACGCGCAGCGCTTCGCCTGCGCCGCGCGCACTCCTCTCCATGACCCCTACTTCATCCACCGTCCGAGGGGTCGCCCGGACAGTTTCTTTCCCGTTGCTAGCCAACCAAATCCTCGTTTGCAATCTAAGCAATCTTGACGAGCCCATCCCTCGCCTTTTCTCCTTCGAGAACTCAACTCCGGCACGGCGGTTCGCGTTTGCGCCGCCGCGATGCGCGCTTGCCGCGCGCATCAGACTCTCGTCGGGTCCCCGTTGCCGGGGCAGGACGCGGAGGTGCCTGACGTCTGAGGAACGCTTTCGCGCTCGCCAGGAAACAGGTTCCGCGGTCCCGCCGGGACGCCCGCGCGCCCGGATGACCGTCCCTCTCGCTCGCCGCCGGATCGCGCGGCGCGGGTTTTCTCGGTGGTCCGGCTGGACGCGAGTGCTCGCGTTGTCGCATGAGACAACGGCCTGCTCGCCTGCGCGTTTCGCTCGCGCAGCGCCGCGCGTGGCGCCTCGTGCGTGGGGGGAAAGCCCGCGTCGACAACGTCACACATCACCCTGGAATGGGTACGATTGGGCCCCATTGGCCCTTGGTCGTTTTTTTGGGGGCGAGACGCTGCTCGCCGGAGGCGCGGGGTCTCGGCAGCCTCCTGCCGATGTCCGCTTTCTTCTTCGCGGGGCCTCTGCCGCAGCAGTCCGGTGCTGAGACAGGGATCTTGCGCCCTTTTTCTCCTTTGTCGGAGCATCCGTCGCCGAGCGCGCGCTACGTGATGGAAGCATCTTATCGTGCCATCCGCGCCATTTAACAAAATTTCTCTAATCCGTCGTCCACACCACTCATTTGATTGACGCATGATTTGGTGCGTCATTACTTCGAAAGTGTCCCCTTTGGAACGCCTGTTACTGTACGTTACTGGTTCCGAATGCGTCGCCTCGCCGCAGCCAGCCTGGCGCTCCGCGTCTCTTCCTGTTCCGTAGGGCATGGCCGACTCAAGTGCCACCAATGTCGCCGTTTTTGTGCACGGACACTCAAATTCTGCGTCCCCGGGGGTGACGCCCGCTGCACGTGCCACTTTGGTGGCACTTGCGTGGCACTTGAGTCCGACATCACGCTGGGAAGCCAATTGGATGCGGGTTCCGAAGGGCATGCTTTGAGCACTCACGCAAGCATGGCATGTCGAACCCGATGAGTCGTCCACCCGCAGCGCATCGGCGACGTCATGTCGCCACCACAGCTTCGTCGCCTGCGACGCGCGTTTGACAGTTCAATAACCGGGTGTAGCGTGAATTCATCCCCACTCCACGATGAACAGGACACGCACACTATGACGCTCCCATCCCTCAACGAATCCTTCTGGCCCGACATACAGTCGCTGATCGACCGCCGCAGCGTGGTCGAAGATGCGTCTCGCCAGCAACGCAAACTCGCGCTCGCGGTCTGCGGTTCGCAGCTCGGCGAACGCCTTAGCCGTCTCCTCAGAGCAATTGACGTCACTGCCCTCCTCCACCGCTGCCGCATGGCGCAGCCACCGCTCGGCACGGATCGCGCGGAGGATCTGCTCAACACCGGCCAATGGCGGCGCCAGGACGGACTCTTTCTGCGCGCCTTCTATGTCTTGAACCGCCTGAACGCGGACGGTCGCCGCTGTCTGGCCCTCGCTACCGGTGACGTCTGGACCGAGTCCTGCATCACCTGGCATTGTGATGAGTCGACGTTCCGGGGCTTCCTGCCAATCATCATGCTGGAACTGGTCGAACCGGATCGCCGTCACGAGCGCTGCTCCACCGGCCAGCGCTATACCCTCTTCCTGCATCCCGACCGCATCCGCTTCGCCCACAGTGACCTCGTTGTGCGCGATGCCCCGTTGCTGCAGGTGCTCGGAGGCCTGCACGCCGTAGCTGACGATCTGCCCTGGCTCAACCGACTCGCCCGTCCCGCGCTGCCAGGCGCCCCGCTTCTGCCAGCGCAGATCCTGAAGTCGCGCTGGTCATCGCTGGTGCTGCCGCCGTCCCAGAAAGAAGCCTTGGCGCGCCTGCAAAGCCGCTGCTGGGTGAACGAACCCGGCAGCCCACGCAGCCTTCTCATTTCAGGGCAGACCGGCGTCGGCAAGACACGCGCCGTGCAGTGCCTGCTCTCCAGCATTCGCGATGCTGACACTAGCGTCATCCGTCTGGATGATCTGCTGACCCGCCACGACACCGTCAACGCCGCAATCGAGCAGATGGCGTCGGTGTGGACTCGACCAGAATCCCTCGGCGCCGGACAGACCGGTAGCGAACCACGCATCCTGCTGCTCGAAGACTGTGAACACTGGTTCGGGATGGGGCGGGAAGGCTCGGCATCGGACAGCATGATCGCGCCAGCGGTGCTGCGTGCCTTCATTCACCAGTGGGATCAGGCGCTCGCGTGGCGTGATGAACCGATCAAGGATAGCGACGGTGGTCGCAGCGGCGAGGCCTCACCGCGCGTGCTGCTGGTGGCGACTACGCGCCACCCGGAACGGCTGGACCCGGCCCTGCGTTCGCGCTTTGATGCCCATGTTGCCTTGAGCCTTCCCGATGCTGCCTGCCGACAGGAACTGCTGCTGCGCGCCCTGAGTGGCACCATTGGCGCGGTGGGCGGCGAAGCGAGCTACCCAACGGCTGAGCAACTGGGGATTCCTACTGACACGCTGACGGCATTGGTCCGCGTGAGCCAGGGCCTGAATGGTCGGGAGTTGGTAGTGGCAGTGCAGCAGGCGATGGACGGACGAACCAACACCACGGCCGCCCTTGTCGAGCAGGTGCTCGCCCGGCTGCAGCACCAGCGGCAACAGGAGAACCCAACGGTGGATAATTCCGCTCGCTGGGATCGACTGGTGCTGCCCACCGCCACGCGGGAGACGTTGCAGGATCTGGTGTTTCAGCTGCAGGAAGCGCCGGCCCTTCGCGCCGCCGGGTTCAAGCCGGCGACGGCGGTGCTGCTTTACGGCCCCCCCGGTACCGGCAAGACCCAGAGCGCTCGAACGCTGGCCAATGAAGCGGGTATGGCGTTCGTGGCGGCCAGTACGGCTGAGCTGAAAGCGGGCTACATCGGCCAAAGCGGTGAACGCGTGCGAGAGCTCTTCTCCACTGCTCGCCAGCGGGCACCGTCTATTCTGTTTCTCGATGAGATCGATGCCGTGGGGACGGACCGGCGCAGTGGCAGCACGGATAGCTTCAACCGCGAGGTGGTGACGCAATTGCTTCAGGAACTCGATGGCGTGCGCGACCACAGCGCGCAATCGGTGTTGGTGATCGCGGCAACCAATTGCTATGAGACGCTGGACCCGGCTCTGCTGTCGCGGTTTCGTGAGAAGGTACTGATGGATCTGCCGACCCCAAGCGAGCGACTGCAACTACTGGAGATTCTGCTGGCCGCCGTGACGGTTGAAACGGACGCCAGGGAATTGATGTGTGACTGGGTTCGCTCTGGCGTGATTGACGGTCAGGTCGCGGGACCAAACCGAGGCCCCACGGAGACGCCGCGTTCGCATCGGGATGTGGAGCAGTGGGTCAACCGGGTGCTCGCGCTGTCCGTGCGGCGCTGGCGGATCACGCGATCTGAGCGTGAGGGGCTTGTCGATACCGTCTCGCTCACCCAGGCCTTGCGGGTGACGTCGGCAGATGTACTGGCGAGTCTGGGCATTCAAGCGACAGGCTTCGCGACTTCTAGCCAGAGAGACGGCATCGACGGCAAACCGTGGAGAGCGGCCGCATGAGCAGTTGGACAAGTTGGCAGCCTCTCGTCGATGGCTGGCTCAGCAACGCGCTGGCCGTGACCTATGCGCTGATTTGCGTGGCCGTGCTCGTGTGTCACCTCTGCCCTGGACCACGAGCATGGCTGCGAGCTCGACTGCCTAAGCGTTGGATACCCATGTCTGAATCGGATCCGATGTACGCGGCGTGGCGTGATCTGGTGTTGAGTGCGGGCGGCCTTGCGGCGATCTTCTGGATCGTGGATGCGCCAGTGGCAGCACTTGGGATGATGGCGCTAGCGGTGTTTGGCCGACTGGTGATGCGCGTCGCGGGCTGAATGCCCAGCCAGTTTCGGCGCGTGTTCCATTGCCATCGGGCAAATTGGGAGGTAGTCCCGGAGATAGGCACTGGCGATGTCCCCGCGATAGCATTCCCGCAGGGTTGCCCTGCACACTTGCGTGCGGCTGTCTGCCCGACGTCGCCTCCTATTTCCGTCAATGGGTACCTCACCGTGCTTGCCCGTCTTTCGTCCGCGATCCTGTTCATATTGCTTGCCGGTCCACTGGCCGCGCTTACTCCCGTTTGGGACACCTACGCACCAGCGGACAGCTTCCTGCGGGGCCTGGCCGCACAAGCCAACGCCGAGCCGTACCCGTGGACGCTCAATGGTGATCGGATCTATGTGCTGCAGAACCGGTCGCTGGTGGCGTTGTCGGCAAGCACCGGATCGCTGCTGTGGCAGCGCGAGGTCGGCAAATCCGCGACGCTGGCGCTGCTGGCAGATGGCGGCGTTGCTGTTGCGTCCGATGGCCAGTACCCCGCGTCCGTTGGGGTTGTCCAGTTGCGCCGCTATTCGCCCTCGGGAAACATCCTCTGGCAGCGCGCGGTGACGACCCGGGGCGCGATTCCAGCATTGATCCCTACCCCGATACCTGCGAGCGCTATCACCGTCGCAAGCCACGCCGAAGTAGTGAGCATCGATTTTGACGGGAACGAGCGGTGGCGCCGCCCTTCAGAGAGGTCGGGACAAGTCTGCGTCGCTGGCGCCACCGGTGCCCTCGGCTGCATCTACGGCGACCAGACGTACGTTCTCAATGCGACTACGGGCAAGGCGACGGAGTGTGAACTTGACATCATCTATGAGTTCACGGCGGCGCGACTGATTAGTCCGAACACCGACGGCTCCTTCACCTGCTACAGCACCGCGCAAGGAACGGCCGCGTACCGATATGCGGCGGATGGTTCGCTCGAAGCGCGCCTGAAGCCTGACTCCCCTCGCTCCCGCTGGTATCCCCGTCGCGATGGCGGCATGATCGCCTACGAGCCCCTGTCTAACTCGATCCTGCGCGTCGTTTCCAGCGCGCCCTCCGGTGCCGTCGAGTGGCAGCGCAACGACGTGCCTGGTTATGGGCGCGATCCCATCAAGGCGGCGATCGCTGGTGCGGTTCTCTTGACGCAAGACAGTTTGACCTTCAGCTGGGCGACGCCGACAGCGATCGGGCAGATCAGCAACGTTACTGGCGCTGAGGGGCGGGCTCCTGTCTTCGTGACGCCGGACCTGGTCGTCGTCGGCAGTCGACTGGTGGCCCTGTCACTTTCCGCGAGCGGCATCATCTGGCGGCGGCCGGACTTGGTGTTGATTGACAACGTCAACTCGTTCGCCTGTCAGGCGTCGTTTCGGCTGGAAGCGCTTGCCATCGATGCGCCTCGCGTCGCCCAGATCTATGGCTCGCCGCCGGCGCTGGATAGTTTCTCGCTGGCAACGGGCGTCGTGAGTACCTACACGATGCCTCCGGGCGATGCGATTCGGGACTTCATGCCCCCGCAACGTAGCGTTGCCCGCGATGCTGCAGGGCACTTCTATTCCATCTGGATAACCGGGGAACCCGGCGCCTACTGGTGGCGACTGCGCGAATACGATGCCACCGGCAGTCTGCTGCGAGCGAGCGACGCGCTGCCACTTCCGGCCCCCTACTCGATTGATTCTCGTGAGGTAACGGTCGCCACCGGCGGTGAACTCTACGCGCGCATCGATGGCACGGTGACCAGGTTCGACGCCAATCTCAACGTACTCTGGACCTACCAGCGCCCGGAGGCCTACTACTTTAGTACCTGCCCGGGTGAGATCGTCGCAACTGACGGCGCGGGGGTCGTGGTGAGTTTTCGGGATCGGACGACACCGACATTGACCAAACTCGCACACGACGGAACGCTGCTTTGGCAACGCGCCCTGACTGGCCCCGCCAAACTGGTGACGGTTGGTGCCGGGGGTCGTATCGGCTACGCCGTCACGAACTCCAGCCGCGACCTCGTCAGTGTCATCGCCAGCGACGGATCACTCGTATGGGAGCAACCATCCGGCGGCAGCACCGTACAACGCACCATCAACCAGGTCGCGTTTCGACCCGATGGGGGACTGCTGGTGGTGGGCCAACACGACAGTTATCCGAACGGCACAGCGTTTGTTGAGAACTACGACGCCCTCGGCCAGCAAACATTTTGCGTCACGCCGGTCGTGGGCAACGACGTTGCGACAGCGGCCAAAGCCGTATTGCTGTGGCCCGATGGCAGCGCCCTCGTCGCAGTGGGTCGATATTCTTGGACTGACGAAGCCAACGGGTTTGCCAAACGCTGGTCACATGCAACGATGTCCTTCTCAGCAACGGGCGCGGTTCGCGGAATTTGGGTGGACGCGGATCGCCAGAATCGACGCACCGCTGCTGGTTGGACAACGATGGTCGCCGACCCGAGTGGCGATGTGATTCAGGCAGGGCGCTTCGCACCACCGGACGGCTACTTCATTACCGCTAACGTGCGCCGCGTGCGGCTCGAACCGACCGACCTTCAGCTTTTTGCCAGCATCGGTAGCAGCACGGTCGAAGCCGGTGCGCCTTTACCCGTGACCGTGTCTCTACGTGACGCTCAAGGGGCGACGGCCGTCGCGCCGTACGACATGGATATCTGGGCAACACTGGCCGCAGAACTCTCGACCACCATGTTTCCCCGTAAAGTGTGCACGATCACCGCCGGCACCAGCGCCTGCTTCTCGCAGGCCATCCGCCCCGATTTCATCAGCACGCTGCCGCTAATGCTTTCTGGGGACGGTGTGCGCCCCTTTGTGCTTCCTTCGATCACCGTCGGTCCTGCAACGATGGTGATGTCCATGCGTTACATCGATCCACCTCCGTATCGCGCCGGCACCAGCATCACGGTCGAGTACCAGATACGCCCGAGCTATCTGCCTGAGGGGCAAACCTTGCAGCTCAGCCGAATTGACGGCCTGCCCTCGTCGAGGGTCAACTTGGTCAATGCCCCGTGCGATCTGCTGTCTCCGGAGAATCAATTTCCCGTCGTGCTGCGCTGCCGTGGGGTATTGCCAGGCGCGGAGTCGGCGCAACTGACTTTTTCCTGGGAAAGTAATCTGTCCTATGCAATGAGCACGTTGACGACAACGGTTGCACCGATCGCACGTTCATCCGCCTCGATTGTGCTCGAGAGCATCTGGCCCACCGGGGTGGTGCCGGTCGGCACCTTTGTCGCACCCGTCGTGTCCGTACGTGTAGCGGGACAGTCCGAGCCGCAGAAGCTGACAGCAGGTTCGCTGGTGTTCACGCTCGGCAACGTCTTCTGCGTCGCAACCCCGGTGTTGTGGGCTGCAGCGTCAATGAGCCCGCAGGAAACCAACTACTACACCTGTGACCTACGGGTGATCGCAGCTGGCCCCTTGACACTCAGCATCGCGTATGCGGGCTCAACGCAGCTTGAGCCCGTCACTGTTACCACCGCAGCGGCCATCATTGCTGCCCCGCTTTCTGCGCTGCTGGTGACGCATCGCACTGCGTCCTCTTCCGTGGATCAAAACTACCTGCCGACGTCGGTGTGCTCCGTCGACGATTCGGTGCGCTGCGAAGCGAGTCCCGATGGCACCCGCTCGCTCTGTTTGGTGCCTGACCGCTGGCAGGGTACGCTGCAAACTCGACCGGCCAACCCGCGCCAGTCTTTCATTCATACCTCGCCACCGATGGCCTTCGGCCCGGTGGAAGGATTGGTTGGCCCAATCACGATGAACGACATCCATCTGGGAAGTTGCCGGCTTGATCTTGATCGTGATGGCTACATCACTGCTGATCGCGATGGCGTGCTCATGCTGCGTGCGATGCTTGGAACCAGCGGCGCAGCGCTCACCGCCGACGCCGTCAATCGCTGTTCCAGCCGAACGGACCCGGTGGACATTGCGTCCGTGGCGCAGCAGAGCATCGCCTCCGGGGCGGTGAACTTCAACGGCGCAGGGACAGCAACGATCACGGCGAATGGACTGATCTTCTTGCGCTACGCTCTGGGCCTGCGTGGTGAAGCGCTGTTGATGGGGGCGACTTCCGCGCCAGTCAACGCGCAATCGGCGCAAGCTGTCTTGAATCTCGTTGCAAACGTCTGCCAGTGAATACAACCACGTGCCTGGCTTCCTTGATCACCCGGTGCATTACGCACTGTGACCGATAGCGCCGAAGCGAGTCGACACGTCACGGCGAAACCGCAAGGTCGTTGACCACTTTGTCGATCGCCCGCTCCAGCACCTGCGCCAGCGCTAGTGACTCCTGCGTGCTTGCCAGCCGCTCGCTCTGCGTCAGCTGCTTCGTCATACCGCCACAACTCACTTCGCTGATCACCTGCACTTCGCTCGGGTTGGCATCACGCGCCATACCCGATGCAGCGCCATAGGCCATCGCCCCAAGCACCGGGCTGATCATCCCGGCGAAGGCGAACGTCGAAGCCGTGGTGAGCTCATCGGGACTGCCGCCCTGGCGGTAGCGCACGTCGAGCTGGTTGACCGCGCAGCCGCGGAGGTCCGGGCGCTGCGAGGCCAGCTTGCGATCGAGCAACACGATAGGCGGCACCTCGAAGCGTTCGTCCCCAAGTAGCAGGATCGGCCGCGCGCCGGACTTCTCGACGCGGGAAGATCGCGCGGCGGGCGGCCGTTGGTCCTGCACCACCGTGAGTGTGAGCGTCCGGTTGGCCGATGGCACGTCACCCACGCGCGGAACCGTCTCGCAGCCGGCGGCGAGCGCCGCTACGAGCACAAGGGCGACCGCACCAACAGGCGGCCGCCGTTCGCCACGACGTAGCAATTACTTGGTCCCAGTCAGCTCGGCAGCCGTCAGGTCGGCAAACTTTTCGTAGAGGTAATTGAGGCGAACGCTGTCAATGCCGCCCGCGAAACCGCCGAAGGCGTAACTGGCGCTGACCTTGAATGTGCGTAGCACTTTGCCGTCTTTGTCCAGTACGTTGACGTCGCCGTCTACCGAGTCAGCACCTGCCAGGGCACCAAACATGACGGCAGAGAAACTGCCGCGCACGCGCACGCCGGTGATGGTGACGCCGATCGTGTGGGCAGCCGCGGCGTCTACCAGTTGTGCCGCCGTCAGTTTGGCACGAACCGTGCGACCGAACTGGTCAAGATCGAACTTGAGGTTGTCGACGAGTTGCTTTTGCGCTTCGTCGTTCAGGGTGAGTTTGACGTCACTGAATTTGCTGATGCCGGTGGCAGCAGTCGGCGTGGCGCCGTCGGGCCGCTTTACTGAGCCGCCGCAGCCGACGAGGCCTACGGCGAGGCCAATGACGATCAGCAGGTTACGGAGAGATGCGTTCATGACGTTGAGGACCTTTCTTGTTGTCTTCTTGGTGTGATGCCGCATTGCTCTGCGGCGGGATGTAATTTGGGACTTCCCGTGGTGGATGGATGGCGAAGATGCCCGCCACTAATGCGCCGATGCTTTTATGCATGCTGACTTCGCCGTATCACTCTCGATTGCCGTGTTCGCGCTTGGTACGCCCAACCGCCGAGTTCCAATAAGGCTCGTGCGGGGAAGTCCGTCAACAATTCAAACCGGGCCTACTTCCGCTTGCTTTTTTCGTTAGGAGTGGAATATTTCATCGAGACGTTACCAGGGTCATGGCGTGGTAAACGCAAATTTCCAATCTCAGCGTATCCCCCAGATTTGATGACAGGGCCGTCACGGCAATGGCCTGACCGCCACCTGTGCAAGAACCAAGCCGAGTGCCGTCACGCACACAATCCCTCGAAAGCGATTGCTACCACCAAGCTGGCCGACGCCCAGAATTGTTGCGACGATGGAAAGTAGCGATAGAAACGCATGGTTTCGAATGGCCTCGCGCATGAGACCGCTTGCCCGACTTTCGGTTGAGTTCGCGTCGCATGTTAAGTCAACGGTACGGGACGCAGCAGGCGAGTCGCGAGTCGCACAATACGCGCTATGTACTGCCGTGAGACGCTGCATGTCCCGAATGGTAAACGACTGAAAAAAGACATACCCCGCCAAAATCAACAAGACGAGTGACACGTACGTTCGCTGCATATTGAGGGCTTCCAAGGTAGATGAATGTGTCGCCACAACTTTCGCCCGCCTAGCTGCCGTCGCGAGCGCGACGCCAAGCAGGATATTCGGCATTCTGCACGTGGTAACCCCACATATGGATTTGGTGATGAATCCAGCCCGTCCCGGTTGCGTGGAACGGAAAGAAGGCGTCCAAAAATGGCATCGCGACGGTACCGGTCTGCGTAACGACCTGATAGACGTGAACTGTTTCGTGGGCGTACGTGCCAACTAGTTCGGCTGTACTTCCATATCGACTTGACAGCGTCATCGCACCTGTCCAGCGATTTACGTCACCGGCATACTCTCGTTTGTACTCTGGAGAATCGTTCCACACAACTGCGGCGGGCGCATAGGGGCTTAGATCCGGATACTTGTCCTTCAAGAACTTTCGAGCTTCAGCTAAGTCAGCCTCATTTGCTGCACGTAGCGCTTGGCAGGCACCGCCTTGCCCAGCGACACACGCATCCGCAAGTTCAAACGTTCCACCTCGATCGGTGCGCGCTGCTGCGTCGTAGGGTTCAAGTCGCTTTTGCGCAAATTGTTGATCCCCACCGCTCATCAAATACTGGAATGCCTGGTTAGTCGCCTCCTGAATCCCCGCCGAGATCATGGCGTCTCTTGCGCCCACCCAACAACTACCTCGATTGAGCAAGGCACTTGCACACCCTCCCACGGCCGCGCCGAACTGTTCACTGATACCAGCCGAGAAAGCCGCCTTCATATAATTAAAGGGGTCAGGCACGCTTTTCCGGCCAGGTTCATATCGCGAGCACTGTCTGCTGTCCCTGCGGTGGGTGCGTTACCGTACCCCCTTTGCGTGGTCTGCCTCGCGGCCTTGCTTCGCGTCGCTCGCCCGTCAGCCGTTCGATCTTTGCGGTGAAGCGGCTGCTACCCAGCGGCTGGCTCTGGTTAAGCGCGAGGCGGATGTCGTTGATGGCGGCCTGGTCAAGGCTGGCGCGGAACAGTGCGCGGTAGGCGGCCTGCCGGTCCTGATCGTTGCCGGACAAGGCAAGGTAAACCGGGTGCGGCGTCAGTCGCTCGTTGGGCTGCCCCAGGGCGTTGCTGCGATAGCTCGTCCAGCGATAGTGCGCCGGGTCATCCACCATGGCTGCACGCACCGGGTTGAGTTCGATGTAACGCATGCAGCTGAGCAGATAGGTGTCGGCGTCAATCAGCGATGATTTGTAACGGCTGTCCCACAGCGTACCCGTGCGTCGATAGCTGCGGTTGATGTACTGCACGTAGCGGCGCCCGAGGCTCATGATCAGGCGCGGGATTGATGCTCCGGTCGTCGGGGTGACCAGCAGATGCACGTGGTTGGTCATCAGCGCGTAGGCGTGCAGCTCAACCTGCTCGCGCAGCAGTGCCTCCCCCAACCAGTGCAGGTAGCTTTGGTAGTCCTCTTCGCAGAAGAAGCATGCTTCGCGGTTATGGCCCCGCTGCACGATGTGCAGCGGCAGGCCATCGAGGTGGATGCGTAGGCGACGGGGCATGGGGCGAAGTCTAGCGCAGATAATTCGACCCTGACCCCTTTAATTCTTCGCGTGACGACCGCACGCTAGATGCTTGTATGGCTTTTGCCGGGATGCCATGCTGCATCGGGCTTCGTCGTACTTTCTTGGAATGGCGAGTTTACGGATGACCAGGTCGCTGCCCCATCGCGGATGCCGTCCTTGTGGGAAAGCAGATCAACAAATTAACTCTCCCTTGATAGTTCGGCGCCTTCGATTGCGCGACACAAGCCTCTTGAAACCATCTTGGGCCGCCCCGTCTTTTCACCTTGAGTAATTCAAAGTCAAGATTCTTCTGTACATGACTTGAGCCGCCAATTCCCATGCCCAGCACAGAAGGCACAGCTCTTGTGTCGATTCGAACACGTTGTAAGACGACCAGCGCCCGGGCAAACCTAAATCCAAGTGCAGCAGAACCTGTTCAAGGGAAACTTGATCCAACAGCCTAAAGCCAACACGCATGGCGCCCGTTACCGGCATCCTCTGTCCGACCTTATTGCAACTAACTATCGGGACCAAGAGAAGGGAGGAGTCTCGAATCGACGGCGACAGGTTCACAGCGACGCAACGATCACCGTTTTCGGTAGACGTGAAAAGCGAAGCGTCATACGGAAAACACCTTCCTATGTGACTTGCAATACATTGCTGCATCTCCGCCTCTGACGCGCAACCGACCAACTGTCGCTCCCATCGAGCGATTTCTTCCCTGAAAACAACATACTCGGTATGCCGACGAGCTTCGAAGTCAACAGATGTCGGCCCCCTTCCGCTCGCCCGAGCCGCAACCAATTCACGCTCACAGGGAGAGAAGTGGCCGCTACCAGAACGAAGCGGAGCGATTTCACGTAACAACGGCGACAGGAAGCGATAGCTATTGTCGTACGTTAGTGTTGCGATAGAAGGAGCGTGTAGTGCTTCTACAAACAGGTCGCGGGTGACTTGCGCATGAAGCATCAATTCGTCGGCCGAGCAGTGCTCTGCAAACCAGTCGTCGCCGGCAAATGCTGTCACGAATCCTCGCTCTCGCAACTCCACTGCGATACCGGGAATTTCGTCGGCAAGTGGCGTGAGTGCGGCTCGACGCCGAATCAAGTCAGTCGCTAGTGACATACTTCTGGACCGTTAAAGTAGATAGAGCAGGCCCGATTGATCGACAGCATATTCTCCGCTATCTGCGCCAATCCAATGAAGTAGAGACCACGAACAAACGCCTGCCGGCCTGCTGTTAGCCCTCCGAAGCGTTCAGTCCAACCGGCGACTCGGTTAACGAGATTTGAAATTCTCGGATCACGCGAACCCTTTACCAAGTCAATGAACTCATGTGCTTCGGCAGCAGTCATCTTCGCAAGATTGATTCCAGAATCTTTGGCGTGCGTTTTCAACAAATCGCGAACAGCGTCGTTGTACTTTGTGTGACCAGGTAGATGCTCTTCGCTTGGCAGCGATATGCCATTAGTCGCCAATCCAAAAACTGCCCGAGCTTCTGTTGAAATATCCATGTCGGCCAACGCTCCAAACGGGATCCAATGGTGTCCTTTAGACTTCCCGGAATACTTTGCGCGCCCGTCCGCCGCGCTCAGCACCTCATTAAAGAGATACCCAAACGCCGCCGACATCGCCCCATTTTCAAACGTACCACCGCTAAGTCGAGAAGCAATCCCTCCCACAATTGCAGAGGCGACAAGTTTGCCCGGTCCGTTCAACCCGTTCAGCGCTGGACTCGCAAAAGCACTCACGCCGCCACCGATTGCGCCCGCCCTGCAACTGCCTCCCGCCGCCGAACTCTGCGCACAACCCACTGCCGAGTGCAACGCCATCTGTCCGTAGAGCTTCGGATCGCTCCAGCCAGTCGCTGCTCCATGCAGACCGAACTCGCTGGCAAGACCGAAGGTTACGCCAGCGAAGAACGCGCCCTGTAGCGCCGATTGGATGTTGCCACCTGCGATCCCACCCGCAGCGAACCCAGATGCGGCGGCAGTGATGGCCTGCCCTGCGGTCGCGTAGATGCCGCACTCGCCGAATGCAGTACCGAGAAGCAACTCCGGCATGATGTACCACTGCATGAGCGCAGCCGCCGCGATGGACAGGATCGTACTGCGGTTCTTCGTCCACCAGCTAAACCCGCTTGGATCCGAGAAGGAGAGCGGGTTATTGAGGACATAGCTGTATCGGTTATGCGACTGCGCATTGTGCGGCGCCTGAATGATCGGATCGGCCTGTAGGAAGCGTCCAAGCACCGGGTCGTACAGCCGACCATTCATGTGAATCAGCCCGAGGTCCGCCAGATGCTCGTGGCCCGTGAAGCCACGTTGATCAACGTTCAGCGGCGACGCGGCGTTTCTCGCATTCCCCCACGGTCCAAAGCCGTGCACGAGAATCGTCCCGGCCGTGGCCGTGTTGCCGCTGGCGGCGGTGATGGTGAACTCCGCCACCATGCTGCCAAGATGATCCTTGAGCAGGATGCGGGTCACCGTGTTGCTGCCCGACAGATCAGTGGCGTTGGCTGCCGGCTGCGCCTGCCCGGTGTTCGGGTCATAGTTGGTGGTGACGGTGGCGATGACCCCATCCGGCCCACTGACCGTGGCCGTGCTGCTGATCACCTTGAAATTTTGGTCACGGTGCACTTCGAAACCGCCAGGGACGACGTACAGGATGTCGTCGACGAACCCACCGGTCTGGACCGGCCCGCTACGTTTGACCTGGCGGATACGTTGGTAGCCCGCGTCATAGGCGAACTGCGCGCTGGCACTGACACTGCCGCTCACAGACTTCTCGATGCTGCCCGGCAGATTGAAGGCCGTGTAGCCCGCGAGCGTGATGGTGGCACCATCGCTGCCTGCCACCAGCGCGGCTGTCGGGCGCGTGTACCGAGTGATGTTGCCGCTGCCGTCGTAGTTAACGTTAACGGTGCTTCCTGCGGCACAGCTGGTGCTGGCGCCGATGTTGCACAGCCGGTTGCTGCCTAGGGTATGCCCCATGCCGAGGGTGGCCTTGCTGGTGAGATTGCCGGCGCTGTCATAACCATAGCTGCCGATGTCGTTGACCAGACCGCCACTGCCAGTGCTGCCAGTGAGTCGATCCAGCGTGTCGTAGCTGAAGTCTTCGCTCTCTGTTCGCGTACCGCCCATACTGCGGCTCTTGAGATTGCCGATGCTGTCAAAGCCGAAACCCTGACTGAGGGTGGCACCGCCGGTAACGCTGATCTGCGCGATGCGCGCAAGGCCATCACTACCGTAGCTGTTGCCCTGCGTCAGCAGGGTGCCGGCGAGGCTAGCCTGATTGAGCTGTCCGTCGCTGTTGCGCGCGGTGATCGTCTGGTAGATAAACCCGGTGACGGCGTGCCTGGTCTGATCCGCATAGCCTGCTGCGTTGTAGCGTGTCTCAATCGCCAGCGGCGCCGCACTGCTTGTCGCCTGCGGGTAGACGGCGTAGCGCGGTCGCCCGAGTGCGTCGTAGGCAATCTGGCTGCTGAAGTCTTTGCCGTCAATCCGTGTCGTGGTGCCTACCGGCCGACTGTAGCGGTCGTAGGTGGTGGCCTTGCTGGTGAAATTGCCACTGCCACCCGTGCCATCGTAGGTCACCGTGCACAAGAGCCCAAGCGCATTGGCGCAGTCATACGTCCATTTGGTCAGCACACCGCCCGCGATCGCGCTGCCCGGTTGCCCCACCACTGCATCGCCCTCGCGTCGTTTTGCCTTGCGACCCAGACTGTCATAGCTGGTGTAGGTGACGTAACCTCGACTGTCTGTCTGACTCGTTTGCTCCCCTACGCCGTTGTAGGTGTAGGTGTAGCTGCCAGCGTCAGGATCCGCCAGCCCCGTCTGCCGACCGCGGAGGTCGTAGGTCATGTTCTTGCTCAGGACGCTGTTGTTGGCCCCTGGCGTGGTCACCCGGGTGAGATTGCCGAGCACGTCGTAGTAGTTGCTGATCGTGGTCTGGATGGTCTGCGTAGCCAGTTGATCGGCGGTGGTGCGGTAGCCGGTCTCGACCGTGGCCACCATCCCTTTGGCGTTGGCCGTCTTTACGCTCACGTGCGGCTGGATTGATCCCCCGACTGTCCCCGTGCTGTTAGTCCTGATGACGCGCGTCACCAATCCCGAGTATTCAGTGCGGACAAAGTTGACGGTGTCAGGCAGTGTTTCCTTTACCACCCGGCCAAGCGTGTCGTATTCGTAGCTGGTGGTCGCAGTGCCGCTGGTGGTACCGCTACTCGCTGGTTTGGTCGTCGACGTCTGCCGGCCATACGCATCGAATACAGTGCGCGACTCACTGAATGAGCCGTCGAACGCCTTTGCTCTGGCGCGAACGGTGCGCTGCAAATTGTCGTAGTAGGTAATGCTCTGCCCACCGTCACTGTTGGTCGTCACCAGGCGATAGGACTCGGCGGCCGCGTTGCGCCCGTTTGGATTGCTGCCAGTGTCGACGTTGTCGAGAGCGAAGGTCGTCTGCTTGGCGCGGCTACCGTCACTGGTCCACGCCGTCTCCCGGACCTTACGGCAGAAGCCGTCATACTCGGTTGTCGCGTAGTTGCCGTTGGCATCGGTGACTTTTGTCGCGAGCCGGCAACGTGCATCGGAATACGCACGCGTGTCGGCAAGGTCCGGCGCGCCGTCGCCGCCAAGGCGGGTGGTCACCAGCGGATACTTACCCGTCTGATACGTGGTCGTGCTGGCGCGGGTTTTGGTGACGGTGTCGGTCGCGTTCTCGTAGTAGCCAACCGTGCTCTTGCTGCGGTTACCGAACGCGTCGTACTCGTAAGCGGTTTGCTGATAGAGGGTGCGGTTTGCCGAGGTCGCCGCATCAGGCTCAACTGTCTCGGTACACAACTGTCCATCGCGCGCGCCGTTGCAGCTGCCACCATAGCTCTGATACGTGAAGCTCGACTTCCGGCACGTTTTGCCGGCAACGTTTACAGTGCCACCGCCCGCATAATAATCGCTGCCCGCGTTCGACACGCAGGTCGTTGGTACAACAGCGGCGTTCGGATCGTTGACGCTCGCACCTTGCGCGCGCGACTCGCTAACCGAGTACTGAAGTTTGCCGAGCAGCCACCGAGTGGTGTCGCCCCCGTTGTTGTAGTAGAAGTTGCGAACCGTCTGTGTCCACTGCTCAGCGGGAGCTGCAGTCTCGACAACGGTCACCACTTTCTTCGGGTTGCCGAAGTTGTCATAGTAGTCACCGAGCGACTCTACGACGTTCGCCCCTTCGTCAGTCACGGCGGCATTCGGGCCCGTAAATACCTTCGTAGTCGGCAGGACGGCGCCGTTCAGGTCATTGCCGGTCTGTGTGCTCGACACCTGAAATGCTTCGTAGATCGTATACGTCGACGAGAACGCGTTGATCATCGGATTGCGCGCTGTCGCCCCTCCTGTCAGCGCGATCTGGCTTGACCGGTAGCGACCTGCGTACAGCAGCTCGGTGAAGCTCAGCAGTTGCGTCAGCCGGTTGCCATAGCTATCGGTCGTGCCCAGCGAGCCAGACTTGGTCACCTTCCACGGACGACCGACGTTCGGCCAGACGTTCTTGGCGAGATACCCGGTGACAATGACGTTGCTGTCGTTGCGTGTGCTGCCTGCCGCGTCGGTGAGGATGTTTTCCGAGACGTTTCGGGCCCGGAAACCGTAGAGCCCGCGGCCCCATTTGTTGGCCATCAGCTGGGCATAGCGATACTCGGTCTTGAACCAGTCACCGTTGCTGCCACCCGTGCTTGCGCGTGTGGACTCGACCACGTACATCGGCGACTGAATCACGATTTCGTCGTCGGTAGGATCGGGGTAGTCAGCTACCGGCCCTGGCCGTTCCTTGCTGTAGATGAGCTCAGGCGCTGGCCCCTGCGGGGTAGCGATGGTTCGCAGGGCTGTCTGTGACGATAGCGGCTGATAGTTGATGCGCGTCTCGGCCTGCAAGCCGGTTTTGATGGAATTGACCAGATCAGGCATCACCGATTCGGTAAAGCCATACGACAGCGTGCCGTTGGTGCCAAGACCGTTAACTGCAATATCCGACTTGCCATCGCCGTTGTAATCGCCGATGAAGATTTGTGCCTGTCCATCCAGGATCGCCGGGGAAGCCACCGCACTCGCGTAGGGCGGGCACACGCCCTGGCCATTCAGCACGAAACCCGACCCCGTCGATACACAGATACGCCATTGGCTGCTGCCAGCGTCGTAATAAATTAGATCCGTGCGACCGTCACCGTTGAAATCACCGGCAGCGGTTTTTTCCGCAGTCTCGGTGGGCCCCACCCAGATGGGACATTCGCCAGTGCCGTCGGTCTTTCGCACAAACTCGCCATCGGCCGTCGACAGGCAGACCCGCCAACCGCCGCTGCTGGGCACATAGGTCGCCAGGTCCGCGAGGCCATCGCCATTGAAGTCGTACGTAGCCAGCAATGATGGCTTACCAGTTACTGTCTTCACCGCGCCATTAATCCCGCCGCCACTGTGAGTGGCACACTGGAAGGTGATGGCATCGGACTTGCCGCGCGCGAAGCACACCGACCAGTACGAATCGCTAGTCGTCGGATAGACCGGTTGACCGTTCTTGTCCTTGCACTGGGCTTGCGGCAGTGGCGGGATTACGTTGATGTTGCCGACGACGCAAGCGTCGGCGGTCCGGTACGCGATATCGGCCCGACCATCACCGTCGAAGTCGGCGATCATCAAGTGATCAAGTTCATCCGATGCGAACCGGAAGCCGATGGGGAAACCCTGAATGCCTGTCGGTGCGTTACATGTCCACGACCACACCGTGGTGGGATTACCTCCGCCGATCGCGCGACAAATTTCAAATTGCCCGTTGCCTCGATAAAACGCAATGTCAATGCGACCGTCACCATCAAAGTCGCCGGTCTTGGCGTAGTAGCGTGTACCGCTTGGCGGCGGTGCGATGTTGGCGCACTTGCCCCAGCCTGCCCCGGTAGACAGGCACCCGAATGCCTTGCCTTCACCGGTAATCGCCACCAAGTCCGCGATGCCGTCCCCGTTGAGGTCAGCCATGAACCATGAACGGTTGACGCCGCCGCTCGGAATTTCGTACGTGAACTGATAGCTGCTGTCAATATTCAGTGGCAGTTTCCACGGCTTGGGCGTTGGGTCCGATGGCGGTGTTGGGGGCGGTGTGCAACCGAATTTGGTACCGTCAAACGTGCACACCACTACCGCACCGCCGTCCCCTATTCGACGCACGATACGCGAGCGGCCATCGCCAATGATGTCGGCGACGCGGGCGTTGGTGATCAGGTCATTCCAGTCGGTGCCATCGTCTTTTGGCTGAGACCCGCTAGACGAGTTGATGGTGAGCGTCGAGTCCTGCCAGGTGAACGTTGTCGCGGGCAGGCAGAGCCCATCCCCGGAACACTCTGTAACCGAATTGAGCCGGCTTCGCTGCGTGCTCGCGCTCTGGCCGTAAGCCAACGTGTACTTGCGCACCAGCGTGCCGCAGCTCGTCTGTGAGCCCGTGGTGCATTGGTTGCCGTATTGATTGCTGCCGTTTATTTCGTTTTGGTGAAAGTTTTCGCGATCGGCAGGCAAGCTGGTGTCGTCATCACCGCCGACCAACGACCAGATCGATGCAAGTCGCTTACTGAGCTGCATCTGCCCCGAACCGGTGTCGTACAAGCGCGACACATCTGGACGGTCTTCGTAGTTCAAGATCACACGGGCGATCTCGACGCCACCAACGGATTGGCGGTTGGTACCGGCACCTGGGTTTGCCGCTCGCATGCCGTAGGTCAGGCGACGCGGGAAGATTTCCAGCGCGGGTCGAGCTCCCTGAGCCACCAAGCCAATACGTACCGTCGCAGGCAGTGTGGCCGGGATATCGGCGGTACCGTATGAACTCAGCACAGTACCGTTGGTCGGCGTTGTTGTTCCATCCGGATTGATCAGGTACTGCGTGCCATGGGTACCGCCGTAGTCGACGTGCATATAGTTGCCGCTGCGATCTTCAACACGATCGAGCGGAAACACCTTGACCGAATAGATATCGTTGTTGAGCGGAACCAGCGATATTTCGTCCAGCAGTGCCGTCTGGTCGTCAGTGCGAGTTCCCGCAAAGGTCAATACCCGTTCCCCGGAACCGTACACCTGCACCAGCATCGTTTGCGTGGTGAAGGCTTGTCCCGTCGTCGTCGAGACGCTGCCCTGATAGATCCCATCGATAAGTACTTGTAGCGTCTGATTGCCACCAAAGTTCGGCCCGCTCGTGCCCCGGCCCGCGACCTTGAACGTCAACCGGTACTGTCCAGCCTCAAGGTAGGTTCGTGTGTACAAGCGACCGAGGCGCTGGACAAACGCGTTCTGTTTAGGAACGCTTGGACTACCCGAGTACGGGCCGGTTTGTGTCCATGCACTGCCGTCGCGCTGGACACCGGCGCCGCTGTAGGGCGCGTAGGTGGGGTCAGTACCGCCATCAAAGAACCAACCCTGGCTGTTCGCCTGGCTGTTGGTGAGGAAGTAGCCCCAACTCGCCGGCAACCCATAGGACTGGCCGTAGGCGATGTTCGGGTTCGTTGCGGGGTCTGTTACGACCGTGTCCTCAAAGCTCGGATTCGGGATCAGGCTCGTTTGCGGGTCCGGCCGCGGCGCCGCAATGCCCCACCAGCGACTGCCGTATTCCAGAATCTGCCCGGCCTTTGTGTACACACGGAAGCGCGTCGGACCGCTTCCAGAGGACCCCGCGACAGTGTTGTCGCCAATCCCGATGATGCGACTGTAGCTGTCAAGTTCGGTGCGGAATTCCCACGCAGCACATGAATTGTTCGCTGCTGAACTGCTTTGCGGCGGCCAGACGCAACTGACCGATGTCAGCCCGCCACTGACCGGCACCAAGCGCTGTCCGTCAAGGCAGAACGCATCGTTGCCGGTGAATGGGTCAGTAACGTTGTCGTAGTTGATCGGTTCGCGAATGCCGTCTGTGGCGATCGTTTTCGGACACCGTGTGATCGACGACAGGCCCGCCAGGCCCCACCCGACACCGAGGTGCCCGTCGCCACCCTGACTGTTGTAGGTTAGTGCGAGGTTCGGCTGCAGGCCGTTGACGCCGGGGGCCACGGCAATCGGAATGCTGTAGGTCGCGGCACCGCTCTCGGACACCGCGAACTGCCCGGCGGTAGTGCCAATCGCCACCGTCGAGGGGAGCGACAGCTCGGTGACGCCGGGTGCCGCGGAGACCGCGACAGTCGTGGTCGAACTTGCCGTCGCGCCGCCGTTGTCCGTAACGCTGACGTTCACGGTGTAGAGGCCCGCTGCCGACGGCGTAAACGTCAGATCACAGCTGGCCACGTTGCTGCAGGATGCGGGCGTCGACGATCCGCCCGCTACTGGCACGACGCTCATCACGATGTTGGAGATCGAGCCGCCATCATCGGACGCCATGGCACGAATAGTGCCGGACTGGCCAGCGATGAGCCCGTTGGCGCCGACCGAGGCGACTGAGTTGATCACTGGCGGCGAATTGGTAACGACGGTGACCACAGCAACGTTCGACAGCACCGAACGCACACCCGCCTCGGTCACACGGGCTTGGATGTTGTACGGTGTGCCGCTGGCCGGTCGACTCAGCGTCGTCGTATACGTCGTGCCGCTCGGCGGCGCGGCGATCGTAGTGGCGACGCCGTTGACCAGCACTTCAACCAGGCTGATTGCGCCGCAGGCAGCGTTGCTGCTGTATTGTCCTGCCGTGATCGACACGGCGATGGCGGCGTTTTGTCCAGGCGGCGCGCCGACCGTTGAAGTGCTTGGCGAATTCAAGGTGACCTTGGGACCGCAGACGCTGACCACGATCTCGCTTGAGGTGTTCGCCGCAGCGTTGTTGTCGGTTGCCCGGGCACTGAGCGCGTAGTTGCCGCCGGTGCCGGAGGGTGGCGTCCAGGTCTTGTTGTTGCAACTAAACGGTTGCACCGGCGCACTACTCGAGTTCACGCACGACTGGCCGTTGATGTACTGGGCAGGGTTGACGCTATCGACGTTGCGCCAGTAGTAGTCGATGCTGCTCACGTAGGCATCGGTATCGCTCGCGGTGGCCGAAAGCGTGAGTGGCGCCGCAGCGACCTGCGGCGTCAGGGGCGACACATTGAAACTGGTGATCACCGGCGCGGAGTTGGCCAGCACGGTGACGGTTTGCGGCGCGGTCCCGACTGCACCCAGCGTATCGATCGCCTCCGCAACAAACACGTGCGTCGCACCGGGCGTGCTGAGGGTAACGTCAACCGCCAGCGGCGACGTCGTTGATGTCGGACTTAGCGGCGTCCCATCCCGCAGCACCCGCACCAGTGACAATCCATCGCTGTCAGACGCCGTCGCGGTGGCGCGTACCGTCACCCCCGCTGGCACCGGTGCGGTAATCGCGTTGCCGTTCAACGTCATCGCAAGGGCAACGTTGGGCGGTGGGTTGGCGGTGTTCACTCGCAGAACGCGCATCGCCTGCAAGCCGGTTGAACCGCCAGCCCCGCGTACGCCAATCGTCACCGGCCCTGAGGTCGCGATGGTGAATGGCGCCGAGATCACTTCTCCGAAGTCCAACCCCGGATTGCTGCTCGACCCGTTGGTCAGCGAGTATCCGCGAGCGATGCTCGATTCAACCTGGCCATTGATCGTGACCTTGTACAGCCCGCTTGAGGCTTGCGCTACCAGCACATAGGTGCCGGCGGTGAGTGTCAACGATTGATCGAGTCGTGCAAAGGTGCCCTCAAGATAGCCGTACTGATGGCCGCGAATGGTCACGGGCTGGTTAGTCCAGTAGGCGCCTGGGTTGCCTTGAATACCCGCGGGGCCGCTATACGTCCAAGGTGACCCGACCGGCTGGTACACCAGCGGCCGATCATCCGGTGTTGCAGGATAGCCAACATCCGGGGTCGTGAAATCCGGATCGCCGAAGTTGGGTGCCGCCAGTGTCAACACCAGCGAGTCCCAGTCGTTACCCGACGAGCCGGCGCAACTTGTCGAGAAATAGAGCGAGTAGGTGCCTGCGGGCAAATCGAATGAAAGACTGGTGTACGGCACCAGCTGGTCGGTACGTGCACCGGGTACGGTGGTTAGCAGCGCGAAGCCACTCGCCGTTTGTCGATACACCCCAACGCCACAGGGCGTGGTTCCAGCATAGGTGCGCGCCATGCGAAGCGACAACGCGTAGGTGCCCGCCTGAAACGTCTTGGCGGCCGCGAGGGCGTTGCCGCCCGCCTCCGGAATACGCAGCAACTGTCCTCCAACCTTGCCATTCTTGGTACTCGCGGTGATGCTCGCGCCGTTACCCAGCGTCCATCCCGCGGGGTTTTCGAAACTGCTGTTGTCCAGCGCGACCGGTGCGCTGGCGATGGTGACCTGATCAAGCCATACGAGATCACCATCGGCGAGTTTGACCGACTGTGTGCCGGTGAACTTCACCTCCTGGACGCCCGCCGTGCCCACGTAAAAGGGTACGGTCCACCAAGACTCGAACTGCGGGTTGCTGCCGTTTCCTAGTGAATTCGGGACGATCTCGGACTCGACGACGGTGCTGCCAACCGATACCTGAACGCCATTGTTCTTGCCGGTCCGCCCCGCTGCGAAGCGGACAACGTAGTACCCTGCCGATGGGAAGTTGACGTTTTGCGCAACGCTGCCACGCGAGGCGGCGTTCCCCGTTGCACTGATGTAGGCAACTTGATCACCCGTAAATCCACCGCCATAGTAGGCAAAGGTGGGGGCGAATCGCTCAATACCGGCGGTGCCGGCAAAGGTCCAGTTACTTCCGGCCGGACTTGCCGTGCGCGTGCCACTGGCAACCGCCGGCGTCTCGAACGAAGCATTGAGCGGTTGCACTTGGGCAACGCTCAGGTTGGCAAACATCGACAGGCAAACGCCTGCGACCGCGGCGATGCGGTTCATAACGGACATGAGGTACCCCTCGTGGCGAATGTTGTTGTTTGTTCTGGCGCCTGAGGGCGGATCCGTGATGCGGCACGGTACGGCAACGGGCAAAGTGAACTTAAAAATGCTAACGGCATTTCCCGATCCGAAAATGTCCCATTTGTGACAACGGGCCGTCGGCGAGATGAATCGGAGTTTTCTCGGGCGAGGAGGCGTTGCGGTGAGTTTGGAGCCGGGCCGTCGCCTCGAATATCGATTTGACAACCCCTTTTCCCGGTGTAGCTTGAACTAGTTACCTCCCCTGCTTTGGTCGACCGCAGGCGGGGTGGCAACACCATCAACTCTCCCGAAAGGATGCGTTCTCCATGAAGAACACGCAGTCCCCGGCTCGCGCCTTGGCGCTGGGCACATGTCATCGACCACCGATTCACGTCCCTGATTTTCGACGCGCCATGTTTCGCGACTGGCTCAGTCTTGTTTCGCTGCTGCTTTGCACCGGCGTACTGATCACCATTGCATGGCTCTTCCCTGACCGAACGGGTTTTGCAGCGCCCCGGGTCGCGGATGCCTTGGTAGATTCCGAGGCATCGATTCCCATGTACGTGAGCGAATCACCGGATCACTGCAGTCTCCGCCTCAACCCGGCGTTCATTGACTCGCCGACGCGACGCGCCCGTCACGCCGAGGCAACTTCTCAGGCCGCTGCCCGCGTGCTGTCGAAGCTGCACGCTGCAGCGAGCGATCCAGCTGAGCGGGCCAAGTACGACCCGATGACCTTTGTCTCCGGTCCGCCCACGGTACGCACCGACAGCGAAGGCCGCTTCATCCTGCGCCTTGGATTCCTCGCCACCGACAAGGCACTGGCGCGCTATGGACGGGAGGCGCTCGAACGCGACGGCCGTGCTGCGCTGCAGGAGACCAACGGTCACTTCGCCGCGTCGCGGCTGCCGATCGTGTTTGAGTACGCGACGCTGGAGCCGTATGCCGGCAAGGTCGATGAATCGAGCGGAGATCTGGTGGATGTCCATCTCGCCGCCACGGCCAGTTCGGAGTACAGCCAGGGCTGGGTGCCGGGTAACTACGACGCCCTGCTCGATTATCGTGCGCGCAATGCGGTGAACGTGGCGGTACTGCTGGTCGCCCCCGCCTCCTCAGGTGCCTATGGGGTGACCGATCGCGGTTATGACAACTTCGAGTTCTCGACCTTTCTGATTGCGATGGATCCCACCCGAACCGAGAGTGTGACCACGGTCGCCTCGCCAACCCTAACCCATGAAATCGGTCACGCGTTAAGCCAACGGCATGGCGTGAGTCAGGATCTGGCGCCCTACGGGCTGGATGCCGATCCGGACGCGGTGCTCCGCTACCGGCTGTCGACCAACTTCCCGTACGGATCCGGTGCGGTGGTTCAGGACGACAGTGGTGCCGGGGTGCAGTCGATGATGACGCTGGGTTGGCATCTCGCCGGGACGGTGTTTCCGCGTACAACACCGGTGTTCGTGCCGCAGTTCTCCGATCCCACGGCGAGTGTCATGGCGCGCACGGCAACTGGCACCTTGAAGGCGTTTCCACTCGGACGTGTCGGGCTCGAGGACAGCGTGAAGGCGATCCGGCAGGATGTGAAGAGCTTTGCCATCGCCTCGACCCCGATGCTGGCGGCCTGGCGGGTGGCGGTGGTGGAGTACTACCACGCGGGGTTGAATCAATACTTCATGACAGCCGACAGCGATCAGATCGCCCTGCTCGATCAACTGGGCGAAAGCCGGACCGGCTGGAAGCGTACTGGGGAGTCGATGAATGCGCTGAGCCGCTGGGGTAACTGGTGGAAGGTGTCCTACGGTACCTATCCGCAGGAACCGAAGGCGGTGGCCCGCTTCTATGGCAGCCCGAGTGGTCCGAACACGCATTTCTACAGCGCCCGTATCCGGGGCTATTGCAATGGCAAGGTGAACCCTGCGACCGGTCTCTGGGAGTCCGACCTGTGCGAGGAAGATCAGCTGCGTAGCGTGGAGATCGCCAACCCGGAGAGCCAGAGTGTGCTGCACTACGAAGGACGCGACTTCCGGACGTACTGGTATGCCGATCTGACCATTCCGCCGAATGAGTTGACGCAGTTTGTGTGCACCGCCTCTTTCCCGCCGTTCCCGGCCGAGAAGCCGATGCGGCCCGTGTGGCGACTGTTCAACGGTGAGTTCGGTACGCGCAGCCGTGCCGACGGATCACGGATCGATGGCAACCATCGCTACACCAGCAAACCCGAGATCGTGCAGCAGATGCTGGCGCAGGGGTGGAAGCACGAAGGTGTGGCTTGGTGTGAGAGGACGTTTGAGAGGAGGTAGCAACTAGTCGCAGTAAACGCCACTAGCGTTCGAAAGCGCGACAAGATCATCGCTCGCCGATATTCGGGGCAGTGGCGCGAACTTCCTGCGTTGCAGGGTTTTTGGCGGACTATGGTCCGTCTAAGCACAACGATCGCGACTGCCCGTCGCGATCAAGCCCAGGAGAAACGGTAGGTAACGTCGAGGTCCGCGGCCGACGAGTGGCATCCGGACTACGTCGAGACGAAGCGTCGGCGCAAGCCCTCACCATCGAAAACAACCCATTATCGGGAGCGGCCGTCCCATTTGTGACATCCCATAGCATCAAGAAGCGACTTCGTGGGCCACGCTCCGGTGCCCATGCTTGCCGTACAGCGCCCGGTCTCCACATACCGCTCATATACTTTTGCGAGTAGTCGACGCGGTCTTTTTGGGCGTTCGGTCTAGAAGGGTTCAAGCACCCTCCTCGTCAACCGATCCTTGTTGAAATGACCGCGACCAATTCCAGGCTTTGACCATGTTTGCACGAAGAAAAATTCCCGACTCAAAGTTTAGTGCTCTCCTCCCAACTAGTTGACTAGACAAGTGAAGCTGCCTAAGCCCGACGCGACGGATTTCGAGGAAATATGCGCTGCCTTGTTTCGCGAGGAGTGGAGCGCTCGGGATTGTCAAATTGTCGGACGGAGCGGCCAAGGACAACGGGGCGTCGACATTCTTGCCACCGTCGCGGGCGAGGAGTGGGGCGTTCAGTGCAAGTGCTATCACGCGACACGGTTCACAATCGCGACCGTTCTGAATGACGTTGCAAAGGCGGACGCGGCGAAACATGCAATAGCGCGCCTCTTGTTTGCGACAACAGCACCGCGTGATTTCGAGACGACTGTTAGAGTGCGCGCCCTATCGAAACAACGAGAGTCTAGCGGTCAGTTCAGCGTTGCCGTTTTGTTCTGGGAGGACATCGAGGTTCTACTGACGAAGCACGTGCGCGTCGCGTCCCGGTTCTTCCCCGCACATCCTCAAAGCGCTCTGTCACAGATCTCTGATGGCGTCAATGAGCTGCGTAGTTTGCAATCGAATACCCGACTCACGACTGACACGCTCCGGGAAACGGTGCACGCCGCGATTCGTGAGCTTCTCCCCACCCAAGTCGTAGCGCGGCCAGCAGTCGGTCCGCAAAGTGACTCAACGACCGAGGCACTCACAGAACGCTCTGGCGACGCGATTAGACAGTCGACATTGCTTGACGTCGTACGGGACGAAATTGTGGCGCTTCGCACGGTCGTGGCCCGCCGACGCCTTTTGGAGATGGGACCTCCTGAACAATTGGCCACTGAATTTTTACGCTTCCGTTGGCACAGTAACCTCGCTGCGATCGAGCTGTTCGAAAATAACTTTGTTGAAGCTGAGCGGGGATATGAAATTGCGTACCGGCTCCGCCCGAATGACACCAAAGCTATCGGTGGTCGCATTCGATCGCTTTTGTTGAGCGGCAAGCGGGATGAAGCGCGCGAACGATGCGCAACAGCACTTGAGGCGCACCGAACACACGAAGGGCTTTGGTCCCTGCGGATCGCGATCGATCAACTCGACGAGCAGCGGTTGCGAGACCTCAACCCCCCGCCGAATATCAGCAGCTCTTTCGAAGTCCGCTACGCGCTCGGTGGTGCCGCTGATTCACGAGGGGACTACGCACTCGCTTGCAAGTATTTCAGCGAGAGCCGGTGTGATGGTACGCTGACGCTCGAAGTCCGGCGCGCGCTTCTCACCACATGCATCAGCTGGATCATGGCGATTGGTGCGGGCGTCGACCCGTCGGTGCTGACGCGCGAGCAGCGTGACTTTCTAGATCTCGCGCTTACGCCCCGAGATGAGACGCTTCAGGCGTTGAGCAATATAGAAGCGAAGCCAATCGCCATGGAGCTGGCGAACAACGCCTTTGTCGCATTAAAGTTGCTTGGTGACGGGGTGATTGCGGATCGATTTGCAGGCCAGTTTGGCAACCGCTTTCCCGACGCTCCTGCCCTACTCGCTGCCGAGCTTGAAGACTGTGTTGCAAGTGGAGGTTGGTCGTTAGCCCGGAAAAAGTACCTTGACCGATTGCCCACAATGCCAGCAATTTGCCGCTTGGTAGTGGCAGAAGTCGCCGCACACGAAGGTGACACTGACTGGTTTGATGCATGCGAGCGGCTTCCCACCGTCGGCGGCCTCGACGAGACAGGCACCGCACTCTTTGCAATGCTGGCGATCGTTGCGCGATGGAAAGACGGTGATCGCGAGGTCGTGATTCGTGACATGCAGTCGCTCACAGCTAGGCAGCCCAACCTGGCGACTGCTGCTGCCGCCCTTTCACAGATGCTCAACAGCACAGGGCGACGGGAGGATGCGAGACTTGCGCTTGAGCAGGCGCGATCAAGTGTCAATAGCGCAACCACCGTGCGAAGCCGACTGGCTCTGGCCGACGCGTTCTTTGACATAGGCGACTACGCAGCCGCGCGCGATCTGTTTCATAGCCTTGTCGCGACACCGCAAAATGACCGCGCGACTCGGCGATGGCTTGCATGTCTGATTCGCACCGGCAACTTGACAATGGCCAACGCAACGCTTGGCGAGCTTCCGGCTGCAGATCGGTCGAGTCCGGCCATATTGCAACTCGAGATTGAACTAGCAATAGCCACCTCCGACCTACCACTTCTTGTTGATCTCTTGCAGCGGCAACTCTACAACAGGCCAAATGACGCCACCACGATGCTGTACTACGCATCAACGTTGCTGGCACTCGACAGAATGGAGGAGTTGACACGCCTGCTCGATAGCGACCCGCCGCTCACAGCTTGCACGCCGCGTCAAGCATTTGAGTTCGCAAAGTTGCAAATTCAAGCCGCTTCAGCCCCGCTGGGGCTGAAGCGGCTGTATTTGCTCTGGCGCAATCACCCTGCTGATGTAGATGTGGCCCAGTACTACCTTTCGCAACGAATTACTTGCAACGCAATATGCCCGGCGTTTGGTTCCAGCTCGGAAGACTTTGCTGTGCGGGTCGAGTACCAGGAAATCTCGAGCTGGGTAGCTGTCGATTCATTGTCCAACAAGGAGGGAGTCCCGTGGCCGGAAAGCACACCTGGGGGAGGTGCATTTGCGAATGAACTACGTCGTGCCACGATCGGCGAGTTCGTGCAGCGTCCGGGCCTTTTCCCCCAACGGCTACGTGTGTTGGAAAAGATCCCGCTGGAACAGTTTGTGGTCGATAAGGCGCGTGATTTGGTTGCAAAGGGCGCTTCTGCACACCCCATCCTCCAAGTCATCAATGTCGGCTCAGGAAAAATTGGCGACTTTGTACGTGACCTCACCGCGCAAGCTCGTCAAACGAAAAATGCACTCAGATTCGCCTTTCAAAGATATTCGCGGAGCGGTTTACTGCCGCCACTGCCGATCATGTCCCTGGCAGAAGCTATTGGAAAGGACGAGTACGATGTGCTACGCGATTGGCCGATCAGGGAGACGCCGCTTTTTGTCGCGTACGGCTCGGCGGAAGCGCAGGCGCAGGGTCTAAAACGAATGGCCGAGAGTTTTGGGCTCGTCATCGATTTGTTGACATTGTTTGAGTTGCATCGTTTGAGGCGACTTGACGCCCTTGTAGCCCGGGACCGGCAACTACTTGTTCCGTTTCACGCGTTATCGCGCCTCCGGGCTATTAAGGCCCACAAATCGATTTTTCAGAAGGACTCCGAGTCGCTCAGTGCGATCGCGTCGGTGTTGAGCTTTGTGACAAGTCAGTGTACTGCTGTCCCTGTACTGGGCGTTTCTGATGAAACTCAAGGCAATCTCCAACTTCGAAATGCACTCGATACGGTTAGCATGGCTGCACTAGACCTTGCCCGCGAGCGAGGTCTTCCCTTGCTCACAATTGACCTGCACCTCGCCTGGGTCGTACGGCAGACCTGCGCCACAATGACGGTCGACATTCAAAGTGCGCTGCGCGATGCGCTAAGGCGAGGCGCGCTTCCGCATCGAGACTACGCTGCATGCATAGCGAACCTGGCCTCGAATAACCGGCGATTTGTTTCGTTTAACGCCAACGACCTGTTGGTGCTCGCGACGGACGAACCGCAGGCAGCGAGCGAAGAGGTACTAAACTTGCTTCTATCCACCGCTGACCCATCGATCGAAACAGCGGGCGCCTTGAATATCGGTTGCGAATTTCTGACGCTGGCTGCATCGGCCGGAGTGGCGGCGCGCGTGGTTGGGCACTACGCATTTACGCTTAGGGGAGCCCTCGTGGCCACGAAGAGGTTGATTTCGCACCGCTCAATTGAGTTGTCAATCATTGAGCGACTGGAAGCTGTCTACGGCGCAGGTGGAATTCTCCTGTCTCCACCAGACCGGGTCGCACTCAGTCCGCTATTGGTCCGCAAGGTCGGACGTAGGTTTCTTAGGTCCAGCATCCCCCGAAAGTAACGCGACTTCGAGGCGATTTCTCGCACCCGGTCACGCGTTCGGCACGCTTGGCGATCAGAACACGGTCTGCCAAGAACGTTCCTACGCATAGCGTCAACGTACTCTTCGGCCCTGCGCGACCGCGTTTCCAACCGCATCGGTACCTCCCGCCGCTCAGCATATGTTCATGGCTCGTACCCCGAACGTTGATGAACTAGCCATTCACACAGGGTTACCGGGAGGTAATCTACCTATGAGTCACTACACGTTTGGGCGTGTGCAAGCAGAACTGCCATGCGTTGGTCAGTTGAGGTACCACTCGGACTCGACTACTGGCAGGCGTTTAGTGCGGTCGCATCCTTCCCTGCCTGATGCTGTCCACGGTCGACTCTTGAATGCCGATTATTGTCCCTGGTCGTGCGGTTCGTTCCAAGCAAACCCAGCTTTGCCGGAAAAGTAATTGCGTTGCGCCCTGCGAAGCGATCCCGCAACCGATATCAACTCAACGGCCAGCGCTCTTATCCAAGCAACCCCCCCGACTTTGCAGGAGGGCAAAGTGAACAGGTACGCGTCGACCACTTTGTCCGCCACTAGCAGAATTAGATTGCACCCACAGCCATGGCAGTTTGCCCATTGTTCCGCTGTTGAGAGGGTCGTGTCTACGAAAAGTATCGCACGGTCCCAAGTGGATGGGTATCCCACGTCGTGTTCCGAGTGTGACGCGAGCCGGGGTGCGTGCGATGGGCCGCCGTCGGCCCATCGCACGCACCCACAATGCATCCCATCTGCTGCGCCAACCGATTCCGTGGAGTGACTTGCCATGTGACGGTAATAGTTCAATCCGTGGTGTCCAAGACCGCGGTTGCTCTTCTCATCGGCTAGACGCCTCATCCAGCTTCACGCAACAACGCGAAAACAACCGTTTATCGTGACCCAGGCGCCCTGCTCACGCGACGTCACAGCAAGCTGCGCGGTCGCGACGGCCCCGCCAGTCGCACATACCCGGCCACCACGTCGTCGCTGCGATGGCCCGTGACCTGCTTGATTTGCCACAGTGGTTGATTCGCAACGGTCGCGGTCGTCACATAGCCGACCCGCAAACTGTGCCCCGCAAACTCGCGCGGGTCAAGCCCCACGGCGGCCACCGCAACTTTCACCACGGTTGCAACGCGTTGACCACTCAAGGCCTGCGCCGATACGTGACCGTAGCGATCGATCGGGCGAAACACCGGGCCGCGGTCGATACCTGAGCAGCGCAACCAGTGCTGCAGTGCGCGTACCGGGCAATACGGCCCCTGCGCGCGGGGTATAGGTACGGTACGCCCCCTCGCCTGCTGATCGGTTTTTGAGCGCCTGACCGTCACCAGCAGGCCACCTCGGTCGATCGCCAGGTCACCCACGTTGATAGCGACCAGCTCACTGCGGCGAAACGCGCCTGCAAAGCCGAGCAACAACAACGCGCGATTGCGTACCCTTGCCAGGGTGGTCGTTGCTGTCGCATCGACCACCTTTAGCAGGCGGCAAAGCAATGCCTTGTCGACCGCTTTGACGCGACGTTGTACAGCCCCGCGACTGCGAACGATGCCGCGCATGACCGTTTTAACCAGGGGCGACGTCACCGGCGACGGCTTGCCCAGTGCGACATGGGCCCGTTGTATCGCCACCAAGCGCCGCCTGAGCGTTGCCGGGGCCAGGCTTGCGCCGCACTCAGCCAGGTAGGCCGCCACATCGGTGTCACGGCACGGTACCCGGTACCCTGCCGCCATGAAGTGCCCGACATCGGCGGCATAGGCCCGTCGCGTTGCCGCCGAACACGCAGCATTGACGTAGTGACTGATCGTGGCAGCGGGTACGCGCAATGCCTGTGCCGCCCCCTTTGGCCGGGGCAAGCCTTGCCTTGCTTGCTTCACGTGCCCTGCCCTTCGTTAACACCGGGCCCCGATGGCACGCGGTCGCAATCGACAGTGAGGGCGCTAATCGGCGGTGACGTCAAAGGCTCATAGTCAAGGGTGACGCGCTTCGCACTCGCTTCAAGGTACCCACAAACGGCAGCCAGTTCGCCGAGTTCGGCCAATAGCCGACCCAGTGCTTCGACCACCTCGCTACTGATGTCAGCGACTTCGATTTCAGGGGCGCAGTGCGTGAGCAGTTGACCGACCGCTGTCACCCCATGCGCGGCAATGCGTGCGACGCCCCCAGCCGCGATGGCGACAGCCGCGACGACATCGGCATTCGACCCTGCCCAGTCAATGCAAGGCGGGGCCGATTGCGCCTTACCCCGCCCCTTTGCGTCGGGCGTTAAGGCGTCAAGCTCAAGGCGAGGCAGCAACAGCAGCAGGTCATGCAACGGTCGCGGGGGGCGTACCCGCTTGCGATGGTGCACTTCACGGGGCGACATGCGGCCCCCTGGGTGACTTGACGCATCGGTGGGTGGCGCTGGCGAGGGCGCACAGCGTTGGCGGTTTGCGGGGGCTGCGTTGGCTGCGGGCACAACGGGTCGGCGCGCGCGAGCAACACGCGTGCGTTGATACGGCAGGCATAGGCTTACCTCGTGGCGATGGGTGGGGTGCGATGTCACGAACGCAGTGCGTGGCGCGACTGCGGGTCGAGGACCGGGAGGGAGGGGGACGGGCTGGTACTACGCGGAGCGGAACGGCGGGTTCGCTCGGGCGCGTTGCCACCACGAATCGGTTCGTGGTGGGGCTCGGGGGCAGCCTGGCTGAGTGGCGTGAACGACCCGTTTGAGGCTGCTTTTTGAGCTACCTAATAGTAGCTGTTTTTGTGGTTTTTGTCAATGTTTTCAACAACTTGCATGACCTGCGTGAACCTATCGCGTACCCGCGCTACGAGCGCTGCCACGCAGCGTGAGTAGTTGTCGCGGCTCGCACAACCAGCTCGTCTGCCCGCAACCCTACAACGCGTCGAGCCTGCCGGTGTGGCGACCAAGGGGCGTCGCACTACACCGATTGCAATGGCCAAGTCGCCGCACTATTTCTAACCTCGAACGCCCGCTTCGTCAGCGCCTGATTGACTTTGACACTGACGATAGTGACCAGCTTGAGTAGGCCCATACTGCGTGGCTGAGGCAAAGTATCAGCGTCGCACAACCAACTCGGCCTTTCACGACGCTCGATCGTCGCGGGCGTCGGCGTAGGTGCCTGCTGGGGTTCAATCACGGTTGAGCGACTTGGTCGAGAAAAACTGGAACCCACAATCGCGTTCGCTGGCCAGGCATTGGGTTGCCGTTGGGCAATCGCGGTCGTGAGAAACTCGGCAAGCTGGCAAACCTGTTGCTGATGTCGAAGGTCGACATATTGCTGCAGTTCATGCTGCACAGCCGAATCCTCGCGCGTGCGTTCGGGTGGGTCGCGGGCGATGGGTCGGGTTCGGCTGGTGCGCCACCTTCAGGCACGATCGGCTTGGTTTTCGCGCTGCGCGGCAGCATCGCACTCAAGACGGCGGACTTCTCGGGTGTATGCGCGGTCCAGGTCCCCTGCGGCACCGCACTTGCTGGTAGCGCCAGCACACTTGTGCTTTGGTTCGGCGCGCCTGGCGAAACGTCGCTATATCACCCTTACCGCTCGGTGACTGAAGCACGTGGCGGTGCCCTCGTGTCGACAGCTGGTTCGGGCGTCGTGGACTGACCTCGATTTCACGGACACTACGTGTTTGAAAAAATTGAAGGAGTCAGAGAATGGGTGGAAGGACAAAGCCGCCGTACCCCGAGGCGTTTCGGCAGCAAATTGTGGAGCTGGTTGCAAGCGGTCGGGAGGTAGGTGAATTGGCGCGAGAGTTCAACGTGAACGCGCAAAGCATTCACAACTGGGTGAAGAAGGCGGGACAGTTGGCCGACCGTGCCGCGCGGCACGGAAATCACCAAAGCACACCGGGTGGTGAAGGCGGTGGTGGAGAAGTACGCCCTGATGGCCACGATCCACAGGCCTACCTCAAGGACGTGATGGACAAACTGCCAACCTGGCCCAACAGCCGTATCGACGAGCTGCTGCCGCATCACTGGGCCAAAGCGGGCATCTGAGCATCTTCGCCGCGCCCATCGTCAAGATGGGGTGGCCGGACGGATACCGTTCTTGGGCGCGAATCGGAAATGCAAACTTCAGAGCGGGGGTTGATGTCGCCTCCGACGACTTAATTGGCGGTTGCGCAATTTGGCATTTCTTGTGATTCATGCGTACTTACCTACGAAGGTCGGAGGGTTGCGCTGGAGAGTCTGCGTGTATTGCAAATGTTCTCTTGCGTGTCCGCACGAAATCAACGCTATTTGCCCAGCCGACTTCGCGGATTCCAGACCATTCGCGTAGCGTGCGCGCTCGACGCATCTCTAGCCGCGCATTTGGCGGCATACCGTGCACTGCGCCTACGGGGGTGACTTGAGCGGTCGATCCGACGGAGATGGTTGTGTGCAGACAGAGAGCAATACTGTTGGTCGCGGGGACGAGTGCGTACGCAATAAAGGACCAACATCCGAGTGCAACGTAGCCGTAGATAAAATCCAAGAATTCGGTCGGTTTTTCCAGATAACTGTATCGTGTACACTTCGTTACTCTTACAATAACTGCAAACATTTGTAGCTTTGCTGTGCATTTAACTGCTATTGTTGTAACCAGCTGTACACAGCGCAAGGCGTTTCGCGATGGAGTTGACATCGCACAGTTGCCCGAAGATGCATCGCTGATCCGTTTGGCGCGCACTTGGCGGCGGGCTATAGGCAAGGCCCGCGCTGACACCGTCGCTCAGACCCTTTATCAGGGAAGATCGATCAGGGATGCAGCGGACACGGCGGCCGCGCTTGGAGTTCCTTGGTATGTTGTGTCTGCAGGCTTGGGGCTGATCCGCCACGACCAACCCGTCCCAGCCTATGAGTGCACCGTGGCGGCGGGAACGGATCTGGATCGCCGGTTGAGAGCGTTGGGATGCCATGTGCCGCAGTGGTGGAACGCGTTGACCGAAACTTCGCCGGCTCCTCTGTCCAGGTTGATCGCCAAGGCGCCGACGCTGTTGGCGCTGCCCAGCGGCTACTTGCGGTTGGTGCACGACGACCTGGCACAGGTCACACCGGCCAGGGCCAGATCCCTGCGGATCTTCACATCCGCTGCTGGTGTTCAGTGCTTGCCGCGCCACCTGCAGGGCTGTGTGATGCCCTATGACGACCGTCTTGAGTCGGTGCGCGGCTATGCAGGCACGCGATCGGACTTTGCTCAGCGCGCCTTACGTCACTTCGTGGAAGTTCTCCAGGCGACGGAGATGCCGCTCGAGGAGTCTCATGAGACTGTGGCAGCGAGCCTCGCCCGCCGTCGGCGGCGACATCGTGCGACGGGTCAGCGCATGACCGATGACGAGATTCTGAAAGTCCTAGAAGCACAGTGGACCCGGCACTCGGGCAGCAGCACAAAACTGCTGCGCTTTCTGCGAGATGAAGCTCGGATCTCCTGCGAACAGAAGCGGTTCAGCCGACTTTGGCAGGGCTTGTCCGCACAACTGCGAGCGTGAAGATGAAGGCCGCCAAGAAGACGTCCACCGGTCGACAAGAGTTGGTTGTGCGCGCACTTCACACCACGCAGGGCGAAGGACTGGACGTCTACGCATTCTTCATCAAGGGCGGTGACATTGTCCGAGTGGCAGACATTTCGCGCATTGAGCGTGATGCGGCTGATGAACTCAAGGGATTTCAACGTCCAGAGATTCGCCAGCACGTCAAAGGCATCGTGGACTACCTAAATCAGGGCGACGTCCTCTTTCCTAACGCCATCATCCTGGCACTTGCGCCAGACGTGAAGTTCGCTGCTTCGCGTGGCAGCAAGCCTGCGGGCGATACCAGGGTGTCTGAGAGTGGCACCTTGACCTTGCCGATCTATGCAGAGGGCCAGCGCGTTGCCTGGATCGTCGATGGTCAGCAGCGATCGATTGCGCTATCCCAGGCGCAACACAAGGATTTGGCGGTACCTGTGATTGGCTTCGTGTCCGACCGGCTCTCAGTGCAGCGCGAGCAGTTCATCTTGGTGAACAAGGCCAAGCCCCTGCCGACGCGCTTGATCAATGAGTTGTTGCCCGAGACCGCGACCTTCGTTCTTCCGCGGGATCTGGTGGCGCGCAAGGTGCCTGCGGAACTGGTGAGCACCCTTAACCAGGATCCGGCATCGCCGTTCTTCCGTCTGGTCAAGCGCGCCTCGGACCGCGGGACGTCCGAGGCAGTGGTCACGGATACTGCGCTGCTATCCCTGATCAAGAGCAGCCTGTCAAATCCGCTGGGGGCCTTGGCACCGTTCAAGTCGGTCGGACGGGAGGGCGGCGGTGATGTCGCCGGGATGTATCGCATCCTGACAACGTACTGGTCGGCGGTGAAGGCCGTGTTTCCCGACGCTTGGGGCAAGGACCCAAAGCAGAGTCGACTGATGCACAGCGCTGGCTTGATGGCCATGGGCTTGCTCATGGATGCGATCTATGCGCGACTACCCCCCAACTCGGAGGTAGCTGCTGTGCAGCGCGAACTCGAGAAGGTTGCGCCGTCTTGCCGTTGGACCAAGGGAACGTGGGAGACGCTAGGGTTGGCTTGGAACGAACTGCAGAACACTCCCCCCCACGTAAAGAAGCTGCAGGACACGTTGGTGCGTGCCTATGCCGCCAGCAAGATCGCCTCGAAGTAGCATGAAGTTCCTGTACTCAGATACTCAGGACTATGTCGACCCTGGGTACGACTTCCTGAACGATCGCTCCAGTCCTGGCCGTGAGCGCTACTGGTCCGACGTCTATGCGCATGAGTTCATGGACCCAGCGCCCTATGACGGGTTGTTGGTGTCCATGAGCGCCGTGCGGCAGGCCACAGGTGTGGCAGCTTCAAAGGTTCGCTACTCCACAAAGGAGGAGCAGCGCTTGCTGCGAGATGGCGCTCGGCAGTTCTTGCGCTATGGTGGGCCGAGGTTCAAGGACGCAATGCTGCTGGGTGACTGCGGCGCCTTTGCCTACGTGGAGCATCCGGTGCCAGCCTACGCTCCCGAGGAGGTAGTGGAGTTCTATACCGAAGCCGGGTTTACCCACGGCATTTCCCCGGACCACATCATCTTTGACTGCGACCTCGCCAACCCTTCGGAGCGTGCGGTGGACGCCGCGATCCGGCAGCGGTTTGCCATCACGCTGGCCAACGCCGAGGTATTCCTAGGACTTGTCAAGCGCGAGGGAATGCCCTTCGAGCCACTCGGACCCGTGCAGGGGTGGTCACCCAAGAGCATGGCCGAGGCGGCACATCGACTCGAGCGGATGGGGTACCGATATTTGGCCATCGGGGGCCTAGTTCCCTTGAAGGTCGACGCCATCAAGGCCGTGTTGACAGCGATCCGAGAACGGATTCGCCCAGAGACTGACATTCATCTGCTTGGCTTTGCGAAAGCCGACAGCATCCAAGAGTTCACGGACTTCGGAATCACAAGTTTCGACTCGACTTCACCGCTGATCCGTGCATTCAAGGACGAGAAGGCGAACTACTACAGTGAAGGCTCAGACGGTCGACTGGAGTACTACACCGCTATCCGCATTCCTCAAGCCACGGAGAACGCACGCCTGATGCAAGGCATCAAGCGCGGTCAGTTCAGCGCAGAAGACCTGTTGCGGCGAGAGCGGCGAGCGTTGCATGAGGTACGGGCATATGACCGTGGGGCATCTTCGGCGGAGGCAACGCTGGATGCCGTGATGGACTATCACCAGTTCCTGCTGCGCGGCGACGGTACAGGCGCCGCGCAGCAGGACAAAGCGCTGCACAAAACCGCTGCTCTTGTGCAGCGAACACTGGAACACAAGCCGTGGAAAGACTGCGACTGCGCGGTGTGCCGTGATATCGGTGTCGAAGTGATCATCTTTCGGTCCAGCAACCGCAATAAGCGCCGGGGAATGCACAACCTCGGCGTCTACCACCGTCACCTAAGCAAAACTATCAAGGAGGCCGCGTGACCACATACCGATTCAAAGCAGTCCGGGCACAGCAGGCGCCAGGCCACGATGTGTTTGTGTTTGCCGCCGCCCCTTCCGATGTGCTGACGTTTGCTGCGATCGAGCGTGTCGCACGGGCCGATGATGGGCAGCTCAAGGGCTTTCAGCGGCATCAGGTTGCCTCTCACATTCGCGACATCCGCGACTACCTGACGCGCGAGGATGCGTTACTGCCCAACGCCGTGATCGTTGCCTTCATTGACGGCGTGACCGTCAGAGACCTTTCCGATGGGCTGGTGCAGGTCCAGATCGACGTACCGAAAAACCAACCCCCGGGATTCGTCGTCGACGGGCAGCAGCGGCTTTCGGCGCTGGCAGGTATCGATAAGCCGGGCTTCCAAGTATTCGTTTCGGCTCTGGTCTGCAAGGACTACAACGAGCTACGCCAGCAGTTCGTCTTGATCAACAACACGCGTCCTCTGCCGAAAACTCTGATCTACGAGTTGCTGCCGAACGTGGAGGGTTTGCCTGAGCGATTCACTCAGCGCAAGTTCTCGGCGCGCATCGTCGACATGCTCAACTTCACGCGCGGGAGTTCGCTGCACGGCGAGGTACGGCAGCACACGAACCCGACAGGGATGATCAGCGACACCGCGATGCAGCGCTTGATCATGAACTCGGCCTCTGACGGTGCAATTCGCAGCCTGATGCACTTCGATGACCGCGAGGAGCGGGCGTTTCAGTTGGTCAACGAGTTCTTTCATGCCGTGGCCAAGGTCTACGGCTCGGCTTGGTATGGCATGGCCCCGCGCTTCTCGCGACTGCGGCACGGCGCCGGAATCGTGGCCATGGGCTTCGTCATGGACCACCTGTACAGCCTTGAAGGGGCAACAGAGCGGGACCAGTTCGAACCGGGCTTGCGACTGCTAGCGCCACACACAGCCTGGACCAGCGGCCAGTGGCCCTTGGAGCCATGGGATACGCGCCCGTGGAATGGTATCCAGAACACGCCGAGCGACATCGATCTGCTGACGCGCTACCTCGTCAGCTCCCTCAAGAAGGCGCTGCGCAAGCCGCGTCGCATCGCCAATGGATGACATCATGGAACGCAAAGCGCTGGTGCTGTTTTCCGGAGGTCAGGACTCGGCCACGTGCCTGGCCTGGGCCCTGGATCGCTACGCCCAGGTCGAGACGGTCGGATTTCACTATGGGCAGCGCCATGCGGTGGAACTGGACTGCCGCAAGGTGGTGCTGGAGCGGTTGAAGGCGGAGTTCCCGGCCTGGGCGCCGCGTTTGGGCGCCGACCACATGCTTGACCTCGCGCTGCTGGGTCAGGTGAGCGACACCGCCCTCACCCAGGATCGCGAGATCCAGTTCGCGGCATCCGGACTGCCTACGACCTTTGTGCCGGGGCGCAATCTGCTGTTCTTCACCTTTGCTGCCGCGGTGGCCTACAGGCGTGGTCTGTCGGTGCTGGTGGGCGGGATGTGCGAGACCGACTACTCCGGCTATCCGGACTGCCGTGACAACACGCTCAAGGCACTGCAGGTGGCGATCAGCCTGGGGCTCGACGCCCCAATGGTGGTCGAGACCCCCTTAATGTGGCTGGACAAGGCCCACACCTGGCGCATGGCGAAGGATCTGGGCGGTGCGGCGCTTGTGGAGTTGATCCGCACGGAAACGCACACGTGCTACCTGGGCGACCACACAACCCTGAACGCCTGGGGCTATGGCTGTGGGCAGTGT
>Ga0116180_1000260_pt1 | contig 51300 bp, 56 predicted proteins | sample AD_UKC073_MetaG_FD_89804 | JGI IMG/M metagenome (GOLD analysis project Ga0116180, IMG submission 89804) | Active sludge microbial communities of municipal wastewater-treating anaerobic digesters from USA - AD_UKC073_MetaG | ecosystem: Engineered > Bioreactor > Anaerobic > Digestate | place: USA... | reverse complement strand
GTGCAACAACATCTATCTTTCCTAGTGATGAAAACACATTGAAGTTTTTAAAAGCTCAGGGTAGAGAGCATCAATGGATGGAGCTTCAAGCTGATGAAGATGCAGAGTATGCAGAAATTATAGAGCTTGATTTATCCGAGATAGAACCAATGATTGCTCAGCCATACAGTCCCGATAATGTTATTTCAGTCAAAGAGCTTCAAGGAATGAAAGTTGATCAAATCTGCATTGGCTCCTGCACAAATTCTTCCTACAAAATAATGAAAACAGTAGCCTCAATACTCAGAGATAAAACCGTCCATGAAGAGGTAACACTTTTTATAAATCCGGGTTCAAAGCAGGTTTATGAGATGCTTGCCAGTGATGGTTCTGTAAAGACTATGATTCAAGCTGGTGCAAGGCTTCTTGAATCAGCTTGTGGACCCTGTATTGGAATGGGAGCTGCACCTGGAAGTGGACAGATTTCTCTTCGTTCATATAATCGTAATTTTAAAGGACGTTCTGGAACAAAGGATGCTCTGGTTTATCTTGCATCTCCTGTTGTCTGTGCTCTTGCATCAGTGCACGGTCAAATTGTTAATCCATTTGAGACTGATATTGATCTTGAAGATATACCAGAGCCTGAAAGTTTTGTGATAAATGATAATATGATAATTCCATCTAGAAAACATAAAGATATAAAAATAATCAAAGGTCCAAATATAAAAGAAGTGCCTGTAAAAGAGCCTCTTGAGGATACTATATTTGCTGAGGTTTTGCTTAAGCTTTCAGATAATATAACAACAGATGATATTCTGCCTGCAGGTACACAGGTTTTGCCATACAGGTCAAATATTCCTATGATTTCTACTTTTATATTCAAAAACATTGATGAAACTTTTTATCATAGAGCAATGCTGGCAAAGCAGAATGGTGGAGGTATAATTGTTGGTGGAGAAAATTATGGACAGGGCTCATCTCGTGAGCATGCTGCTATTGCTCCAATGTATCTTGGAATAAAAGCTGTGATTTCAAAATCCTTTGCAAGAATTCATCGTGCAAATTTGATAAATTTTGGCATTCTTCCGTTAATGTTTTCAAATGCTGAAGACTATGAAAAAATCGAGCAGGGCAATGTACTAAAAATTGAAAATATTATTGAATCTTTGAAGAAAGAACAAAAATATAGAGTTATTAATTTATCGAAGAATCTCTCTTTTGAGGTTTACTCAAACTTAAACTCAAGAGAAAAAGAACTCATTCTGCAGGGAGGACTTCTTCCCTATGTGAGAAAAAAAGTTTTAGACTAATTTTTCTTAGCTGTCCCATTTGGGACAGCTAACTTTTTCTTCTGTTCCATCAGGCACATCAAATCTTTAAAAATTCTCTGTTTTATCAATAACTTTCATATTGGCAAAGTAATTGCACTATCGATTTTCTGATGATGAGACATATGAAATATTCTCTTCGTGTCATTAAGAGGTGCTTTAAATCCTTGTAATGAGAAAATAGAAAATTGGAGGTATGAAATGAAGAAAATATTAGTTTGCTATGATGGATCAGAATGGTCCAAAAAAGCATTATCTGAAGCAATTAACTTATCAAAAAAGTTTGACTCTCACATTACTGTTTTATCCGTTGTTCCACAGGTATGTTTTTTAGAGATAGGAATTGACTGTGCAACTGTTGAATCCATTTTTAAAGCAGAAACTGAGGGAAATCTTAATGTTGCTAAGAAAATTCTTAAAGAAGAGGGGGTGAAAGGAGAAACACTACTTTTAGAAGGAACACCAGCGGATGTCATTGTTGATCATGCCAGGGACAATAACTATGATCTTATTGTGATTGGCTCAAAGGGTAAAGATGCTACTGAAAGAACTCTTTTTGGAAGCGTAACACTGAAAGTAGCATCCAATGCTGCGCAGTCAGTGTTGATTGTGAGATAACTTATAAAAAGGAGGCAATTTATGAAAAATTTTTGGAAATTGGCTATTATCTTAATGTTTACAATAGCTTTTTCAACAAATATTTATGCAGAGCAACAGTCAGTCACATCTGCAGAGACTCAAAAAGAAGGAATTGTTTTACAGGTTGACAGAAAAGAGCTTTCTGGAGGAGGTAAAATTACAATTACCGGTAAAGCTCCTCAGGGAAAAGATGTTTATATTGAAATATGGTCTGAAAAAAATGTAAGAGCAGCAAGGCTTGATACAGACCCTGATCCAAAAACTGGCAAAAGACCTTATATCTTCTACATGACAGATGAGATGCCAGCTTTCTATACTTTGATTGTTCCAGAAAAATACAAAGACATTCTTGATCAGGCTAAAAAGGAAGGTGGTAAGTGGAGTGTATCAAAGGTTATCAAAGACGCTGGTGCTGATGCAGTCTATGGAGAGCCTGCAAAGAGAAAAATTGACAGATACCAGACCACTCTATGGGCAAGTGTAATTGGCTCAAGAGGAACTTTGCTTCCACCCATGGATGAAAAAGACAACAAAAGAAGATCAATGCAACTTCTTAAGGCGAAGTTTAGAAGTGTTGAAACAATATTTTCATCAAAGCTTAAAATTGCACAGGATGGAACATTTACAGCAGAATTAGATTTACCTTCTAATACTGCGCCAGGAAAGTACTTTATTCTGGCAAAAGTTGATAAAGAACTAAAGAGCAGTCTTGTTACAGTAGAAAACAAGATTACTCTTCCCAATGTTTATCTGTCTAACGCAGGTAGAACAGTGAATTTATTTGGACCATTTTTTCTAGCTTTAGTTGTAACAACCTTCGGAGTGCTTATGGGAGCAGGCGGTGGCTTTATTCTTAATCCAATTCTTGTACTCCTCGGACTGCCACATACAGTTGTTGCTGGAACAGTCATGCCAACAGTATTATTTTCTCAGGCCAGTGGAGTTTATAACTACTCCAAAATAAAATTTATAAACTGGAAACTTGGTATCACTCTTGGGTTAGCTATGATACTTGGAGCTTTTATTGGCCCAAAACTTACTGAGCTTATAACACTTGCACAGTTTAAATTTATATTTGGATGGATACTTATAATTCTTGCTGCACTTATGTTTTGGCAGACAACACCAGGGTATCTTGAAAAGCATAAGAAGGAGCAGGCAATTTTGAAAGAGTTTAAGAAAAGAGCTGAAGAAGCAGCTAAGAAAAAAGCTGAAGGAGGTAAATAAATATGAAAATAGAATTCTGGGGACAGGAGTTTAAAGCAAACCTTTGGATAGGAATTCCTGGAGCATTTTTAATTGCAGTTTTATCTTCTATGTTTGGTTTCGGTGGTGGTCCATTTATGGTTCCCCTTATGACAGTATTTATGAGACTCCCAATGTATGTAGTTGTTGGAAGCTCACTTCTTGCTATATTTTTTAACACATTAACTGGCTCACTCAGGCATTATGGTTTTGGAAATTTTGATTTAGTGTTCTTTCTAATAATGTTTCCAGCAGCAATTCTTGGTGGTTTCATAGGACCAAGAATTGCTAAAAGATTAAGCCCTATTGTGGTTAAGCGAGTAGCTGTTGTAGGACTTTTGATTCTTGCTTTGAGTTTACTCGGTGTATTTTAGAAGGAGGTATATAAATGAACCGTTCTTTATATAGTGTATGTGGAATGTGTTCGGTAAGGTGTCCGATTAGAGTTGAAGTTACAGATGAACGAATTAGTTGGATAGAAGGAAATCCTAATGTACCTGGCATAGAGCATAGTCTCTGTGCCAGGGGTTCTTCAGGGATATCTTTGCTTTATGACTTTGAGAGGCTTCAATATCCCATGATAAGAATTGGTCCGAGGGGTTCAGGACAGTTTAAAAGAGCCAGCTGGGAAGAAGCTTTTAAATATGTAGCTGAAGCTATAGGTAATATTCAATCTCAGTATGGAAAAAAATCCATAGCTCTTGTTGATAGAGGGGCAGGATTATTTGGAGAGATTCAAAGGGTTTTTCTTAGATCAATAGGATCACCAAATTACTTCAGTCATGATGATTTCTGTAGAAAAAATGTTGATCTTGCCTATCAAACTCTTCTTGGATATGGCAGACCTGAGGTTGGGTATGATTTTTCAAATACTAAGCATATGGTTTTTTATGGTAGAAACGCGCTTGAATCTCTTGGTGTTAGAGAGGCAAACAACATTATTAAAGCTTTATCCAATGGAGCGAGACTTACTTATTTAGATGTAAGAGTATCAAAAACAGCTACAAAAGCAACAAAATTTTTGCAGATAAGACCTGGAACAGACTATGCATTCAATCTTGCTCTAATACACGTAATTCTCAGAGAAAATCTCTTTGATAGGGAATTTGTAGAAAGATTTATTACAGGACTACCAGAACTTGAAAATTTCATAAAACCTTACACTCCAGATTGGGCAGAAAAGGAGACAGGAATACCATCTTATGAGATAGTAGAGCTAGCTAAACAGCTCAGTGCTGACAAACCTAAGGTGATACTGTATCCAGGATGGTTTGCAGCAAGAACTATGAACTACTTTTATAATGCAAGGTCTATCATAATTCTTAATGCACTTTTAGGAAGCATTGAACAAAAGGGTGGGCTTATTCTTGCTAAGACACCGAAGGAAGTGGGCGCAAAGGGATTAAATAGTCTCCTTGAAAGAGTGCCGGCACCACAGGAAAAGAGAATAGAGGCAGAGGAAGGGAAAGGTTTTCTCTATGATGGAGCAGGTCATATACTTCATCTGTTCAGAGCCATAAAAACAGGACAACCATATCCTATAAAAGGTCTTTTTGTGATGAGATATGATCCTTTTGCAGGTATAACCCATAAGGATATTCAGGAGCTTCTCAATGGTTTAGATCTTCTTGTTGCCATAGATACAAACTACTCAAGTACTGCCTGGTATGCAGATGTGGTACTACCCGAGTCAACCTATCTTGAAAGAGATGATATGATTGGAATGCAGAGAGGTGCAAAGCCAACATTGATAATGCGGAGAAAGGCGATAAATCCACTATATGATACAAAAGGTAAGTGGGAGATATTTACAGGATTGGCCAAGGCTTGTGGTTTTGGAGATTATATGCCCTATGAAAGTATTGAAGATATCTGGAACTATCAACTTGAAGGGACAGGTATTAAAATTGAAGAATTTGAAAAAACAGGTCAGGTAGCTCTTTGTAAAGATCCCTTAATGTACTCAAGAGACGACTTAAGATTTAAAACAAAGTCACAAAAAATTGAAATTCTATCAGAAAAAATGGTTGAGAGGGAAGTACCATACTTCTTGGAGTTTCAGTCACCTCCAAAGCCTGATATTGAAAAAGGTGAGTTTAAATTAGTTTTTGGAAGAATCGCTGTTCATACTCATGTTCAAACTCACAACAATAAATATCTCAATGAGATAATACCTGAGAATGATTTATGGATAAATGACCAAGTAGCTAAGCAGCTTGGCATAAAAGATGGAGACATTATTGAGATTTCATCAGATGACTACTCTGCAAAAATAAGAGCAAAGGTTACACCTTTTATTCATCCAGAGACTGTTTTTATGTACCGAGGTTTTGAAAATGAAGTGCCCTTTAAAACTCGTTCTTTTGGGAAAGGAGTCAATGAGGGAAGATTCCTCAAAGGTGCTTTTGAAAAGATGGCTTATGGAAGTCATACTGGTGTTCTTTTCGAGAATTTTATAAAAGTACGTAAGGCATAGGAGGTTAATAAATGAGTATTTATTATATATATCAGGATCATAACAGATGCATAGGTTGTTATGCTTGCGAGGTTCACTGTAAAACTAAAAATGAACTTCCTGTGGGTCCGAGACTTTGCAGAATTATCGAGACAGAAATAAAGCTAATTGGTGGCTTGCCAAGACAGAGATTTGTATTTATGCCATGTTTTCACTGTGAAGATCCATGGTGTGTAAAGGCATGTCCAACAGGAGCAATGCAAAAACGATCAAAGGACGGGATAGTTTTTGTAGAACATTCCCTTTGTGTTGGTTGTAAATCCTGTATTACAGCCTGTCCATGGGGAGTTCCTCAATGGAATCCTGAAACTGGCAAAATTGTAAAGTGCGACTACTGTAAAGACAGAATTGATAGAGGGCTTGAACCAGCCTGTGTTACAAAATGTACCACAAAGGCATTAAGATTTATCTCTGCCAGTGAAGCTTCCAGACTGAAAAGAGAAAGTTTTGTAAAGGAAACCTATGCCTCTTTATACTGAAAATAAAGATCTTATAGAAGTAGAAGATGGCACTAAGATTATCAAGGGTAGTAATGTAATTATTACTAACCTTGATAAGATTGTTAATTGGGGAAGATCGAATTCTCTCTGGCCTTTAACCTTTGGACTTGCCTGCTGTGCTATAGAAATGATGGCAGCAGGTGCATCTTATCTTGATCTTGACAGATTTGGAATTCTATTTAGAGCTTCACCCCGTCAGGCAGATGTAATAATAATTGCAGGAACAGTTACTTACAAAATGGCTCCAGTTGTAAAAAGAGTTTATGATCAAATGCCAGAACCCAGATATGTAGTTGCAATGGGAAGCTGTGCCTGCACAGGTGGAATTTTTAATACTTACAGCACAGTACAGGGAGCAGATCAGTTTTTACCTGTTGATGTTTATATTCCTGGTTGTCCGCCAAGACCAGAAGCTTTAATGTATGGCTTGATTAAACTAAAGGAAAAAATTATGAAGGAACAGGAAAAATGGGGCAGCTGGAAATAGAAAAACTCAATGAAACTACTTTTGTTTTACAGATGGGACCTCATCATCCTGCAACTCATGGTGTGCTCAAGCTTTATTGTGAGTTTGAAGGTGAAAGGGTTTTACGAATTATTCCAGATGTTGGATATCTTCACAGAGGTGTTGAAAAACTTGCTGAGAGTAAGACTTATCCAGTTGCAATGACTATTACTGACAGACTTGATTATATTTCAAGTATGACAAATAACATCGGATACTGTATTGCTATTGAAAGATTGATGGGCATTGAGCCTACGCGGAGAGCAAAATTTATCAGAACAATGGTAGCAGAATTAACGAGACTCAGCAGTCATCTATTGTGGCTTGCAACCCATGCTCTTGATATTGGAGCAATGACAGTATTCCTTTACGCTTTTAGAGAAAGGGAACAGATACTTACTTTTTTTGAGAAAATATGCGGTGCCAGACTTACTGTGAGCTATCCAAGAATTGGAGGAGTAAGAGTTGATGTGGAACAAGCAGTATTAGATGAAATTTATGGTTTTACTGATACGATGCTTAAAAAAATTGATGATTATGAAGAACTTTTAACAGAAAACAGGATATGGATAGCCAGAACTAAAGGTATTGGAATTATCTCTGCTGAAGAAGCTCTATCTTTAGGGCTTACAGGCCCTGTATTAAGAGGATCCGGTGTTTATTATGATATTCGTAAACTAGAGCCTTATGATGCCTATGGAGAAGTTAATTTTGAAGTGCCTCTTGGAGAAAATGGTGATACTTATGATAGATATCTGTGCAGAATTCAGGAGATGAGGCAGTCTGTTTTCATTATAAAGCAGTGTATTGAAAAAATGCCTGAAGGACAAGTTATTTCTGAACAGTCGCCTCAGATTGATATGCCTTTTCAGGGGAAACGAGAGATTCTTGCAGATGGATCTCTCTGGAATGGATTTGTTTCATTTACAGATAAAAAAAATGAAATAATGCCGAAAGGAGAATTTTACTCAGCCATTGAAGCACCAAAAGGTGAACTTGGCTTTTACATAGTTAGTGATGGTTCCGGAAGACCTTACAGAATGAGAGTTAGAGCACCTTCATTTATTCACATTTCTGCAATTCCAAAGCTTTGCGAAGGACACTTACTTGCAGATGTAATCACAATTATTGGAACCCTTGATATTGTTATGGGAGAAGCAGACAGGTGAGGACTTTAGTAAAGAAATTATTATTTTTAGATCTGTTAAAAGGGTTAATAATAACATTTAAAACTATCTTTACTCATCCTGTGACAATTCGGTATCCAAAAGAAAAAAGAAAACCTGAGCCAGGATTTCGGGGAAGACATGCTTTTGTCCGTAATCCAGATACAGGAAAGGAGCGCTGTGTTGCATGCACAAAATGTGCACAGGTTTGTCCATCCCAGTGTATTTATATAGATTACTCAATAAACAGTGAAACAGGAGCAAGAGTTTTAACCAAATATGAAATAGATGCTTTTAGATGTATTTTTTGTGGATACTGTGAACAGGTATGCCCTGTTAATGCAATAGTTCTTACAGAATTTTATGAATACGCATCTTATAACAGACAGAGTAACTATTTTGATAGGGAAGTGCTTCTTAAAAACTGGGATGAGTTTGTTAAGCAGTACAACAGAAATGAATATTTGAATAAATTCTGGTATCTGCCCGGAGTTGACCGGAACATTTTGCCTGCGGGTAAAAGAAATCCAGAGCCGATATTATGTTATTTAGATAAGCAAAGCCATATAGAATCTCAACATTTAAGTCAATTAAATTCTTTATCAGTACAGGATAACAGTAAAAAGGAGCCCCATTGATGGAACCCGGGAGCTGGATGCCATATAAATATCTGCCTGTGTTGATTGCTCTGATACTTGCAACATTATTTGGTTTAGGTGGACTTATTTTAAATAAAATTTTTGCTCCAAGAAGATTTAATCCTGTTAAATTTATTCCCTATGAATCTGGCAACCTTCCAAGTGGACTACCGAAGGAGAGATTTTTTATTGGATTTTTTTTACTTGCTATTTTGTTTGTTGTCTTTGATGTAGAGGTAATCTTTTTATATCCATGGGCAGTTGCTTTTGATTTTATATCAGATGAAGGATTCTGGGTAATGCTTTTTTTTATTGGACTGATTTTGATTGGCTATATATATGAAATATTAATTGGAGCTCTGACATGGCACAGAAAATAGAGATTAAAAGAGCATTAAAGATCGCAGAGAAAGTTAAGGAACTTTTTTCAGATGAGGTTCTTGAAATAAATCTGTTCAGGGGACAACTATCTCTGGTTGTAAGGAAAATAAGAATAAAAGAAATTTTAAAATTTCTTAAAAATGAATGTAGATTCAATCATCTAAGAGACCTCTGTGGTGTTGATTTTTTTCCTGAAAAGCCTCGTTTTGAGGTTGTATACAACCTCTATAGCATTTATGAAAAGATTCACATCAGGATAAAAACAAGAGTTGATGAGGAAGAATCAGAAATTGACAGTATAACCGAATTATGGGAAACTGCAAACTGGCATGAAAGAGAGTGTTTTGATATGTTCGGGATTAAGTTTAAAGGACATCCTGATTTAAGAAGAATACTTATGCCTGAAGACTGGGAAGGTTATCCTTTAAGAAAGGACTATCCATTGAAGGGACAGCAACTCTGGAGAGGATTTAAGGAAATTCTGGAGACTAAAAATGAATGAAATAATTTTTATTATTATCAAGACAGCCATAGTTTTTGCAGTTGTACTTACTATTGTTGCTCTTACAACCTATGCAGAAAGAAAAATTATTGGTAGGGCTCAGGCAAGGTATGGCCCAATGGAAGTGGGACCTCATGGTTTACTTCAGCCTGTAGCTGACTTCATAAAAATATTTTTTAAAGAGGATATAATTCCTCAAAATGCTGAAAAATTTCTTTTTCAGATCGCACCATTAGTTGTTCTTGTATTTACAATGATAAATCTTACAGTGATTCCATTTAATAACAACTTCATTATTGCAGACTTAAATATTGGAATACTTTTCATTCTTGCTTCTGCCTCGATATCAGTTTATGGAATTATAATTGCAGGATGGTCATCAGGAAGCAAATATTCCTTTCTCGGAGGTTTAAGGTCTGCATCACAGGTATTAAGTTATGAAATTGCGCTTGGGTTAAGCCTGGCAGGAGTGGTTTTGATGGCGGGGTCATTAAAGCTAAGCGATATTGTACAGGCTCAAAATCAAACTGTTTTCGGTATGTATGCAATCCCTCAGATAATCGGATTTATAGTTTTTGTTATCGCAGCTTTTGCAGAAACAAATAGAGCACCATTTGATCTTCCTGAGGCAGAGACAGAGCTTGTTGCCGGGTATCTTACTGAATACAGCGCGTTTAGATATGCTCTGTTCTTTCTTGCTGAATATGTTGCCATGTATATAATGGCATCACTTGTATCCCTTTGTTTTCTAGGTGGATGGACTATCCCGAAATTTATAACTGACCTCTTTCCTGTTCTTCATAAAGTTCCTGGACTCATATGGCTAGCTATAAAAATATTCGGGTTCATCTTTCTTTATATCTGGGTAAGAGCAACTTTTCCAAGATATAGATTCGACCAGCTTTTGAATATTGGCTGGAAAGTTTTGATACCTGCTGGAATAGTTAATTTAATAGTAATTGCAATTGTAAAGAGGATATGGTTATGATTTATTTCATTTTTGCTTATTTTTGTATTTCTACTTTAGGGATAACATCGATGGCTCTTACAAGAAAAAATCCAGTTCACTCTGTTTTGTGGCTTTTGTTACTTTTTTTACATATAGCGGTCATTTATCTATTTTTAAATGCTGAATTTTTAGCAGTGGTTCAGATAATTGTATATGCAGGTGCAATACTTGTTATGTTTCTTTTTACAGTTTTTTTGATTGGAGCAAAGGAACTTGAGTTAAGCAAAAGATATGTTGAGCTATGGGAAGGCAGGGCTTTAGTTGGATTAGGAATGCTAGTAGTTTTTATTGCTGCTTTTTCATCTATAACTCCTTCCTGGAAAGGGAGTTACACTATTGAGTACATTGAGAAAGTTGGTAATACAAAAGCTGTAGGAATATCTCTTTTCAATGAATATGGAATGGCATTTTTTATTGTTGGTTTGATTCTTTTAATTCCTATGATTGCAGTGGCAGTTGTTGCATGGAGGTCAGGGAAATGATACCTATTGAGTGGTATTTGGCTCTGGCAGGATTGATTTTTAGCATGGGTGCAATAAGTGTTCTTGTTAATAGAAATCTTATAATTGTTCTGATTTCTTTAGAAGTTATGCTTGCAGGAGTGAATCTTGCCCTTGTTTCTTTAGCTCATTATATGAATGACATTCGTGGTCAGGTGCTTGCTCTCTTTAGCATCGCTGTTGCTGCAGGCTCTGTAGCGGTTGGACTTTCGCTTCTTATTGCAAACTTTAATTTGCGAAAAACTGTTGATATAGCTCAGTTAAGTGACCTTAAAGAGGAGGCGGAAGATGATTGATTGTCTGCCAATTCTGGCTATATCTGTCTCTATCTTGGGAGCTATATTAATTGTTCTTATTGGAAATAAAAATCCGAATTTAAGAGAATCAGTTTCAATCATAGCAGGAATTTTAAAATTTACCTTTGTTATTATGATGATTCCTCCATTTTTTAAAGGTGAAGAAATCTCAATAAAGATTGTGTCAGTTTTACCGGGAATAGAGCTTGCTTTTAGAGTTGATGGACTGGGGTTACTATTCGCTTTCGGAGCATCATTTTTATGGATTCTGACTACTTTTTATTCAATTGGATATATGAGAGGCCTCAATGAACATGCTCAAACGAGATATTTTGCCTGTTTTGCTCTGTCACTGAGTTCGGCGATTGGAATTGCCTTTGCAGCGAATCTGTTTACCATGTTTATTTTCTATGAAGCTTTAACAATTGTTACCTATCCTCTTGTTTCCCATCATGAAGATAAAGAAGGACTTGAAGGTGGTAGACAGTACATTGTTTATCTTCTCGGAACAGCGAAGATTTTTCTTCTGGCAGCAATAGTTTTGACTTATATACTTACTGGAACTCTTGATTTCAGAAAAGGTGGCATTTTTTCTTCAGAAATTGTTCAAAACAATAAGCTACTTCTTCAGATAATGCTTGTTCTTTATCTTTACGGATTTAATAAATCTGCAATTATGCCACTTCATAGCTGGCTTCCTGCTGCTATGGTTGCACCAACTCCAGTAAGTGCTTTGCTTCACGCAGTAGCAGTGGTTAAAGCAGGAGTGTTCACGGTTTCACGAGTACTTCTTTATGTTTACGGTGCAAATACAGTAAAAGCAATTGAAATGCAGGATTTAATCTTTTTTCTTACCTCTTTTACGATAATTATTGGTTCTTTGATTGCCCTGACAAGGGATGATTTCAAAGCAAGGCTTGCTTTTTCAACTGTTGCAAATCTTTCATACATAATAATTGGAGTGGCAATGTTTTCTCCGCTGGGAATTCTTGGTGGACTTATTCATATTAGCATGCATGCTTTTTCAAAGATAACCATGTTTTTTGTTGCGGGCTCTGTTTATGTATCAACTCATGTTAAAAAAATAAGCGAACTTGATGGAGTAGGTAAAGTAATGCCAATCACTATGTTTTCCTTTTTCCTGGCTACATTAAGTATGATCGGAATTCCGATTTTCGCAGGATTTGTAACTAAGTTTAATCTTGCAATGGGTGCTCTTGAGATTGGAAGACCTGAGCTTGTTGGTGTTTTTATAGTAAGTTCTTTTTTAAATGCAGCTTATTTTTTGCCAATTGTTTATCGGTCTTTCTTTAGAAAACCTGAAAATCCTCTCAGATGGCATGGAGTTCAAGAAAATTATTTCTGTGCTATACCTCTTCTTATAACTGCATTATTTACAGTTGTCTGGGGCCTTTATCCTGACTTTTTAATGAATATACTAAGGACGGTGATAAGATAATGGCTAAAAAAGTGATTTATTTAGTCTGTATTATGATAGTAATTGCTGAAATTTTATTTTTAAAGATTCTTCATTACGGGCATGCCTACTTTTCATTTGAGGAAATGCCTGCATTCGGAGCAATAATTGGATTTCTTGGCAGTTTATTCATCGTAGTTGTAGCGAAAACTCTGAGTAGAGTTATAACCAGAAAAGAGGATTATTATGATTGATTTCATTCATCCTGGTCTTGTCCTTATTCTTGGTTCTCTGCTATTGCCAGTACTTCCAAAAAATATGAGATCTTTCTATTCAGTTTTACTTGCTATGTCAGGATTTATCCTGTGTTTAATGACAAATCCCGGAGTATACGGATCATTAAATCTTTTTGGTTATACAATTTCACCGATAATTAGAGTTGATAAATTAAGTTTGCTTTTCGCTTATATATTCAGTTTTATTGGTTTAATTGGAATAATCTACTGTTATCATATTGATGACTGGGTACAACAGCTTGCTGGATTAATGTATGCAGGAGCTTCAATTGGAGTAAGTTTTGCAGCTGATATACTGAGCTTTTATCTGTTCTGGGAGATGTTATCTTTTCTAGCTGTGCTTTTAATCTGGAGTCAACGGACAAAGGAAGCAACTTCAGCTGGATTCAGATATATAATGGTTCATATAACTGGAGGCTTATTCCTTTTTGCCGGTGTGATGATTTACATCTATCAAACAGGTAGCTTTGATTTCTTTTCTTTTATGAATCATTCTGGAGAACTTTTCTGGTGGTTTATTTTAATAGGATTTATGCTAAGTGCGGCTGTTCCACCAATCCATGCATGGTTACCGGATGCTTATCCATCTGCAACAATTTATGGAAGTGTTTTTCTCAATCCATTTACCACCAAAGCTGCTGTATATGCTTTAATAAGAGGATTTCCAGGTGCGGAAATCTTGATTTATTTTGGTTCTGTGATGGCAGTTTATGGTGTTATCTATGCATTGCTTGAAAATAATTTAAGAAGGCTTCTTTCGTATCACATTGTCAGTCAGGTTGGATACATGGTGGCAGGAGTTGGTCTTGGAGTCGTGACACTCGGACTTAATGGCTCAGCTTCCCATGCCTTCAACCATATTCTCTACAAATGTCTTCTCTTTATGTCAGCAGGTTCAGTAATTTATGCTACAGGAAAAGAAAAAATGACAGAGCTTGGAGATTTTGCTCGATATGCTCCAGTAACTGCAATCAGCTTTTTTGTGGGTGCTTTTTCAATAGCGGGTTTTCCTTTGACCAATGGTTTTATAGGCAAATCTCCGATTATTTCTGCTGCTGGAGATATTCACAATGCTTTTGCGTATATACTGCTCAATATTGCCACCTGCGGAACAGTAATAAGCATAATATGCAAGATGGGATATTATACTTTTTTTTCTGATAAAAAAACTGATTATACTGTAAAGCAACTTCCTGCAAATATGAAGATTGCAATGCTGATAACATCAGCATTGTGCATAATTATTGGCATACTTCCACAGAAGTTTTATACATATCTACCTTATCCAATGCGTTATGAACCATATTCAATTCAGCATATACTTGATACAATTGCAATATTCAGTTTTACAGGTTTGACTTTTATAATATTTCTTAAAAAGCTTAAGCCCAAACCATCAATTAATCTTGATACTGATTGGTTTTATCGCATCGGTGCAAAGGGTTTTATGAAAACTCTTGATGTAACAGTAGTTCCTGTTGAATATAGATTTATAAATAAACTCTGGAGAAGGCTTATGGATAGAGTTATTATTCCTGCTGGAAATCAGATAAAAACTGCTGAAACTGCCAAGGTTTCTAGGATCCCATTATTTTTAAGTAACTTAGCAAAAACATTCAGTAATGAAATTTCAATTTTTCAGTCAGGAAAGATTCAGGATTATGCGTTTTATATGCTCTGTGGCCTGGCATTGTTAGTTTTATTAATGTTTTTTATAATTAAATAAATTTATTTTAATTGGAGGGATAAAAGATGAATATAAAAAGACTGCTGCAAGTTATTAACCTGGTGATTTTAGTTGTTCTTTTAGGGCTTTTTGCGCTGTCATATTTTAATGAAAAAGGTTTTCAGGATAAAATCGAAAAACTTACGAAGCAACACCTAATGTTACTTATATCTTTGAATGATATGTATGCGCAGGGGCTACAAACAGAACAGGCAACCAGAAATATTATCATTAATCCAAAAGATGACCAGGCAAAGAAAAACTATCAAAAAGCGCATCAAGATTTTATGAAATCAAATGATGAGGCAATCAGACTTTCTTCTGGTGAGATGAAAGAACAGTTAAAAAAGGTTGCACAATTGTGGCAGCAGGGTCATGCAAAAAAAATGGAAATTCAGCAACTTGCAGAACAAGGGAAAAAAGAGGATGCGGTTCAGAAAATTATAGAGGAAACAAAACTGTGGAGAGAAATTAAGGATGTTATTTTAAAAGCACTTGAATCTCATAAAAAAGAATTTGAAAAAACAAATGAAGATGTTTCTGCAGTTAGAAAAAGGAATTCAATAATTTATTCAGCCTTAATTTTCATCTCATTGGCAGGGTTGAGTGCGTTGCTTTATTACTCTTATAAATCTTACGAAAAAAGTATGTCATCTGCTTTATCCTGTTTTACAAAACTGGAACAAGGTGATTTGAGAGAAGAAACATCAGAAAGCTGTGATTTAATCGGTGAAATATATAAAAGAATTATTGGAAGTTTGAAAGGAATCATTTTAAATATCAGAAATGTTGTTAAGAATACTAATAATATGGTGGTATCACTTTCAAATGAAACAGATAATTTAGAAAAGAGTTCAAAAGAACAGCTATCAAGAATTGACCATATGGCATCTGCCGCAACAGAGATATCACAAACCATTATTGATGTTGCAAAAAATGCAGCCAACGCATCTGATTCTGCTAAACAGGCAAATGAAACAGCTCAAAAAGGAAAGACTGCTGTCAAAAAAGCTGTTGATGCAATGCTTGATATAGCTAATTCAATTAAGTCTGCTGCTATCACAATTGAAGAACTTGGACAGGGTTCACAGGAAATTGGAGAAATAGTTCTGACAATTAAAGACATTGCAGATCAAACAAATCTCCTTGCTTTAAATGCAGCAATAGAAGCAGCCAGAGCAGGAGAACAGGGAAGGGGTTTTGCTGTGGTGGCTGATGAAGTGAGAAAACTTGCAGAGCGTACGGCAAAAGCAACAGGAGAAATTGCTGAAAAAATAAAAAATATTCAGGATAAATCTGAAGCCTCAGTGGGTGCTATGAATAAAAGCAGTTCTCAGGCTGAAGGAGGAGTTTCTCTTGCTCAGGATGCTATGCGAGCACTTGATGAGATTGTATCTGCTACAGAAAAAGCTATGGATATGATTCAGAGAATTGCTGTTGCTACTGAGGAACTTTCTGCAACTTCTGAAGAGATAGCACAGAATATGGAAACAATAAAAGACAGTATTGAAAACACGGTTAAAATGATAGAAGAAGTAAGAACTATAGCAAAGAAACTCAATGAAGAAACTAAAAACCTTGATACAAGTGTTGAATGGTTCAAAGTTTAGTGGAGGCTAAAGGATGATTGAAATTTCAACTCTTCTTGTTTTAGTTCCGATTTTTGGAGCTATACTGATATGGAGTTTAAAGAAAGATAAGTTGAGCATTTTTATTGCTATTGCATCTGTTGTCCTGGTTTTAGTTATAGCTTTTGTTGACTATATTAATCTTGATCCCTTAGTTAAAGGTTTCCAATTTCAAGCTTCTTATAAATGGATACCTTCATGGAATGTTAATATTTCATTTGGACTTGACCATCTAAATTCGCCATTTGTGCTTCTTACAGCATTTATAACATTAATATCCATTTTACTGTCTGTTAAAACTGTAAAAAAAAATGTTTCATCTTATATGGCTATGTTCTTACTGTTTGAAGCAACTGTGCTTGGTTTCTTTTTATCAACAAATTTTCTTGTGTTTTTCTTTTTTTACGAAGCCATGCTAATTCCTGCAGTTTTACTCATTCATAGATGGGGTGGAAAGAATTCTTATTCAGCGTCTATGAAATTTCTGATTTATACCTTTGGTTTTAGTATATTTCTTTTCATTTCAATAATAGCTGTTTATGTGTATGCAGGAGGCTTTGATTTTGATAAGCTTTACTCTTTGAAACTAAGTTATCAGGCTAAATATCTCCTGTTTTTGGGCTTTTTTTTAGCTTTTGCAGTAAAGATTCCAGTCGTGCCACTTCATGGCTGGCTAAGGGATGCCTACTATGAATCTCCTATGCCAGTAACAATATTTTTATCGGCTGTGCTTGGGAAAATGGGCATTTATGGTCTTTTAAGAGTTACTCCTGCTTTTTCAGATATTTTAATCTCTGCAGGGCCTTGGATTTTGTTCTTATGTATTTTGTCATTTGTTTATGCTTCATTTCTTGCACTATCAGAAAGAGATATCAAAGCGATGTTTGCTTATATGAGTTTAAGTCATGTTGGAATTATTACTGCTGGTGCTTTTACAGGTAATATATATGGTTTTCAGGGCTCAATTTTACAGAGTATTAATCATGGCATCCTTGCTGCTGCTTTATTTTATATCGCTGATTTACTCAATAGACATACAGCATCTTTTGATGGAGAAAAATTTGGTGCATTATCAAAAAGAACTCCTGCTATGGTATTTTTTACCTTTGCCTGTATCCTTGCTATGGGAGGATTTCCAGGCCTTAACTACTTCAATGGCGAATTGATGCTTTTAAGTGGTATTTTTGCAAATAACACTATTATGGGATTTTTTGCAATTTTTGGTGTTGCATTAGGTGTTGTCTATCTTGCATGGTTTTTTTACAGAGTGTTTTTAAGAAAACCAGGAGGAAGCATGAGCGAGGAAGTGAAAGATTTAAAAGGGATAGATTTTTTAATTTTTATTGTGTTTTTCTTTATTTTCATTTATCTTGGATTAAATCCAAAGTTTATTATAGAAGCCCTGGAACCTTTAGTCAGTGTGGCAGGAGGTAAGGGATGAACCAGTATGTGGTTATAATGCCAGAATTAGTTACTCTTTTGTTAGGACTGTTTAGTTTTATTTGCGGTGTACTTAAAAGGCAAAGCAGAGTCGGGTACTTTCTTGGAATTTTAAGTTTTGTAACAGGTGCATTTATTTTGTTCTTTTTATTTTCTCAAACCAGATCATTTTTTGAATTGATTAGCATTGATCCAATTAGCAGTCTTTTCAGGATGCTTATTTTTATAGTGGGAATTGTGGTTCTTGTATTGTCCTACAATGACAATATTATAAAGACCGGCAGACAGGCAGAGTATGTTTTTCTTGTTATTTTAGCAGTTTTTGGTATGAATATGATGATAATATCGAATGATTTACTCGTTTTATATCTTGCTCTTGAGACATTTTCCTTGAGCAGTTATGTTCTTGCAGGTTTTTATCGAGATGATAAAAAAAGTGTGGAAGCTGCAATGAAGTATTTCATGCTGGGAACTATTTCATCGATATTTTTACTTGCCTCAATAGCTTTCTTTTATGCTATTAGTGGAACCACATCGATTGATGCTTTTAAAACACTTGATGGAAATGATGTAAAATGGATTTTAAGTGTATTATTTTTGCTTTCAGCATTTGCTTTTAAACTAGCTCTTGTTCCTTTTCATGCATGGGCACCTGATGTTTATCAGGGATCTCCAACACCTATTACAGCATTTTTTTCTACAGCACCAAAGTTAGCTGTATTTGCAGCATTGTTAAGAATGTTTTTAAAAGGCATAGAACAGCTTGATGTTACAGGATTTGTAGTAATTGTTTCTGCTATGTCAATTATGCTGGGGAATTTTCTTGCCATGCGGCAGACAGATTTAAAAAGAATGTTTGCTTATTCTTCCATAGCTCATGCTGGCTATATTTTCATGGCATTTGTATTGATTGATCAATCACTTTTAAACTCTGTTATTCCATATTTAGTTGTTTATCTTTTTATGAACATCGGAGCTTTTGCTGTCATTATGAGTGTTAAAGGAGGAGAAAGTATTGTAAGTTATTATGGAATTGGCAGAAAAAGTCCTTTAATTGCATTCAGTATGACAGTAATTTTATTGTCCCTGACAGGTATTCCACCTACTGGCGGTTTCATAGTGAAATTCAATATATTTAAAAATGTTTTTGCCGCAGGATATGGAGGATTAGTGTTTCTCGGGCTTCTGATGAGTATTTTATCAGCCTTTTACTATCTGAGAATAGTTTTTTATATGTATAAAGACGGTTTATCTGAGATTCAAGAATACAGTTCTGCAAATCATTATATTGGATTTATTTCAGCAGCTTTTCTTTTAATAGCCGGTATTTTCCCTGAAATATTGATCCCCCTCTGACCATCTCTCATACCCCCATCCTCCTTTGGGCTCGGAAGGGTTATCCTTTCGAGCCCATTATTTCCATCACTTTTAAAATCTAACTGCTAAACTCAGTAAAGGATTGATGTAATTCTTCAATTATTTAAGTTCATAGGAATAACAGAAAAGGGAATAAAAAAACGATTAATATCAAAATATAAACCATAAAATTATTATCAGTGTCATAGGGTAGCATGGTATGAGAGATTTAAAAGCAAACCCCTTTTGCCTTCTGATAACCATTTCTCCTTCATATCCTCTTTGTCTCATAGCAATAAAACTTTGTTCAGCATGTCTTAAGGCATTTGAAATTAAAGACGCAGACAGGATTGAGACACTTTTAATCATTTTCCAAAATCCTGTATATCCAAGTCTCTGTTTTTGAGCATTGTAAATTCTTTCTGCCTCATCTTGTAGAATAAAAATGAATCTTGCTGTAAGAAAAAGTATTTCAATAAAAGTTGAAGGTATTTTCAGAAATTTTAAGCCATGTAAAATTTCATAAAATGAAGTAAAGTAAAAAAATAGTGAAACAACTGATACAGAAGCCATAATCTTTAAAAATATCTGAATACCGAGAAAGAAACCATCAATATAAAAATGAAATGGAAGCCCTGATTTGATTGCAACAACAACACATCCAATAAAAACAGGTTCAGTAACTCTCTTTATAAAGCTTTTAAAACTTATATCAAGCAGTAAAATAGTAAATCCACATAAAAAAATTATTAAACTGTTGAAAATAAAGCCCCTGTGGCTTAAAATCAGAGAAAGGATTACAATAAGAACCAATACATTAACTCTTCCATCACTTTCAAAATTATGTTTCATATTTAAGATTTTTTTGCGAATGAATCTTTAAGTTGTCTCCAGTAATATCCAGCAATAAAACCTCCAATTGCTGAAAAAAGAGCAAAACAAAAAAGTTCAATATCTCCTTCAAGTGGAATCAGAGGTTCCTTTACCTGTCTTCCTTTTTCAGATGCAAATTTTTCAATTACAGTCTCATCAACTCCATGCCACTTATTTTCAGCAAAGGCTGTTGAAAGTAATAAGATTATAGTGATAAAAATTATTAGAAGTTTCATATTTTTATCTCCTTTGCTACTGTTTTGTCAAGAATGTTCGTTTTCTTCATGAAGATAACAACAGATGCAGAAGTTATAAATCCTTCAATAATTCCAATTGGAAGCTGTGTGGGAATAAATGCAATCAATATTTTAAAAAATGTTTCAATAAAATCACTTTTTCCTGATAGAGAAAAAGCAAGCTGAAAAGAGGTCGTAGCATAGGTAACCCAGTCAGACATGATCCCAGCAATAAAGCCAGCTATTGAAATTTTAAATCCTAATTTTTTAAAAACCTTGAAACTGAAATATCCTGCAAATGAACCCATAATACCCATACTTACTATATTTGCTCCCAGTGTTGAAATTCCTCCATGTGCAAGAAATAGTGCTTGAAGTAAGAGCGCACATGCTGCCAGAACCGTACTTATAAAAGGACCAGCAAGAATTGCTGTTATGCCAGTTCCTGCTGGATGTGAGCAGGTTCCAGCAATTGGTACTGGAATTGGAATGCATGAAATAACAAAAACAGCTGCTGCAAGAAATGCAAGAAGAGCTTTATATCCGGGATTAACCTTGCTTCTGTCTTTAATTTTTTTAATTCCGTAACCAATAAAGGGTAAAGATAAGGCAAACCATGCCACGCATTCTTCAATTTTAAGAATTCCATCTGCAATATGCATCTTAAACCTCCTTTTTAATTTTTAAAAGAGAATTTACCACAGCTACAGTGGCTGCTGAACCTCCTTTTCTTGAAAGATTTGTTATGTATGGAAAGTCCTGTATGCTCAGTAGCATCTTTGCCTCAAGAGCTTTAACAAAACCAACCGGCATTCCAATTAGAAGTTTATCTTTTATTTTCTTTTCATTAAAAATCTCAATTGCTTTTATCAATGCTGTAGGAGAGTTCCCAACTGCAACAATTCCGATATTTTTCTCCTTATTCAAAGCCATTTGAATTGCTTTTTCGGTTTTCGTTGTTTCATACTCATTGATTCTGTCAAGGTAGCATACAATTTTTGATTTACCAATATATTTTTTTGATATTCCAGCTCTGACCATCTCCACATCAACCAGAATATCTTTTCCTGCTTTGAGCGCTTTAATGGCTGTGGGAACTGCTTCAGGATGAAATCTCATACTTTCTTTAAACTCAAAATCAGCAGTGGCATGTATGACTCTTTTGATTATATGTTTCAGGCTTGGAGGAATATTTTTAAGGTTTAACTCATTGTCAATTATTTCCATACTCTTTTCTTCAATTTCCTCTGCTTTAAGTGGTTTGAGTTCGTCAATTCTCTCTTTAACAATATCAATTAGCTTTTCATGAAGCCCGAGAGGTTTTGTATAAAGTATCTGCAAATCAGGATATTTTTTTCTGAAGTTTTCAATAATCATGGGAATGTCTGAACCAACATGTGATCCTGAAGACAAAAAAAGTGGATGAATTACAATTGTTTTTGCTTTTTCATTAATACAGTCCTGAATAGCCTGCTCAACTGAAGGATTTTCAAACTGAAGATACGCATATTTTATATCTTCAGATTGTTTTTTAAGGGTAATTGCGATCGCTCTTGCAAAACTTTCAAGATTATTAGCGTCTTTTCGGGGACTTCCATGTGCCACTATAATTATTTTTTCCAATTCTCACCTCCTGATAGTGTTAAAACTATGAGTTAATATTTGAGATAAAATGGACATAAGTTGCAAGACAGTTTCGAAATCTGTATCCTTCCTGCCATGTTCTTGCTTGATTGTCTTTAACAGTATAAAGCCTGTCTTTCCACTTATCATTTAGTATTTTTGAGTAGTGAAACTCATGTCCTCTGAAACGCATTCCCTTCAATCCAATAATTGCATTTTCATTCAGAAGTACTTCTCTATAACCAAGACACATTTTGTTCATATTGATTTCAAATGGGAAAATATCAATCATTTCATATTGTTTTGTATTAATTATTAAAGTTTTACATAAATAAATTAATCCACCGCATTCAGCATAAAGCTTTTTATTTTCATTGATCCATTTTTTTATCTCATTTTTCATTGATTGATTCTCTGACAATTCAGTTGCATAAAGTTCAGGATAGCCTCCTCCTATCCATATAAGGTCAGTATGATCTGGAATTTTACTATCTTTCAGAGGGCTGAAAAATGAGATTTTACAGCCAGCTTCTTTTAATGAATCTATAATGTGTGTATAGTAAAAGCAGAAAGCTTTATCATATGCAATTGCAATTGAAGAACAATCTTTAAAAATGTTAATTGGATTAGATTGTTTATATTCAAGCTTATATTCAGAGCGGAGTTTGAGTATTCTCTCCATATCAAAGTTTTTTTCTATCTCATATGCAAGGGTATCAAATATCTCATCTGTTATTGGATTTTCTTCAGCTGTAAAAAGACCAAGATGTCTTGATGGAATGTGAAAATCTTGTTTCATCAGATAACCAATTACTTCAGCTTTGCCCTTCAGGGCTCTAAGCATTCGTAATAAATGATTTTCCGATGATACACGATTAAGTACGATATATATGCTTAACCCATCTTTCTCGGTCAGCGCCTTATAACCTTGAATCAAAGCTTCGATTGATTCAGCCATTCCGTAAGTATCAACAACAAGAATAATTGGAAGTTTTAATTTTTTTGATAGATTGAAAGTTGAGAAATCTCCATCAAAAAGTCCCATAACTCCCTCTATAACATTAAAATCAGCAACAGTTGCATACTTTAAAAACCAGTAATCAATATTCATACTCCACATATCAAGATTAATAGATGCCTTTCCACATGCCATTCTGTGCAGCCCTGAATCTATAAAGTCAGGACCTGCCTTGAAAGGTTGAACATTAATTTTTCTGTTTTTAAGAGCTCTCAATACTCCGAGAGCAACAGTTGTTTTTCCACATCCACTGCAGGTGCCAGCAACTACAAAGCCTTTAACCATTTTTTTAACTCCCTGAAAAATATTTCGTTCTGTTTTCTCGTTTTAATGGAAACTCTTATGAAATTTTCATCAACTCCATAAAAGTTTGAGCAATCTCTGATAAGAATTCCTTTATTTAAAATTTCTTCTGGAAATCCTTTTTTAGGAAGTTTAATAAAATAAAAATTCGCAGCTGATGGGAAATAGTTTAATGTCAACTTTTTTAAGGAATTTTCAAAAAATTGTTTCTCTTTTATAAAAAATTCATAACTCATATTTTTAAAATTTTCATCTTTGATAATTTCTTCTGCTGCACATTGAGCAATACTGTTTATACTCCATGGTTGTATGAATTTTTTTAGCTGTTCAATGATTTCATTACAAGCTGCAGCATAACCAAATCTCAATCCTGCAAGTCCATAAAATTTTGTAAGAGAGCGAAGTACCAGAAGATTTTTAATTTTTCCCACTTCGTGAATAACGGTTTCCTCAGGAGTAAAATCAATAAAAGCTTCATCTATAAGGAAAATTGTATCTTTTACGGTATCAGCAAGATTTAAAATGTTTTCTTTTTTTATTAGCCAGCCAGTTGGATTATTTGGATTACAGATAAATACAAGACTGTATTTTGTATTTTTTAACTTTTTCTCAGCTATTTTTATAACTTCATCCCTGTCGAGGCTAAAAATCCTGTCAATATTAGGAACATTATTAATTCTGCAGGCTCTTTCATACTCTAAAAATGTAGGTTCTAAAATCAATACATTCTGAGGATTTAAAGCTTTCACTGCAATATATATAAGCTCAATTGAGCCATTTCCACAGATAATGCTTTCAGATGGAATTCCATAAATGTCACATAGAATTTTCTTGAATGCTCTTGCTTCTGTATCAGGGTATCTATTTAGAAAATTAAAATTTTTAATAAGTTTTTTCTTTATTTTAAAAGGTAAGGGCAGGGGATTAACAGAAGAACTCATGTCTATGATGTCCTCAGAATTTTTGCCTATCAGCTCAGCAGCTGTATAAATATCTCCACCATGAATCATAGCAAGCTCCTGATTATCAGCGCTATAAAAAGGAATAGAAAACTGCTTAAAATAATAATATTAATGGTTGTTTCTATAACATTGAAATTTATATCAATGCGGGATTCAACAATATCTGAGTTTTCTCCAATATAAGGCTTTTCAACAAGAACACCTCCATAGTAATTAGGACCACCAAGCTTTATTTTTAATGCACCAGCCATTGCTGCTTCAGGAATTCCACTATTTGGACTTGGATGTTTTTTCCCATCGCGTAGCATAATCCTGAATGAATTTTTAGCTGTTGAAAAGCCTAGTAAAAAAAGAGAGCTTAAAACAATCATCAAACCTGATATTCTTGCAGGAATATAGTTAAAAATGTCATCCATTTTTGCAGAAAACCATCCAAATTTTATATATTTATTGTTTTTATAGCCAACCATTGAATCAAGAGTGTTAACTGTTTTATAAAGAACAAGGAATGGAAATCCTCCCACAATAAAGTAAAATAGCGGTGCAATAACCGCATCAGATAGATTTTCAGCAAGACTTTCTATTACTGCTGTTTTTATTTTCCACGCAGTCAGTGTTTCAGCATCTCTGCCAACAAGTGCACAGAGAGATTGTCTCGCTGATTTTAAATTACCAGTTATCAGGAGATTATTTATTCTACGAGCTTCGTTAATAAGTCCTCTTAATGCTATGAAGAGACTGCCTGTGAAAATAAGCAACAAATAAGCTATAACAGAGAACAAATCAGAAATCCCTGTAAGTTTATCTAATAAATGAATGAAAATTGAAGCACTTAAAAATACAATGCCTGTTACTGTCAAAAAAAGTAAAACACCGGATAATTTCTCATTAGATAGTTTTTTCCTGAAAAATTTTTCTATTCTGTCAATAAGATTGCCAATCCATATTACAGGATGAAATCTTTTAGGATCACCAAATATAATGTCTATAAGGAATGCACTGGATATTATCCAGCTTTCAACATATAAAAATTTCATATTCCAATAAGTCTCCATATTCTTTCCATCGATAAAGAGCTTGCGATATTATCAGCAAGTTTTTCTATAAAATCTTCTTTTATCTTTTGCCATGAAGATATAAATTCAACAGGTTTTAATCCTTTTTTAACTCTGTGTTTGTTTATAATCAGTCTTCTAAATGAGTCATTTTCAAAAATTCCATGAATATATGTGCCCCATATATTTTCCCTGGTTGCGCCATCAAAAATTGATTCTCCTGTGGCAAGCCTTTTAATGTGGAAAAGGTTAATTTCTCCGGATGTTTCTCCCATATGAATCTCATATCCCTTGATTGTTATTGAAGGTTTAGAGTTCACATATCCTTCAACCTGCGTTGTGATTTTGTAAGGATGAAATATCGTTTCCACTGGTAGTAACCCGATACCATCTATTTCTTTTAAAGAACTTTCAACTCCATGAGGGTCAATTAGTTTTTTGCCAAGCATTTGAAATCCACCACATATCCCGATTATTTCAGTCCTGTTTTTAGAGAGTTTTCTTAAAAGTTCATCAACTCCGAGTTCTTTAATCAATTTTAAATCCTCTATAGTTTTTTTAGAACCAGGAATGATGATTATATCAGCATTTAGTAAATCTTCTTTCCTTAGTGAATAAATCAGCTCAACATCTGGTTCAATCTTAAGGGGATCAAAATCACTGAAATTGGAAACATATCTCAATCTGAGAACAACAATTTTTATAGTACCTGTAAGCAAAGATATCTGGTTGTTAATTGAGCTTGTTAGTGAAAATCCATCTTCAGCAGATATTCCAGCATTTTTCAAATATGGTATTATACCAATGCATGGTTTATTTATAAGATTTTCAATCTCTTTAATTCCTGGAACAAGAATATCAAAATCTCCTCTGAATTTGTTAATTATAAAGCCTTTGATGAGGGTTTCATGGAACTTCAGCAGTTTTACAGTTCCATATATTGATGCGAATACTCCGCCTCTGTCTATATCTCCTACAATGATAACCGGAGCATTCAAATATTCTGCCACAGCCATATTTACAATATCATGTTCTATTAGATTTATCTCAGCAGGGCTACCTGCACCTTCTATAATCAAAAGCTCATGTTTGGTTTTTAAATAATCCAGAGAATAGGTAACAGCTTTCCATAGTTTTTCTCTTTCAGAGTAATACTCCTTTGGCTTCATTGTTTTGTAAACTTTACCATGAACAATCACCTGTGAACCCTGTTCACCAGATGCTTTAAGAAGCACAGGATTCATATAAATATCAGGTTCAACTTTTGCTGCGAATGCCTGAATTGCCTGAGCAAGTCCAATTTCTCCTCCATCTTTAGTAATAAAACTTTGCAAACTCATATTTTGAGCCTTAAATGGAGCTACATTTATTCCATTTCTTCTCATAATTCTGCATAATGCAGTAACAATCAGGCTTTTCCCTGCATTTGAAGATGTTCCCTGTATCATCAAGGCTTTGGGCAATTTATCCTCCATGATAACAAGATTTTAGAACTGTAAATATAAACAGTAAAATAATCTCTGAAACCTCAACTGTTGCGCCAAGATTATCACCTGTTAAGCCATTAAATTTTTTTTCAAAAAATCTTTTAAATTCTATTGACAGGATATAAAGAAAAATTATTAAAAATGGTAAAAAAATGAAATTATTTTTGATAGCAAAGTATACCGTCAGAAAAACGGGTAACATAGTAGATAAAATTAACTCTTTGACTGTTATTTTCCCTACAAATAATGCTCCAAGTCCTGTCTGTCTTGCAGGTTTTCCATGATACATCAGTGGAATTAATATCCATCTTGAAAGACAGAATGTGAGAATAAGAGGCATCAAGACCTTCTGATTCTCTAACAGCTCCTTTATAAGTGCAAACTTAATAAGGATGTCCAGAACAACAACTGTTACTCCTCCAACTCCAACAGTACTGTCTTTCATTATTTGAAGTTTTTGCTCAATATCTTTTTCTCGATCTCCTGTTTCTTTAAAAAAAAGCGCATCAGCTGTATCTGAGAGTCCATCAATGTGAAATATTCCTCTGATTAAGAAGAGAAATAACAGACAAAGAATTGAAATAAGGGTAGGGGAGAAAACAGGCATTAAAACAAAAGCTAAAACGACACATAACGCTCCCTCCATTGCTCCAATTAATGGAAAAAAAATAACTGATTTATGAATCTCGTGGATATCAATTCCCCTGACTCTAAAAGGTAAAAGTGTTAAAAAAGACAATGCGGATAAAAACATTCTTGACATGAGCTTTATTCTTAATCTGCTTTAGCCTGACTGACTTCTGCTTCTTCAAATGTTGCCATTTCACGATAAATTTTCACACCAGCCTCTATGATTGTCATTGCAAGTGCTGCGCCTGTGCCTTCTCCAAGTCTTAAATTAAGATCAAACAATGGTTTTAAATCCATAAACTCAAGAATCCTTTTGTGCCCAACTTCAATAGAATTATGTGATGCAAAGATATAATGTTTAACCAGAGGATTCAAGCAATATGCAATCAATGCACCTGCTGATGATATGAATCCATCAATGACAACAGGGACTTTAAGTGATGCACAGCCAAGAACAACACCAGCGCATGCTCCTATCTCAGGACCGCCAACTTTTGCAAGAACCTCGACAGGGTTAGAAGGGTCTGGCTTATTTATTTCAATTGATTTTTTAATCACTTCAATTTTTCTTTTGAAGATTTTTTCATCAATACCTGTGCCTCTGCCTGTTACTTCTTCCACATTTGAACCAGTAAGAACAGCGGTTACAGCAGATGAAGGTGTTGTATTTCCAATGCCCATCTCTCCTGTAGCAAAAAGGTTATATCCTCTATCATGATACTCTATTACTAATTCTATCCCTGTTTTAATGCATTTAACCGCCTCTTCATAACTAAGAGCTGGAGATTTTGTCATATTCCTTGAACCTCTTACAACTTTTTTTGAAATTAAGCCATTAATTTTTTCAAAATCATAATCAGTGCCTATATCAATAACCACAACATCCGCTTCTGCATGTCTTGATAGAACATTAATTCCAGCGCCACCTCGTAAAAAATTAAAAACCATCTGTGCGGTAACTTCCTTTGGATATGCAGAAATGCCTTCTTCTGTAACTCCATGATCAGATGCAAAAACCAGCACAGCCTTTTTCTTAATCTCTGGCATAGAATTTTCATAGATTGCAACAAGTTGAACTGCTATTTCTTCAAGTCTTCCAAGACTTTTACGTGGTTTTGTGAGAGAATCAAGCCTTTGCCATGCAATTTTAAAAAACCTGTTTTTTAAAGGTTCAATTTTTAGATCAGAGATTTCTGAATAAGTTTTTGATGGACAGAATTGAAATTGTTCAGCTTTCATCTTATGTCCCTCCCTCGGGGAATAGAGGATGTAAAACATCCCCAACTGAACAGGTCTTCCGGCTCAGGGCTCAAACCTACTTGCCCGCCTTCCCGGAGAAATTTCTCCAGTGGCATAATGGACTTTCGTTCCCTATACGGCTGCGGGGCAGCGGGGGGATCTCACCCCTCTTCCCTTGATTCAGTCAGAATCAGTATATAAAAATCATTTAAAATAAGTCAATTTCTCGGCATTCCTGATAGTGTCAAGAATTATGTGTAAATTCGGGAGTGTTCATAGTTTTGTGTCAGCCTGTATCTTTTGGTAATTTTAATACTCTTTGAAATCTATTTTCAAAAAATATAGATAATTGGGATAAAGTAAGTCTCCACTTTCCAATAGGCTGTGTCCCTTTATTATTGGGCATTCTGAATGCTCATATATAGTAACTTTAATAGACTACCTTCATTTGGTAGGCTGTTCAGTTCAGCTCTTTACGACTATATTTACAAGTTTACCTTTAACCGGTATTACTTTTAAAATTTCTTTATTATCGATCCATTGCTTAACTTTTTCATCATTAAGAGCAATTTTCACAATATCTTCATCACTAAGTCCTTGAGAAATCATAATTTTGGAACGAACCTTCCCATTTACCTGAACTACAAGTTCTATCATCTGCTCTTTGGCGAGTTCTTCATCATAGTCAGGCCATGGTTCATTTAGAATAAATCCCTTTTCTCCAATAACTATCCAGAGTTCTTCTGCAATATGAGGAGCGAAAGGACTAAGAAGTATTAAAAAGTTTTTCATTGCAAACTTAAAAACACTGCGTTGTTGATCGTTTTCAGGCTCAAAACCATAAACCTCATTTATAAACTCCATTAGTCTTGCAATTGCTGTATTGAATTGATACTCTTTTTCTATATCCAGAGTTACTCTTTTTATTGTTCTGTGTGTCAGACTCAGCAGTTCATAGGCTATATAATCAGAAACAGATTTAGTAACTGGCATAGTTTCACAAAGCCATTTATAATTCTTATAGACAACAGCATAAACTCTTTTTAAAAACCTGTGTGCACCTTCAACACCTTGAGAACTCCATTCGAGGTCTTTTTCGGGTGGTGCTGCAAAAAGTGTGAACACTCTTACAGTATCAGTTCCATAAGTTTCTATCATCTCATCAGGGTCAACAATATTTTTCTTTGATTTTGACATCTTCTCAACTCTACCTTTGTGAACAGGTTTATCACAGTAAATGCATTTTTCATCTTTTACTTCCTTAGGAAATAACCAGTCATGTTCTGGACATCTGTAACTTTCCATGCATACCATTCCCTGTGTAAGAAGTCTGTCAAATGGTTCATCAAAATTAACAATTCCAAGGTCGCGAAGCACCTTTACAAAAAATCTTGCATAAAGAAGATGCAAAACAGCATGTTCAATACCACCAATATACTGGTCAACTGGCATCCAGTATTTTATTTTTTCTCTGTGAAATGCTTCTTCATCCTTAAGAGAGCAGTATCTTACAAAATACCATGATGAGTCAATAAATGTATCCATTGTGTCTGTTTCTCTTCTTGCATCTGCACCACATCGAGGACATTTAACTTTATAAAACTCATCAACATACTTCAGAGGAGACTCTCCCTTACCGGTAAGGCTGACATTTTCAGGCAAAATTACAGGTAAATCTTCTTCAGGGACAGGAACAATTCCACATTTATCACAATAAATTACAGGAATCGGGGTTCCCCAGTATCGCTGTCTTGATATGCCCCAGTCACGAAGCCTGTAATTAACTGTTTTTTTACCAAGTCTTTTTTCTTCAATATAATCTGAAACTGCCTTTTTCCCTTCCTTTGATGGAAGTCCTGAAAATGCTCCAGAATTAATCATTATTCCGTCTTCTTCATAAGCCTCTGTTAATGGTTCTGAGAGTTTTTTATTCTGTGGAATAATAACAGTCTTTATAGGAAGACCGTATTTAATTGCAAACTCAAAGTCCCTCTGGTCATGGGCTGGTACACTCATTATAGCACCTGTCCCATATTCCATTAATACAAAGTTAGCAATCCATACAGGAAGTTTTTCTCCATTAATGGGATTTAATGCGTATTTCCCAGTAAAAATACCTTCTTTAATTTCAGGTTCACGTTGAAGTAGTTTAATTTTTTTTAATGCTTCTTTATCGTCACAGAGAGTTTCAGCTAATGGATGATCTGGAGCGATACACATGAATGTTACACCAAAAATTGTGTCTGGTCTAGTTGTAAATATTCTCAATCTGGCATTCATTCCTTCAATTGGAAAATCAACCTCAACTCCCTCACTCTTTCCTATCCAGTTACGCTGCATTGTAAGAACTCTTTCAGGCCAGCTTGTGAGTCTATCGCAATAATCAAGAAGTTCATCAGCATATTCTGTTATTTTCAAAAACCATTGTTCCAGTTCCTTTTGTTCAACCTGTGTTTCACATCTCCAGCAGGCTCCGTCAATAACCTGTTCATTTGCAAGTACAGTTCCACATGATGGACACCAATTAACAGAGGATGATTTTTTATATGCAAGCCCTTTTTCATAAAGTTTTAAAAATATCCACTGATTCCATTTATAGTAGTCCGGCGAACATGTTGTAACCTCACGCCTCCAGTCATATGTCAGTCCAAGTCGCATAAGCTGGTTTTTCATATAGTCTATATTTTCATATGTCCATTTTGCAGGATGGACTCCATGTTTTATTGCAGCATTTTCTGCAGGTAATCCAAAAGCATCCCATCCCATTGGATGAAGGACACTGAAGCCCTTCATCCTTTTATATCTTGCAATTACATCTCCAATAGCATAGTTACGTACATGTCCTATGTGAATTTTTCCTGATGGATAAGGAAACATTTCAAGACAGTAAAACTTTTGTTTTGTGGATTGTTCATTTACGTCAAAAAGTCGGTTTTTATGCCATATTTTCTGCCATTTTTTTTCTATTTCCTTAAAATCATAATTCTGTTCCATTATTCCTCCGCAAAACTGTAATTTGCATAATTATATAGAGAAAAAGTCTAAAAATTCAAACTATTGAAGTGCCTGAAATCATTAACAAGCCTGAAATTATAAGGCAAAATCCGATAATATAATTTATCAATTGAAAAAATTTCATAAACCTTCTAAGATATCGCATTACTGAATCAATCAATAAAGATGCAATCAAAAAAGGAATTGCAATACCAAGTGAATACATTCCAAGCATTTTTAATCCTTCAAGAACATTTCCGCTCATACTTGAATAAATAAGAATACTTCCAAGTATTGGACCAATACAGGGTGACCATCCAGCAGCAAAGCCAACTCCTATGAGAAATGCTCCAACAGGCGTACCAAATCTCTGTAGTTTTATATTCAACCTGAACTCTCTCATAAAAAAACCAGATTTTATAAGTCCTATAAGCAATAATCCAAATAAAACTAAAAATATTCCTCCAATAATTCTGAGATAATTCTGATACTCAAAAAAAATAGTTCCAATAATGGAACTTCCTGCACCTAAAGCAAGGTAAACTACGGAAAACCCGGCAATAAATATCAGAGTATATCCCAGAATATGACGCTTTGATTTTGTTGATTTTTTGGGAAGTTCTATTACGGAAGAGTTTTTTTGAGTTTGATTTATTTCAGCAATTGAAAGCCCTGAAAATAATGAAACATAAACAGGAAGCAGAGGAAGAATACATGGAGAAAAAAAACTTAAAACTCCACCAATAAATGACGCTGTTAGCGAAATTTCATTCATCTACCACACTCAGAAGGATCTCCCTTGAGTTTATCAATTGCATGTGGCAGTGCATCAATTATAACTTCCAGCGATTCCCTAACAGCTGTTGGACTCCCTGGAAGATTTATTATTAAACTTTTTCCTCTAATTCCAGCAATTGCCCTTGAAAGAATCGCTGTCTTAGTTTTTTTATATCCTTCCCATCGCATTGCCTCAGTGATACCGTGAACTTCCTTTTCAATAATCTCGCTTGTTGCATCAGGTGTAACATCTCTTGGGTGTAACCCTGTGCCACCATTTGTTAAAATTAAGTCTGCTTTAGTTGTAGCCTCAAGGATAGTCTGTTTTATTAAATCCTTCTCATCGGGAATAATTTGATAGAAAACAACCTGAGCCCATGAAGAAACCATTTCTTCAATAACTTTTCCGCTCAGATCCTCTCTTTCTCCTTTAGACCCTTTGTCAGATACGGTAATAATAGCAACTTTATATTTCATAGCTTAATTATATAATCTCCAATCTTAATTTTTCCACCTTTTAAAACTCTGGCAAAAACCCCTTCTCTTGGCATAATACAGTCTCCAACAACTTTAAAAATTTCGCATTTACTGTGGCATCTTTTTCCATGCTGTGTTATTTCTAATATAACTTCTCCAATCTGAAGTTTTGTTCCTAATGGAATTTTTAATAGGTCAATCCCTTCTGTTGTAATGTTTTCAGCAAAGTCCCCATAATTAAGATTAAGACCTTTGTCTTTCATCTTCTTTATGCTCTCATGAGATAGGAGACTTATCTGTCTATGCCAGTGAGAGCCAGCGTGAGCATCTCCGTCAATTCCATAATTTTCAAAAACCATGGCTTCACTTACCGGTTTTTTGGTTGTACCTTTTTCATCACTAATATTTATTGAAATAATCTTACCCATAAGTCACCTCTAATTTTTATTATTTACTATTAAATATAATTATACCATTAAAACTTCTTGACTTTTTAGTAATTTTATATGTTAATGTTAGTTGATTGAAAAATTCGCAGATTTTGAATTTAGGGATTAAATGGAAATTGATTCGTTAAAAAAGACTTTTTTTGTCAGTCCAACCTTTGGTTCGATAACATTTCAGCAAGTTTTTGAAAAAATAATAGAATTCGTCAAGGAAGAGCCAACTAAAAACTATAGCTTAATAGTAGGAAGTGACTCTTTTCCAGGAGAGGAAACAGTTTTTGTAACAGCAATAATAATTCATCGTAAAGGTTCAGGCGGAAGATATTTTTACAGAAAAATCAAATATGAAAAAATGAATAATTTAAAATTGAGGATTTTTACTGAAGCCTCATTGAGTTTGGAAATTGCAGAGGCTCTGAAGAAAAAACTATCAGAAAATGGAGTTTCACGATTACCTGTTGAGATTCATATCGATGTTGGTAAAAATGGAGCAACCAGGATTTTGGTAAAAGAAGTTATCAAAATGATTGTTGGTTCTGGATACATTGCTGTAACAAAACCTGATTCTTTTGGTGCAACAAAGGTAGCAGACCGTCATACAAATTAAAAGCCGGGAATGGGATTTGAACCCACGACCGGTCGATTACGAATCGACTGCTCTACCGCTGAGCTATCCCGGCTCATTTTATTTTATCAAACTCTTGCTTAAAGTATCGATAAGTTTCTTCATCAAAAAGACAGAATTCTACTGTTTCAATTGATGTAGCATTATTCAGATATTCAATAACGCTGTTAAGAAGAACTCTAGCAACCATATATTTAGGACATCCATATATTCCAGAGCTTATTGCCGGAAATGAGATGCTTTTTAACTGCTTTTCATTGGCAATTTTAAGACTATTTAAAACAGCATTTTTAAGCTTCTCTTCCTCATTTCCTTCTCCCCATATTGGACCAACTGCATGAATAACATATTTTGCTTTTAAAGAACCAGCAGTTGTAATTGCTGCGGAGCCTGTAGGAACAAAGCCAATTTTATCACTTTCTTCCTGTATAATCTTTCCTCCTTTTCGGACAATAGCCCCAGCAACACCGCCACTGTGCTTTAAATGGTTGTTAGCTGCATTCACAATAGCATCACTATCCCTATCTGTGATATCTCCAATCATTATTCTAATAGTCTTCCCATTTATTATTTTTTCTTCCATCTGGTTCTCCTTTTAAAAAGGGTTCTCAAAATATCTTAACTAAAATAGATATTTTTGTTAAACTATTAATAATGATTGATAAATGGATAACAGAGATTAAACAGCATCCACAAATTGATAAAATTGGAATGATTCTTATTCATAACGGTATTGTAAGAGCAACTTCCAAAAATGGGAGGTCTGTAAAAGAGATGTATCTCTCATATGATGCTCAAAGACTTGGTGATATAGTTCAAGAAATACAAAAAAGAGAAGGAATTTATGAAGTCAGAGTCTGGATAAATAAAGGTAGATTAAAAATAGGAGATGATATAATGAAAGTGCTTGTAGCAGGTAGGTTTCGTACTGAGGTCCTGCCAGCATTGGAAGAGCTTGTAAAAAGAATTAAAAATGAAGTAGTTCATGAAGAAGAAATTATTTAGCCTTTTTATTCTTACTATATTTTCAGTTCTAAATTTTTCATGCGTTTCAGAGATTGATCCACTGTCAGGTCAGAGAGTATATACTCTTCTTTCAACACAGCAGGAAATTCAGATAGGACACAAAGTAGTTCCATCTGCAATAAATGAAAGCGATGGATTGTATCCTGATAGAGAGATTCAACGGTATATAAGAGATATTGGAATGAGCATCGCAGCAATTACTCCAAGAAGAATAGATTATCAATTTTATGTTGTAAACTCTTCTGAGGTAAATGCCTTTGCTCTTCCTGGCGGACCTGTTTTTATAACAAGAGGAATTTTACTCAAAATAAATAAAGAGAGCGAGCTTGCAGGTGTTATAGCTCATGAACTTGGACATATCAATGCACGACATCATGCAAAGTTCCTTGAAAAATCGTTTGGAATGAATATACTGCTCAATATTCTTGGGGTGGCTTTACATAATAGTTCATATTCTTCAGCAATTATGAGTCTGGCTCAGGTTTCAACCGGACTCCTGCAGCTCAAGTTCAGTCGAGAGCAGGAAAATGAGGCAGACGCACTTGGTGTGAGATTTAGCTATCAGGCCGGGTATGATCCTGAAGGGCTTCTTGGAATGTTTCAGACGTTTAAAACAATGGAAAGAACCGGAACTGTAGAGTGGCTCAGTACTCATCCATTACCAGATACAAGAATAAATAATGTTCAAAAAATGATTTCTACACAGTATCCAGATTCATACAGACTAAAACAGGACAGTGAAAAATTTCATAAAATTCAAGAAATTCTCAACACAACAAAAGAATCTTATGATTATGTTGAAAAAGCTAAAAAATATATAAAAACTCGAAATTATTATGATGCACTTAATTTGCTTGATAAAGCAGTTCAAATTTACGGAAGTAATATGGCTTATACATACAGAGCACTTGTAAATCTTTATTTAAAAAAATATCCTGAAGCCATACAGGATGCCCAAAAAGCAATAGATCTTGATAACCTGTATTTTAAGCCTATGTTTATCAAGGGACTGGCCTTATTACAAATGAGACAATGGCATGAAAGTATTAATATTCTGGAAAGAGCAAAATCTTTAATAAGTGATAGTCCCGATTTGTATTACTATCTTGGCATTGATTATCAGTCAATAGGAGATAGAAGTAAGGCTATTGAAAATCTCTCCAATGCACTTAATCTCACTGACGGAAAACGAGGATGGGAAGCAGATGCTCAAAGAAGATTAAGGCAATTAAGAGGATACTAAAAAAAAGGAGGAAGATTATGAACATTTTATTTATTATTACTACAGATGATGCTGAAAAAGTTTATAATGCTGTGAGGTTAGCAAATACCGCTGTAAACAAGGGTGATAGGGTAAGCATTTTTATGCTTGGTAAAGGAGTTTGCTTTGAACAGATCAGCAGCGAACAGTTCGATATTAAGTCAGAGATTGACAAGTTTAAGGGAGATATGTACGTTTGAGGAGTGTGCATGAAAACTCACGGTCTTGTGAGATCAGAAGTCTGTCCTATAGGCTATATGAATGATCTTTATGAATTAATTGTTGAGGCTGATAAAGTACTTACATTTTAACAAAAATTTAGCAGGAGTAAGAAACCATGAAAAGAGCACATTTATTTATTAGTGGAAAGGTTCAGGGAGTTTTTTTTCGTGCTTTTACAAAGGAAGTGGCTGATTCTCTGGGGCTTAAGGGCTGGGTAAGAAACTTAACAGATGGTCGTGTTGAAGCAGTTTTCGAAGGTGAAGAAAAAAAGATAAACCTTGCAATACAACGCTGTAAACAGGGTCCACCAGCTGCAATAGTTGACAATATCGAAGTAATTTGGGAACAACCTGAAGGATATCAATATTTTGAAATAAGACGAACATCTTGACTAAATGAGCCATTAACAGGTTAAATAATTCTATGGAAAAGGTGATTTTGCTTATTAATTCAACAATTGAAAAGTTTTTTAAATTTTTTGTCATGGTTTTTATGGTATCATTGTTGTTAAGTTGTGGAGGCAAAGAACCTGTAAAAAAAGAAGAATTCAATCCTGTTACGTATCTTCAAAAAGCAGATGAATTGATTAATAAAAAGGAGTATGAAGAAGCAAGAAAACTTCTTCTTGAAATAAAAAATAGAGAATCAGCAAAAGAGTATGCTCCTTTAGCACAGCTCAAGATAGCAGATTCATATTTAAAAGAAAATGAGCCTCAGCTTGCAATTGTTGAGTACAGAAAATTTATAGAGATTTATCCAGAATCTACTTATGCTCCTTATGCTCAGTACAGTATTGCAATGGCTTACTTCAGACAAATAGATGGGGCTGAAAGAGGAGCAGGAACAGCTCAGAAAGCATTGGAAGAGTTTTTAAAGCTTGAGAAGATGTATCCAAGACATCCGTATAAAGAGATTCTACCTTTAAGAATTCAGAAATGCAGAAACATTATAGCAGAGGGAGAGCTTATAATCGGCAAATTTTACTACAAAAAAGGTTCTTATAAAGCTGCTGTTGACAGATTTGAAGGAATAGTTAAAAATTATCCTGATTTTAAAGACCTTGATGAAACTCTATACTTACTTGCAGATTCTTATAAAAATCTGAACATGATTGATATGACGAAACAGTATGTGAACCTTCTTAAACAAAAATTTCCTGATAGTCAATTTACAAAAAAGGCAGAAAGAATTCTCTAAATGTCTGAATTTTTACCTATTTTTATTAATATAAAAGGTAAAAAATGTGTTGTCATTGGCGGCGGTGCTGTTGCTGAAAGGAAGATAAAGACTCTTCTTAAATACGGGGCTCAGATTACAGTAATAAGTCCTGATATTACTGATTATATTCAAAAAAAAGTTAGTACTGGAAAAATAAAATATATAAAAAGAAAATACATAAAAAAAGATGTTGAAGAGGCGATTTTAGTTGTAGCAGCTACATCCGATAAACAGACAAATATTAAGATAGCAAAGGACTCAAGTTTTCTGATCAACTCTGTTGAGACCTCAAAGCCGCGTAATATTTCTGGTATCGTATATACGGTTCCAGCTATCGTAAGAAAGGGAGATTTAACTATAGCAGTTTCAACTGATTTTCCTGCATTAAGTAGAGTTATAAAAAATGAAATCTCAAAATTATATGGCAAAGAATTTGCTTCATATTTGAAATATCTTAAACAGATCAGAAAAAAGATTCAGGGACAGATATCTGACAGCAAAAAAAGACAGGCAATTTTTAGAAATATAGCGTCTGAAAAAATTGTGTCAATTTTGAGACAATATGGTTTTAAAGAAGCCAAAAAGGAGATTGAAAAAATCATAGATGAAGTTTAAAGTTGCTGTTATAGGTGCTGGTTATTTTGGCCAGAAACATATAAAAATGCTTACTCAGATGCCTGACGTTGAAATTGTTGGTATCGTAGATACAGATATTAGCAGGGCTCAAGAGATCGGGCAAAAGTATGGATTGCGATATTATACCGTTTATGAAAACTTATTAAAATCTGCGGATATATTTTTTATTGTAACCCCAACTATTACGCATTTTGATATAGCAATGGATTTAATAAAAGAGAAAAAATCTATTTTTATAGAAAAACCACTGACTGAGAATCCTGGTTTTGCAGAAAAAATTTTTGATGAAGCAACGAAACATAATATAATAATGCAGGTTGGTTTGATAGAAAGATACAATCCTGTAATGAAAAGCCTTCTTGAGTATGTTGAAAATCCGCTTTTTATTCATGCAGAGAGACTTTCTCCTTTTTCAGGAAGAGGTATTGATACAGATGTTACTTATGATCTCATGATTCATGACATTGATTTAGTATTGATGATTCTTAAAAAATCAGAGAATTTAAAATTAACCGATTTAAAAGTTTTTACCCAGAGTATTATCACTTCAAAAATTGATTATGCCAGGGCATGGTTAGAGTTTGTTAATTATAACGATACAGTTGAGGTTTCTCTTACAGCAAGCAGGATTTCTTCTGATGTCAGGAGAAAATTTTCTGTTATTCAATCAGCCAATGTTTTATATGCAGACTTAATCAATAAAACACTAGTAAAAGTTGATAAAAAAGGGCAGTTAACTGAACTTACTGTAAAAAATAAGGACACCCACCCTTTATATGATGAAATAAGGGATTTTTTAAACTCTGTTAGACAGAGAAAGTATTCAATACATGCTGCTTCACCTGATGATATTATTAACACAATAAAATTAATAGAAAAAATAAACGGAGGAACACACTGATATGAAGCCATTCATTGATCTGCAGGCACAATATAGGAATATTAAAGAGGAAATATTAATATGTATAAATGATATTCTTGAAAGTTCTCATTATATACTAGGTAAAAATGTAAAATCATTTGAAGAAGAGATTAAATCTTATCTTTCAGTTGCGGATGCAATAGGAGTTGCCTCTGGTACTGATGCGCTGCATCTTGCGTTGAGAGCTTTCAATATAGGGAAGGGTGATGAAGTAATAACAACACCTTTTACATTTTTTGCCACTGTTGAAGCGATACTATACGTTGGTGCGAAACCTATTTTTGTTGATATTGATGAGAAAACTTTTAATATTGACTCTTCAAAAATAGAAGACAAAATCACACCACATACAAAGGCAATTATTCCGGTTCATATATTTGGTTATCCTGCTGATATGATAAAAATCAATCAGATTGCAAAAAATTATGGATTAAAAATCATTGAAGATGCTGCACAGGCATTTGGTGCAAGAATAGGAAATAAAAAAGCTGGTAGTTTTGGAGATATTGGTTGCTTTAGTTTTTATCCAAGTAAAAATCTTGGCTGCTTTGGTGATGGTGGTATGGTTGTAACAAATGATTTAGAAATAGCGCAGAAGATAAGAGTTCTTCGAAATCACGGCTCTCCAGGTAGATATATTCATGAAACAGTTGGATTAAACTCAAGGCTTGATGAGATTCAGGCTGGGGTTTTACGTATTAAACTAAAACATTTAGATGAATATAACGAACAGAGAAGAAAAAAAGCAGAGCTTTACACAAAGTATTTAAGTAACATTGTAATCACACCTGAAGAACAGAATAATTTTTATCATGTTTATCATATTTATAGTATACTTTCACAATACAGAGAAACAATAAAGGAAACTTTATTAAGACATGACATCCCTTCCGTTGTTTATTATCCAATTCCTTTGCATCTTCAGAAAGCACTCAGTTTTCTTGGTTATAAAGAGGGTGATTTTCCTGTGGCCGAAGAAATTTCAAAGGATATTCTGTCCCTGCCAATTTATCCTGAACTTCCAGATGAGGAAGTTTATGAAATATCGCAAATTATTCTGAGATGTCTCCAAGACTCTTAATAGTTGCGGGAGAATCTTCAGGAGAGATTTACGGCTCTCTGCTTGCTCCTTATTTCAATAAAGATTTTGAACTTATTGGTATAGGTGGAAAACATATGGCTCAAGCTGGAATAAAACTTGTTGGAGAAATTACCCATTCTTTAGGAGTATTTGAAGTGCTTGGTCAGTTGAAAAAATTAAAAAGAAATATGGAGATTGCTACAAGAGCATTAAAAGAAGTTCAGGGAGTTATACTGATTGATTACCCGGATTTTAATATTCCTCTTGCAAAAAAAGCTAAAGAACTCGGTAAAAGAGTTCTTTACTATGTAAGTCCACAAATCTGGGCATGGAGAAAAGGAAGGATAAATACAATTAAAGAAGTTATTGACTATATGGCAGTTGTTTTACCTTTTGAAGAAGCGATATATAAAAAAGCAGGTATTCCTGTAAAATTCGTAGGACATCCCATGCTTGAGGCAATGATGAAAGAGCTGAACATAAATAAGATAGAAGATTTTAAACTTCAGGATAAAAAAATACTGAGAGATAAATTTGATATCAACCAAAAAACAGTAATTACACTAATGCCTGGTAGCAGACCTGGTGAAATAAAAAGAAAAATGCCATTAATGTTAAAACTTATGAAATATTTTGATTGTGAAACAACGCATTTTATAATACCAAAAGCACCAAATATTGATTTCAGTGAAACTATTCTAAAACAAATTACATCTTCAGGGAATGTGACCATTTTCAATGAACAGTCTTTTACCGCACTTGCAATGAGCGATGTGGCAGTAATTACATCTGGAACATCAACTCTGCAGGCAGCTCTTCTTAAAATTCCTATGGCTGTTATTTATAGGATGAATCCTTTATCATATTTGATTGGTAGGACTATTATAAAAGGTGTTAAACATATTGCTCTGCCGAATGTAATTGCTGATTTTATGAAGATAGGTGATATCAGGGTTAAAGAATTTATTCAAAAACTTGACAGTAGAAAAATTGCAAAAGAAATAAATTTGTTGCTTTATGATAACAATTATCGAGAAAATATTATTAATTTTCTCGATAATATCAGAAGACACTTTATTACAAAAGAAGCTTCAAGAGAAGTTGCAGAAATATGCAGACAGCTTTTTTAATCTATAGTTTTTTATACTTAATCTCTATTTTAATATTGCTTCCAAAAGAATATTTAAAAAGGCCATCAAGTATAAGAAATCGCTGGTTAAAGGAAAAGTTTGGATTTTTTAAAGACAATAATACAAAAATAGTGAAAAATAGTCAAAAACTTACGATATGGATTCATGCTGTTTCAGTTGGTGAAGTAATTGCAGTATCAAATCTTATAAAAAAGCTCACATCAAAATATGATATTGTTTTAAGTACAATTACTGATACCGGACAAAAGGTTGCAAGAGATAGATTTAAAGACTGTTCTGTAAATGTGATATATATGCCTTTTGATATTCCTTATGCCATTAATAAAACTCTCAAGCATTTTAATCCATCTTTTGTTATGCTCACTGAGACAGAACTCTGGCCTAATCTAATGCGAATTGTATCTCAAAATCTGCCATTGATGCTTATCAATGGTAGATTGAGTGAGAAATCCTATAAAGGTTACGGAAAAATTAAGTTTTTTATAAAGCCTTTGCTTAATAAATTCAGCATTATATGTGTTCAGGAAGATGGTTACAGAGAGCGGTTTATTAATCTGGGTGCAGATCAATCGAAAATTTACGTAACTGGAAATATGAAGTTTGATATTGAATTAGAAAAAATTGTTTTTACATGGGAAGATAGGATTCCTCATCCTGTTATAGTTGCTGGAAGTACGCATGAATCAGAGGAAGAAATTATATTAGATGCTTTTTTAAAACTCAATATGCCAGTAAGTTTGCTTATTGCTCCAAGGCATCCAGAACGATTTGAGAATGTTGAAAGTTTAATAAAACGTAAGATAAAATCCTTGGCAAACTATAATATATTTTTTTCTAGATTGAGCGGTTTACCATCAGATCTAAATCTTAGTTCTTCAGCCTGTATAATTCTTGTTGATCAAATGGGAATACTTGGCTCTCTTTACAGAGTTGCCGATATCGCCATAATAGGAGGAAGCTTTATCCCTCATGGAGGACAGAATCCTCTTGAACCAGCTTACTGGCAAAAGCCTATAATTTGTGGCCCACATATGCATAACTTTCCATTTATAGAACAATTTTTAACAGAAAAAGCCTGCTTGATGGCTGATGAAAATTCTCTTTTGAATATCATGAAGGAATTAGTAAAAAATGCTGAACTCAGAGAGTTGATTGGAGATAAAGCATATCAACTTTTTTTAGCAAAATCAGGTGCTACAGAAAAAACTATAAAGCTTATTCAAACTCTCATCCCTTAACAATCTTTTCAAGTATTAAAAGTTTTTCAGTTTGTCCTATTACAATCAAAATATCTCTTTCTTGAATCAATGTTTGCGAGTTTGGATTGAATTGCATTGTTCCATCAACTCGTTTTATTCCAACTATAATTACTCCAATATCTCTGCCTATTTCGGTCTGTGCAATTGTTTTACCAACAAGACTTGATTGTGGAGAAACTTCGACTTCTTCTATCTGAATCTCTAAATACTCTGAACGTGTTGCAAATTCAAGAAAATCAACCACATTAGGTCTTAGCACAGTATGGGCAATTTTTAATCCTCCAATAAAATATGGTGAGACAACTTTATTTGCACCAGCTCTTTTAAGTTTATGTTCTGCTTCTTTATTAATCGCTCTTGCAACGATGAGTAGATTTGGATTCAATTCTCTTGCACTTAAAACTACATATAGATTTTCTGCATCAGATGGCAAAACTGTTAGTAGACCATCAGCTTTTTCAATGCCTGCATTTTTTAAAATCTCATCATTTGTTGCATCACCTTCAACATAAATGAAAATGTCACTTTCAGGAAGATTAGATTTATTTTTTTCAATAACAACAACCTTTAACATTACTTGCCATCAATTCTTTAACTATAATACTTCCCATTCTACCATATCCACAAACTATATAATGTCCTGACAACTCTTCAATGTTTTTTTTCATTTTTCTTTTTTTAAAAACCTCCTTTATTTCTCCTTCAATAATTATTCTTGCTCCTGTTGTAAGTGTATATGTAAAAACTCCAAATCCGCCCAATATAAGGAAAATGGTAAAGATTTTACCAGATGGACCGAGTTCTTTAACTTCCTTAAATCCAACTGTTGCAAGTGTGATTACTGTCATATAAAGTGCGTCAATAAAATTCATATCTTCAATAATCATATAGCCTGTTGTACCAATACCGAGCATTATTACTAAAAGCACAAAAATAAAAATAAATTTGCTGTGAAGTAAATTCATTATTGTAAATTGAAATATCGGTAACATAATGCTTAAAATTATAGTATACATTGTAATTTTCATAGGCTGAATTGTGTTTTAATTATAATGAACAGTTGATTGTTTGTATTGAAAAATGAAATTAAAAAAATTGATTGATAGTAATATGACAAATTTTAATATACTGAGAGAAATCTGTGACAGATGTCTGAATACTGAACGATGGCAAGGAAATGTCGTATTGATGGTTCTTGATATGGCGTTTACATCTGTTGGAGTAAGCTATTTTAATGTTGTTGTGCCTAAAATTAAAATTTTTCAGAATGAATTTATAAAAACTGGAAGAATAAATTCTCTTTCATCCCTTGCTCAGTTTAACTATAAAGAAGCATTTCATATATGGAAAAATATTCGCTCCTGGCATGTTGCTTGTGAAATTGCAAAATTCTTATCCACCGTATCAGAAAATGATAGAGAATCTTTGAGATTATGGGCAAATAATTCATTTTTAGAAAACTGGATGAATGACCCTGTTGCAAAAATCAAAGGTGTTGGACTGATTTCTTATCAATATCTGAGAATGATGGGAGGAGTTGATACAGTTATGCCGGATAAAATTGTAAAAAAAGTGATAAACGACATTCTCATTCAGGCTCAATATGAACCTGTTTATGAAAATATGAGGTTTATTAAAACTGTCGAGGTTCTTGCAAAGAAAACAGGATATCGTCCAATAGAACTTTGCTGGATGACATGGTTTCATGAAAACAGTGCTAAAATTTCCGAAATGCCTTAACTTATAAGTCTTTTACCAACAATATAAGCCTGACCAAGTGATATGCATGCATCATTGGCTGGAACATTTATATGAACTAATGGTTTTATTCCGTTTTTTTCTAAAATCTTGATAGTTTCTCTAACTAAATAAGAATTCTGAAAAACACCTCCACTCAAACCAAGCCTGTCAAAACCGTATTTTCCCTTAAAATATATTGTTAACTCAATTATAATCTTTACGATAGTATTATGAAATTTCCATGAAATATCTGAAATAGAAACGCCTTGCAAAAGATCATCAACTATCTGTCTTATCATCAACGTGTAGTCAATGATTAAACTATTTTCCATAGATGAATTTTCTTCAGAGTTTTTAAACTCGAAATCATAACAATATTTATCGGAAAACTCTTTTCCCTGAGAAATTGAACTTTCAAGAGCTATTGCTGCTTCAGCTTCAAAACTGTTGTAATGGGAAACTCCAATCAATGAAGAAATTCCATCAAAAAACCTTCCCATTCCTGATGAAGAAGGGCTAAATTGTGTAATTTTTTTTAATTTAAGTATCTGCCTGATTTTGTTCTCTGAAGTTGCCTCAGACAGAGGTAGTTTTGATATTAAATCAAAATCATCTCCAAAAGCTTCGCCAATCAATGATAGAGCAATTCTTGAGCAGTCTTTAATGGCGTGCTCTCCTCCAGGAAGTCTAATAGGTTTAAGATGTGCAAGCCTTTGAAAATTTTTAATATCACAGTATAAAAACTCGCTTCCCCAGATATTTCCATCAATGCCGTATCCAGTTCCATCAAAAGCTATCCCGAATAGTTCATCTAACCCATATTCAGCCATAAGAGAGGCAATGTGGCAGTAGTGATGCTGAAGGGCAAATCTTTGAATACCTGTTTTTTTGCCGTACTCCTTTGCCCATTGAGATGAATAATATCCGGGATGCAGGTCATATCCCAATGCAACGGGTTCAATTCTATAAACCGATTTAAGATTATTTAAAACTTCCTCAAAAAATTCAACTGTTTCAATGTTCTCCATATCTCCAATATGCTGGCTCATTATGGCATATTTTGATTTGATAAGAGTAAAGGTGTTTTTCAGATCAGCACCTACTCCTAAAACCTCAGGTATTTCTTCTTTAAGTTGAATTGCCTTTGGAACAAATCCTCTTGCTCTTCTTATAAAATAAATCTTTCCGTTTAACTCTCTCACCACAGAATCATCAACACGCATGAATATTTCTCTGTTATGAATCAGAAAAGCATCTGTAACATTTTGTAGTTTTTCAAAGGCTTCTTCATTTTTTGTTATGATTGGCTCTTCAGAAATATTTCCACTTGTCATCACAAGGGCATCAAAGTGAGGATTAGCTCTGTTAAAATTAGGCTTATAATCAATAGGATAGTAAAAAAGTAAATAATGTAAAGGAGTATATGGTAGCATAAACCCGATACAGGAGTTTTTTGGAGCAATGATCTCTGGAAGTTTGCATTTATTTTTTTTCTTTAAAAGAACAATAGGTCTCATTGGTGAGGTAAGAATGTTTTTTTCATTTTCAGATAAAAGACAATATTTTCCTATAGATTGTAGTGAAGGAGCCATGAGTGCAAAAGGTTTATTACTCCTTTTTTTTCTTTTTCTTAAATTCTCTACAGCGTCAGCATTTGTTGCATCACAACAAAGTTGAAAACCTCCAAGTCCTCTTATTGCAACAATTTTGCCTTCCTTGATAAGTCTTATCGATTCCACAAATGGATTTGCAATTTCTTTAAATCCTTCTGAAGTTTTAATAAAAAGACTCACTTCAGGACCACATACCGGGCATGCATTTGGCTGGGCGTGAAATCTCCTGTTTAGAGGATCCTTATACTCTGTCAGACAATCATGACACATTTTAAAAATAGACATAGTTGTATTTGGTCTGTCATATGGAACTTTGATTGTAATTGTATATCTCGGACCACAATTGGTACAGTTTATAAATGGATAAAGATATCTTCTATCAGAAGGGTTAAAAAGCTCTTTCAGACAATCATCGCATATTGATACATCTTCTGAAATATGAGTAAATCCAGCATCATCTATGCTCTCAACAATTTCAAAAGTTGAGTAGTTGTTGATAGGAAATTCTTCTGTTTCAATAGAGTATATTTTTGCAAGAGGTGGAGGTTCATTTCTGAGAATATATAAAAATTTCTCTATATTTTCTCCTTCTAAGTCTATTGTTACTCCGTGAGATGTATTTGTAACAAATCCTTTGAGATTAAGTTTTAAAGCAAGGTTATAAACAAAAGGCCTGAATCCAACTCCCTGAACAACGCCTTTAACATCTATATGAAGCCGCTTCATTGTTTTAGAATAACATTAATTCTCTTACAGGTGAAAAGCTCTGTCTGTGAATTGGGCATGGTCCAAATTTTTTAATTGCCTCAAGATGTTGTTTTGTAGCATAGCCTTTATGCTGATTAAATCCATAATTACAATATATTTGATGGTAGCTATTCATTATTAAATCCCTTGTTACTTTTGCAATAATGCTTGCTGCTGCTACAGAAGCACTTTTCTGGTCTGCTTTTATGATCGCTTTTTGTTTGATATTTTGTAGTTCTGGAATTTCTAACGCATCGATGAGTATAAGGTCAACATTTTTATTTAAATCTTTAAAAGCTCTGAGCATGGCAAGACGGGTAGCTTCCAGAATATTTATCTGATCAATAATATTTTCATCCACAATACCTATTCCAACTGCAGCATGCTTACGTATTTCATTAAAAAGAGTTTCTCTTTGCTTTAGTGTAAGCTTTTTTGAGTCGTTTATTCCTTCAATTACTTCATTGTCCAGAAAACATACACAACCTGCAACAACAGGACCAGCAAGAGAACCTCGGCCTGCTTCATCTATTCCAGCAATAACTGTTAAACCCTGTTTACGAAATAAATCATCAAAGGCAAAAAGGCTCATGCCTTATGATAATCCATCTTCTCTTTAACCTTTGCCTCTTTACCCTTCTTGGTTCTGAGATAGTATAGCTTGGACCTTCTCACAATTCCTCTTCTGACAACTTCAATTTTGTCAATAATCGGACTATGAAGAGGGAATACACGTTCAACTCCAACTCCGAAGGAGATTTTTCTTACTGTGAAAGTTTCTCTAATTCCTCCGCCCTTACGTGCTATAACAACACCTTCGAAGACCTGGATTCTTTCCTTATCACCTTCTTTAACCTTTACGTAAACCTTTACAGTATCCCCTGGCTTGAAATTAGGTATTTCAGACTTTTTAAATCTTTCTTCTATTGATTTAATTATAAACTGATTCATCATGAACCCCCAGAATGTTTCTATTTATTTCAGAGCAAAGCTCCTTTAGTATTTGCATTTCTTCATTAGATAAATTTTTTAATAAATCAGGTCTTTTTCGTAATGTATTTCTCAATGCCTCTTTTTTTCTCCAGAGAGCTATTTTTTTATGATCTCCACTTAAAAGAACATCAGGAACTCGCATTCCATTAAACTCCTCGGGTCTTGTATATTGAGGGTAATCCAAAAACCCTCGCATAAAAGAATCCTCTTTTGCTGAAGATTCATCTCCCAAAGCACCAGGAATCAAACGCACAATACTATCTATTATAACTAAAGCAGCCAATTCTCCACCACTTATAATATAATCTCCAATAGAGATTTCTTCATCAATAATATTTTTAATTCTTTCATCAATTCCTTCATATCTACCACAGACTAAAACCAATTCTTGATTTTCGTTATAAAATTCCTGTGCAACTTTTTGACTGAATACTCTTCCCTGAGGAGACAGTAAAACCACTTTTCTTGGTTGTCCATCACTTTTTATATAATTTATCACATTATAGAAAGATTCTATCTGCATTACCATCCCCGCTCCGCCTCCGTAAGGAGAATCATCAACCTTTTTATGTTTATCAGACGTAAAGTCTCTTAAATTATGTATCTTTACCTCTGCAAGCCCTTTGTTTAATGCTTTGCCAATTACTCCGTGTATGAGGTAACATTCTATTAGTTCTGGAAATATTGTTAAAACGTCAAACTCTTTCATAAAAAGAAAGGGCGTGAATTCACGCCCTTTATTACAAAGTTTTTACCAGGACTATTCTAAAATTTCAAGGACACATCTTTTTCCAACTTTTGTGCCGGCAGCACCAAGTATTGTCCTCATAGCCCTTGCAGTTTTTCCCTGTTTTCCAATTACCTTTCCAAGATCGCTAGGAGCAACTCTGAGCTCATATACAGTGGTTTTTTCACCTTCAATCTCGGTAACCTTAACCTCCTCTGGTTTGTCAACTAGTGACTTAGCCATTGTTTCAATAAGTGTCTTCATGCTCATAATCTGACCTCCGTGCAAAAGAGTAGTAAATACCCAAATGGGTATGTTAGGCAGAAACGCGTGTAATTAATTTTTTAACAGTATCTGACGGCTGAGCGCCTTTTTCAATCCAGTATTTAACCCTGTCAATATTCAGATTAATTTCTGGCGGATCTGTTTTTGGATTATATGTTCCAATAATTTCAATAAAAGGACCATTTCTTCTGCTTTTTGCGTCAGCTATAACAACTCTGTAAAAGGGCTGTTTTTTAGCTCCTAAACGCATCAATCTTATCCTAACCAATTTTAACCTCCGAAAAATTATTCCCGATAATTTATAAATATATTACATTATTGCTGATAAATGCAACTATTTCTATTAAATTATGAAAAAGTATCTAAAGCAGGATGTTTATGGAGTATAATTATTTATGCCTTATTTTAATGTGTCTGTTCCGCTAAAGTTAAAAATTCTTACATATCACTTTAATAAAGATATTGATTTGACAGGATTTGCAGTTCAGGTTCCATTAAAAAACAGAGTAGTTGATGGAATTGTTATTAAAAAACTAGACAAAAAACCTGATGAAGTACCGCAGACAAAAGAAATTCATAGCATAATTGGTGAAGCTTACAATAAAAAATTTATAGAGTTTCTTAAATGGATGAGTTTTTATTACATTTCTGAAATAGGTTCTGTTGTCAGATCTACTTTTTTTGAAGAGGTCATACACTTAATCAAAGGTAAAAATTATAAAAGAACATCAAAAAAACAAAGCTTGTCTGAAGAAAATACAGCTCTGCCTCAATTAGAATCCTGTTTTTTAAATAATGAAACTCTTTCAAAAATTATTGATACCAAAAGAGAAGGGCAGTATAAAACATTTCTCATTCATTGTCCGAATTTTTTTTATGAGATGAAACTCATGCTTGAGGTTGTAACGACAATTTCATCTTCAGATGGAACAATACTTTTAGTGCTACCTGAAATAAAAGATGCTCAAAAATTATTCAATTTTTTGAAAGGCTGTAACATTCAGGCTGTGCTTCTTCACAGTGAAATGAAACGTGCTGAGCTTTTATCTTCAATAAAAGAAATAATCGAAGATAAAGTAAAGGTTATTGTGGGAACAAGATTTGCTGTATTTGCTCCTGTAAAGAAGCTTTCTTTAATTATGTTGGCACAGGAGTCAAGCTGGCTTTATAAAGCAGAAGAAACTCCGCGATACCATGCAAGAGATTGTGCTGTAATGAGAGGATTTATTGAGTGTTGTCCTGTTGTTCTTACTGATTTCATGCCATCAACCACTTCTTACTATAATGCTTTGAGGGGCAAATATGAACTTATTGATGATTTTAATCAGTTAAAACATCCTGATATAAAGATTCTAAGACAACCCTATCAAACTATTTTTCATCCAGAGGTATTGCTTTATTTAAAACTCTATCATAAAGAAGGAATTTTAGTTACCTCTCCAAGAAGTGGATATAGTCTTATTAGATGTTCAGAATGCAGGGAAGTTATTAAATGTGAACAATGCGGATACAGTATGGTTTTTCATAAGTCTTCAGGATTGCTTGAATGTTTTAGATGCAACAGAGTTATAAAAATGTATGAACAATGTCCTTACTGCATGGGAGTGGATATCCATCCAGTTGGAGTAGGGGTGGAACGAATTATTGATGAACTTAAACAGATTTTTTCAAAAAAACAAACAGAGATTAACGAAATTGACTTAAACTCTGAAAAAGTTCATGGAATTTGTGTGGGTCAGGCAGGCAAAATAAAAACAGGATATCATTCAAGATTTAAAGGAGCTATTATTCTAGATTTTGATTTTTTTATTTCTATCCCTGATTACAGAACTCTTGAAAATGCTTTTGCAAGAGTTTTATCAATAAGTCAGCTGGTTAAAGAAAACGGAAGTTTATTTATTCAGACAAGAAATCCCACAGCTGATATTTTTAAATTTATTCGCTCTTATAATTTTAAAGATTTTTATCTTTATGAGCTAAAACATCGCAAAGAGACAGATTTTCCGCCATTTTCAAGAATTGTTAAATTGATGGTGAAACTTAAAAAAACCGGTTTAAAGGAAACCTTAGATAAACTTAAAGAGTTTTTAAAAACTCACATAACAGGAGAAGTTATTGGACCTTTAAAACATACAAACACAGATGAATTTGTTTTTATCCTTCGCTCTAAAGACAAGAGAAAACTTACTGAAGATTTAACTACTGCTCTTGGAAAACTTATAAATTTCAAGGAGATTGCAATAAAAGTTGAAGTAGATCCTGTAAGTTTAAAAATCTAAAAATAACTTTGTCCTGTCTTTTTTAAAAATTTTTTCTGCCACTTCAATATCTCTTGCGATATTATATTTAAGCTCCTCGGGTGATATAAATCTTTTTTCATCGCGAAGTCTTTCAATAAAATGGACTCTTACTGTTTTACCAAGCAAATTTTCTTTAAAATCGAGAATATGAACCTCATAGTTTATATTAATATTGCCAAATGTGGGGTTGTTCCCTATATTTGCAACTCCCTTTAATGTTTTGTAACTATCAGAATTTTTATTATTCAGGAAAGGGATTGTAACTTTAACTGCATATACTCCTTCTTTTGGGATTATCTCTTGCTTTG